>Ga0256840_1003391_pt1 | contig 12925 bp, 21 predicted proteins | sample 355202metaG_FD_185969 | JGI IMG/M metagenome (GOLD analysis project Ga0256840, IMG submission 185969) | Hydrothermal vent microbial communities from Mid Atlantic Ridge, Atlantic Ocean - 355-202 | ecosystem: Environmental > Aquatic > Marine > Hydrothermal vents | place: Atlantic Ocean: Mid...
AGTTTCATTTTACTTCGATATGGATCCACAAGCGTATGGGTCTCTGGGTGTATCATATTGACCGCTACATGCACATGGTAGTTATTGGTATTGTTATGAGCTACAGAGATCCTGTGATGTTCTTCTAGTCCAAGTGTGCGGATAAACTCACTCTCAATATCACGCTGCACTTCTCTACTTGGGATTTCTCCCTCTTGAAAACTAAATACAAAATGCAATACTTTATCCCCTTTTGCTGTCTCATTCATTTTTTGTACTTCCTGGACAAAAGCAATATTGGTATCTATATCCTCAAAGGGTAGATTATTGGCTTCAATCCAATCTACCTTTGCACCGCCATTGGCTTTATCCAAAATGTAATCGGCAAGACCTCCAAATGAGCCTTTGCCTGCCTGTTTTTTGGGTATCTGTTTCACGATCATTTTTTCATTTCCCTTAGCACTTGTTCGGCAATAGAGATCAAATGGTTTTGTTTCTGCTCCATGCTCTCCAGGATATAGTCAATATCTTCTGGAGTCTTGCCTCCCAGCTTCTCTTTATGGTCTGTTTTTGAGAGGAACATTTTTAAAAGTCCTCCCTGTCTCCCTAATTCATTTTTGGCAGACACCAACAAAGAGAGCAGATATTGATCCGCTCTACTCTTTATGGGATAAGAGCATCCAAGATTTCGGAGATAGGTACTAAGTGATAGCCCAGTAGCTCTGGCTCTTGTTTGCATAAGAACATGCTCCTCTCTGTTAGCCCATACTGTGGTACGGTATGCTCTTTTTTCTGCTTCTGTTTTGCGTGGTCTAGCCATGATGGACTCCAGCCATAACCCTTAAAAGAGGATATGTAAATTTATATCCTCTTTTATCGTTATTGCACATCATCATTCCCTCCAGGCACTCCCGAAATATAACTTGATCCATTACCAATAGATCCCTCTATATTATTCTCCTCACTACTACTGGAGGATTTGTTTCCAGAGATTTTATCAGCGATTTTTTCTCCTGCTTTTTTTGGAGCATCTTTAATTCCTTTAGCAGTATTGACAACACCTCTGGCAGTAGAAACAAAACCACTACCACTTTTTCGACCCGCAGAATGAGTACCTATCCCAACCATACCTTTCACTGTTCCTGACGCTGCACCTGCAACAGCTCCACCTGCTACTGCTCCCACCATTTTCATAAAATTACCAATCTTTCCAGTATTGCTATTGGTGCTACTGGAAGATCCTGTATTTGTAGGAAGATTGGCAGCACTTGCAGCAGCTCTGGTAGCTTGTATATTTGATACGGCACTAGCTGTACCTCCAACTGCTCCTTGTCCTGCTCCTTGCATAGCATTTTTAACTGATCCAGATAATGCTCCGTTACCTCCAAGTGTTCCATTGGTTAAGGACTCAACAAGTCCTCCTACCATACTTGTGAGATAGGCAATGAGTATCGATGTTCCTATCATTCCCATAACAGAGTTATTGTCTGTACCAACATTTGCAGCCATTTGTTGTATTACCACAAGAGAAAACCCAAGAATGAGTGTGATGAAAAATAGTTCTAGCCCTGCCTTAAAAACGGCAATTATCCCAGAGATACCCATAGTCCTTGTGTAGCCAAATCCACCAAGTGCCAACATAAAGTAACTACCAAGTATCAAAAAGTAAAGCTTGACTTTTACCATGAAGAGTTGGGCTGTCATAACAATAAAGCCAAGCAAGATAATCACTCCTGCCAACACAAGACCTAAAGAGTCACCAGGTGAGCTAAACCAAGAAGTACCCTCCCACAATTTACCTACAATCTTATATCCTTGCTCCAATACGGTATCTGGATGCACCTGGACACTTGTCATACTGTTTGCCATCTGTGCAAATGATTTGGGAATAAGATCAATCCAGTAGGTATAATTGAACATAATCATAAAGAAACCTATGATAAATACTTTTTGAATCATCCCTGCCATAATTTCATTAAAATCTGTGCCTCTAAGTGCCATCATAGAAAAAGTATAGACCCAATCAGCTACCACCAAATAATAAAACAGACTATATGCATAAGGAATTATATAAGCGTTCCAAATATCTGCATTAGCTTCAAATATCTGTAATATCCCTTGTGCATTATTATTTGTAGATACTTCTGCATAGGCAAAGTTTGAAAATAAAAAGACAACAAAGAATATCCAAGAGATTTTTTTCATAGGTTTTCCTTGCACTGTTTGCGTTTTCTGTATTCCCAATTTTCTTTGATAATTATCAGTATCCCAGAGATTATAAAAGATACTGCACCCATATGGGTAAAATGATTACCATGATTACCCATTAAGAATGTCACCCCAAATACAATCAACATAGCAGCTATAAAAACTTGGATGTAGCTCTTTATGGATATTGCTTGTTCTTTTGTCATGGAGATCCTTTTACCATTTGCCTGTATTTTTTTCATCGCCAATAATTGGAGCATTGGATACTTTTGTGGGTTGTTTTGTTTGATTGTCTTTTTTGTTACTACACCCAATAAATAAGGTGCTAACGAATACGAATATCAATAATTTTTTCATAGTTTTGTCCTTTACCATTTACCTGTATTTCTTTCATCACCAAGAGTAGGTGGTATGCCACCCTCTGCTTTAGCTTTAGCCTGTGCTTCCTGGTATGCTTTCTTTTCATTCTGCATAGCGTAGTATTCACCTTGCATATTTGCTTGTGTCATGATTGTCTGCTGTAGTTTTTTTAGCGTGTGTGTTTGATGCAAGGCAATTTCATTGGCTGCTTGAATTGCCGATTTTTGTCCTACTGCACTTGTTGATAGAGTTTGCAGTTGTCTCATAGTAGCTTCATCATTTTGCATATCGGTTGCCTGGAGTCCTAAACTTTTTAACGCCCCGTTTACAGTATCTCTTGTGCTTTTGTTTAGTTGCTTGTATGTATCTTCAAAGTTGAGAGAGCCGTTTTGTGCAGATGCTAAATATTGATCGTAGCCTTTAAATAGATTGCTAAAATCATTGTTATAGCTTGATGCTGCAAAATTGATACCCTCTCCAAAATTAACCGCATCTTTTAATTTTAATACTGATTGGCTGAATTGATTCCACTGCTGTTGTGGTAATTGCCCTATGTTCTGTAACATAGCTTGATAGCTTTGAAACTGATTGACATACTGCTGCACCTGCTGTTGATACTGCTGTATTTGAGTGGCATATTCTCTTAACTGTGTGGTGTACTGATTAGCTCTGTCCAGTGTTTCGCTACCAAATCTTGCCCATTGTGTTACCTCTAAACTTCCACCGAAGCCACCCACGGATCCAGCATTGATTGAAGTTGTCATAAGTGCCACTGTCAAAATCGTTGAGATTGTAATTTTTTTCATGTTTTTCCTTTGTGTGATTTATGTGAAAATGAGCATTGAAAACAAATACCCAAAGCCTAAAGCCGAAACAACGCTGATAAACAAGAGGTACCAATAGATACTTGGCACCTGTGGAGTTGGTTTCTCTTTTTTCATCTCCTCTATCGCAGTTGTTTTGTATTCGTCCATTTTGATATAGACATCCTCCACCGCTTTGGAGATCTTGACTTCCGCCAACTCCTTTGCCTTATCCAAATAGCGGACGGTAGTCGTCTCATAATTGGCTGATTGTTTTAGCATCAAAATATCCACTTCTTTTAGGTACCTTTGGGTGACAAACTCCAAGGCTGTAATGACGGCAAAGAGGGGATCTTGTTTGCCTATCTGTATGTTTTGCTTGCGGATTGCATCAAGCAGCTCCTGTTTCTGCTCCTCTGTCATGCGGACTCCTTTTTACTATTTTGAGTAGGGATCACAATATCGAGTATATCCCAGTAATCCTGCTTGATCTTTTGGAGTCTTGATTTCTCCAAGATGTTATATTTAGGATCCATATTTACATCTGCAAAGATCTGTTTATTTTTCGTCATTTTCTCTAAAGCACCCTCGAACAAAACATCTCTTTTAGTCATTTTGACTACTGCAAAGATTTTCTCTTTATTTTTTTGATACGCTTCCAATGTTTCTATGTTATGTTCTGATTTTGTGGAGAAGAATTGATTTTCCCATACCAGATAAGCAGGAGTATCCCCAAAAGCGTTTAGCATACTGTCAAGTTGCAGGAGACAATCCGCTTCCGCTTCTGCTCCAATCGCTACAGGGATATGAACATAATGCTCAAAGTCTGCAAGAAGATTAAAGACATCATTTTTGATGATGTAGCTATAGAGCGGTTGATAGGTGGTTGCTCCCACATCAATCACAAGATCTTTGCCTTTTGCTCTCTCATTTTGCATCATGAACATAAGCAGATCATCGAACTTGGCTATATCCACCGTATCGGAGTCAGGCATGATATTTAGAAACACCACATCTAAAGTTTTGATGTCAGAGAGCGACCTATTGTTCGGATCCGTATCCAATCCAAGGGCATTGCTATTGTTTTTATCTGTGAGAAACTCCAAAAGAGTTGCCGCTACTCTACTTTTGCCTACGCCGCCTTTACCCTGCATGACCCAGTGCACTCTTGGTTTTTCTGTAGTTGTTTTTTCTTTTGCCATTTTGTTTTATTCCTTTTTAGTTATTAATTAATTCATAAGCTGCATTTTGAAAACGACCCATGCGGATCTGTAGATCCTCAAAAGCCATTTCAAGTGCTGCCACCTCATTGTTTGGCATATCTCTATCCATAAGCTCTTTAGATTTTTGGAGAATATCACTATCTATCGCATCATCATTTCTGCCCAGTATGTCCGATAAGGTATTTTGATCCAAATTAAGCCAATAAGCCGCTACTATCCAGTTGTCATGGCAGTAGCCAGTTAGGAATGTTTGTAGTGTCGTCATGCTGTTTCCTCCGTATTTTGATTTAGGATAGGTAGCTTGTCCTGTAAGGCAAACCTGTATAGGCTTTCCCATATTTCCATGGCACGAGTTCCCTGAAAGCCCTCTCCGTTTGCCTTGTTATACAAAAATCCTTTTTCAGTAACAGAAATTTCTATCCTATTTTGCGTGTATTGATCTATAGCAGCTCCTATAGTTTTATTTATGAAGTTTCCCCTCATGTAATTTATGAAGCTATTTTTAGATTTTAAAAAGTCAGCTCTCTTAATTGCAGAGAGAGAATCATTGGTAGGAGGATAAGGTGGTATATTAATATGTCGGATTTTTTTCCGAGTTAATTCGGATAATTCTCCGAGTTTATTCGGATTTTTTTCCGACATAGGGTTCGGATTATTTTCCGATATAGCTTTACTTACATACTTTTTCCCATCTTTTGTGATAGCAATACAGTCTTTTTTGCCTTGTTTAATGTAGGTTATAAGACCCTTTTTGCCTAGTCTTTTTAGATACCTATAAACAGTATCTGTTTTAAGATCAAGAAGAGGATGCTCATCGCATATTTTTTGCCGTGCGACCCAGTAATATACTTTATTATCAATGATAATAGGCTCTGCCCAAGTTGGAGCAATAATCAAATAATCAAAAATAATTGCTTCTGTGGTATTTTCCAAGCCAAGCTCTATTGCTACAGGTTGATTGATATATAAACTGTATCGCATTATTCAGCCTTTGGTTGAGCTTTTCTGATATTAGAATTTAGATAATCCAATATCCACTCTTTTTTATACAGCACAGATCGACCAGCTTTTGTGTATTGTATTTTCTTCTGTGATCGTAAAAAATTTTGTGTATTTATGGGTATTGGAGGCAAATCTTCAATACCCATACTTAAGTCTTTAGGTGTTATCCAGTTTGACATATTTTTATTACCCCTTTAAACTATTAATAATTACTTGTCATTTGTAATTAATAAGAATATTACTATTAATAATTTGATAAGTCAAGGAAAATACTAATAATTTATTAAAAATCTATAAATTTGGTAAAATTACTATTAATAATTAGTTGTATAAGGTTGATTTTCATATGAGCAAAAAAAGAATAGAGCAGTTAATGTCTGAATTGTTTGGTTTCAGTACACAAAGTTATTTTAACTGGAAAAGAGATGCGAAAACTAAAAGGAAAATTATAGATCTATTAGATATTTATTTTAGTAAAGAAATGTTAGAGGAATTTTTAAATACAGGGAAGATTTCAAAGCTAGAACTTATAAAGCTTTCTGAAACAGGAGAGTTCAAATTTACAGCAAAAGAAAGGCTACAAGAGTTAATTAAATTTTTTGCAATTTATTCAACAAAAGACTTGCAGGAGGCATTATCAAAAAGTTTACTTGCAAATGATCTCAATTCTGGCACAGCAAAATATCTAAATACTATAATCAAGAAATATGATTTTATAAAAATTTTTAAAAATATACTTTCGGATGCAAATAATAAAGATGATAAAGAAGAGCATGTTTTTCAAAAAGTGATAAATGACTTTAATGAAAAAGTTGGCTTTGATTTTAATGGGTATGATGAGTTAATAATATATCATATCATCATACGATACAAAGTATATAACACCCTATATGGATTAGAAGATGAAACAAAAAAGCAATGAGTATATCCTTTCAAAACCAATAGAAATACCATATTTTGGAACAATAGTTGAAGTTATAGGGGTTATCATGAAAGAAAATAGAGTAGAAAGCTTCAGGGCTAAAAAGAATAAGAGCTTTTTTTATATTCCCAATAGAGAGGATAAAGATTTTGTTCATAAAGCATTTGTAGCAAAAATAAAAAAGTATCATCCTGAATATTTTCTTTAAAATTTTTTCTTAACTTTTCATAACTCTTAAGATATAATCTTAACTTAATTTCAGAACGAGGAAGAAGAATGAAACTAAAATCAATACTATTTGGATTGTCAATTATGGCAATCTCTGCAAACGCAGGTTTTTTTGACCATGATAAAGTCTATTATGCATCTCATTTAGATAATGCCGATGAAAAAATAAAAGATTGCAAGAAAGCTATGGCTATTGCAAGAATCGATAAAGATAAAGAAAAAGTGATTGAACTTATGAAAGATGAGGAATGTAAAGCGGCATTTGATGCAGTGAGAGAACATAAGCGTAAAATCCGTAAAGCCAAATATGAGGCAGAACAGAAAAAAAGAGCCGAAGAGAAAGCTAAAGCAGATGCTCAATATGAAATAGACTATAAAGAGCAGCTGGAACTCCAAAAGAAAATGCCTTACGCAGAATTTTACAAGATCAAAGACTCATGCGGTTTGGCTATCGGTAGAGTCTCTGCCAAATGTAAAGTGTACCAGGAATTAAAGCTCAAACGAAAAGATCAGGCAATGGCAGATCTTATCTCTCAACACCAGGGCGATGATCTGATCGCTTATAGAGAAAAAACCTGTAAAGAGCAGGGCTACCAGAGTGCGAATTGTGACCTTGCAATGGGAGCGACTGCCAAAGATGAACAAGATACTGTCAAAAGACTCTCTGGAGACAAAGAGGCTCTTAAAAAAGTATTTAATGAATGCTCGTCAAAAGTGGCAGCATATCAGAAAAAAATGAAGTGGAATAAAGCCAATGCACTTACTCAAAGCTTCAAATGCCGTACCGCAATGGCAGCAGCTAGAAACTTTGGCGTATTTGGGCTTAGTCAGCCTATGAAATAGGAGGAATTATTATGATTATAAATTACTACAAACAACTAAGAGGATCTGGGCTATCCTGGTGGGCGTGTGTGGGGCTGATTATTGCTGCACCTGTACTTTATCTGTATGGAAAACTTACAGAGAAAAAATAGCCCATAATCAAGCATAACCCCTAAAAGAGGATGTGAGCTTTATCTTCTTTTATCGTTATTTACTAAATCTCATCCCTTTTAATATTTTTGGTACTCCCCTGATATGCCACCTTTTTACTATTACTTGCAGGATCCAATATAATAGGTCCAGAAGAGGGTTTTTTAGCCTTTGGAGAGGTTTGGGCTATGGAGGGTTCCTCTTGGGTAGAAAACTGCTCTATGGGCTTATTTTGCATATCCTCTTTTAAGGGTGATTGGCTTTTGGATCCAAACTCTTTTTTAAAGTGGTATCTAAATGTATCATAAGGCATTTTCCAGTTTAGTTCCTCTTTGAGAGCTCTATGCAGCATAGTCATTTTGCGGTACCCTTTTTTGGTGTAATACTCTTCAATCATATCCCGTGCAGAGTAAAACTCTCTTACCGCTTCACCAACTGGGAGGCGATCTTCATATTTTCTACTTTTTGCCATGTATCTCTCCAAAAGTTTTCTTTAGTATACAATACTTTTCTATAGTTTTCTATTTTGTGTAAAGTAGTGGCAGAAAAGCACTTTTTCGATATAATCGAAAACAATCGAATAAATTAGAAGTTGAATAGAAAGGCAGGATGGGTTTATAGCCTCGTAAAACAAAGTTTTACAATGCCCTAAGCGTCCTGAAACTTATTCGCACTTTGTGGCTCAACGAAAAAGAATAATATAAAGGATGGATTGTGGCGGGTGATTATACTGAGTCAATCGAGCTTATTAAAAAAGGAGAAGAAGACCCTTCTGGTAATAAAATTATAAATATATTTGTCAAATATAATGAGTTTGCTATTTATGAAGTGGAAGATAGCGATATTAATAATAGGTTAAAAGTTTTAATTGATGGGCATACTCCAGATAAAGAAGACGATTTAACAAAACGCTTTAATAAAGTAAAGCAAAACTATATTAAAGCAAAGGGTTTATTGTATAGATCATCAAATTTTGGGATGATGAAAAATAGGATTGCACATTTGCTGTCAACTATATTTACGACAGAAGATCCAAACTATGATGGTAATGATGAATTTGAGAAATTAATAATAGAAATAAAAACAGAATATTCTAAGTCTGTCAAGCATAGGCTATTTTATCTATTACCATCTATTATAATATCTGTATTTTTTGGTTTTTATATGTATTCAAAATATCCAGACTGGTATAAAAATAAAATAGAGCTGTGGGAACTTCTATGTGTTGTATCGGGTGCTTTAATTGGTGGCACAATGTCAATTATCTTTAGAATTGGTAAAAATAATTTTGAAGAACACTTGAATGTTTGGTATTATTTTTTTATAGGTATAGAAAGAATTACTCTCTCAATTTTTGCAGCAGCTATAGCTTTTGCAGGAGTAAAAAGTGGAATTTTATTTGGAAATATTGACAATAAAGGATATTGGACTATACTTACAATATCAATTGTAGCTGGTTTTTCTGAAGCTTTAATCCCTGGGCTATTGACGAAAGTCTCAAATGGTAAAGAAGAGGTATAGCGGATTTATATCTCTATTTTAAAACGGATAGTAGATATAAAATGGCAAAAATATTGCCAATCAAAATATTAACCGAGAGAGAAGCTGATGAAATTAAAAGCATTTTTTCCCCAAAATCATGAATTGGGAATATCAACCTCATATCTTTTTGGTAAGCTTTACATAAATTATGAGCATAAAAGCAATAAGTTGAACCCTAAAGCTATAGCAAAAGTTATTGAGTCTATTGTGGATAAAGCACAAGATGAAAATATTTCCATAATTATGTTAAAATCTTTTATTATGGTTGACCCAAGAGGTTCTAGCAAATGTAGAAGTTATTTTGTGAAACTATGTAAAAATTTTGATTCAAAGTGCAATATCAAAAAAGCTAGTTTTGTAGACAAGTTAGCATATTATGCTGTTTTAATTTATATCCGAAAAAAGAATTCAATCAAGGATATGAGTAATATTGGTATTTGCGCTATAAGGCAAAATGAACTTTAAAAACTGTCAGCCAAATTGCCAGTAAGTAACACCTATTATTTACTGACACTTATATTTTGAATTTTTGCTATACACCTAACAATATTCGATGTAGCTGTATGTTGCACAAATAACTGCTGTAATTGTGCAAGGTTTCGTGCATGTTGCTATATATTCCCGTTAAAATGTATTATATGCCCTGGTTCATTTTCTATCCAGGCTATAGTATTCCATGAAATATCCATTATATAGTCACTAAAAATCTTTTTATTTGGATAGACTGTGATGAATAGCACTTTGCTACTATTATTGTGGAGTAGAGATTTTAATTGTTTGATGCGTTCTGTATTCATAGATCCATGATGTAGTACAGCATCAATTAGATAAAGCCAGTTTTTAGTTGCATCATATAAGATAACATCTGAAAGATTATCAGACACAATAATATTTAGATCTTGCATAATCTTAGTATCCATGATACTATTGTGGTGATAGATTATTGTCGCATCATCTGTAAAATTTTGAATAAAGATACTGATTGTATCGTGATTAAGGGTACTCATCCTTTACCTCAATAAAAATAAATCTTCAACCGTTAATTTTCTACTTCTTTGTCTTTTGAGAAGAGTTTGTTTTTTCAGGTGAAAGTCTTTAATTTTTTGCAAGTTTCTTTTGGAGAAAGCTTCTAGGATGAGCGGTTCGCTTTCAGGTTTGAGTATAAAGTTCTTTTTCATTCATTAAAGCCTTGTGAAGTATAGATTGTTTATGCCACATCCCAGGCATTAGTTTTACGCCATTCATCTGTATTTTTTCTTGCACGTTTGGATCTCAATCGCTTAAGATATTTTATGTAGCGTTGCATAGACCTTGTTTTACATCTATAGCTTTTTGCTCTGGAGAAACTACGCTTTTTCATAAAAGTACCTCTATTTGAATTTGTATAATTATAGCCTATATTTTTTTGATAGCTTCAGAGATATAAAAATGAATATAAAAACCGTATAATATGGATAAGAAAATAAAGCTAGGTACAGAATGAAGATAGATGTATATTGTGATGAAACACTACCAGATCTTTTTACTTCAAAAGATCCCAAAGAAAAGCTAATGCTTTTAGGTAGTTTATGGATTGAAAATGAGTTACGCGAACAAATCAAAACACAGATAAAAGACTTGAGGCAAAAGCATAACTGCTGGGGAGAGATAAAATGGACGAAAGTATCTCCCTCGAAAGAAAATTTTTATTTGGAGTTGGTGGATATCTTTTTCGCCTATGGGATGGAAATGAGATTTAGATGCATAGCGGTTAATCCAAAGCAGGTTACATGGTCATATCATGGAGATGATAAGGAACTAGGGTTTTACAAGTTTTATTATCAACTTATTCATAAATGGATTAAAGATTTTAATACATACAATATATTTCTTGATGCAAAAAAGAATAGGGATTTAACAAGATTGTCAGTATTAAAGGATATTCTTAACAATCAATTTAATTCTTCATATATTGAACAGGTACAAGCCCTCCCATCGAAAGAAGTTGCATTAATTCAACTGTCAGATTTTCTGCTCGGTGCTACAAGTGCAAAATTAAATCAAAAAGAATTAACAAATACGGCAAAAATAAAAGTGATAGAACATATTGAGAAACGAAGAGACAAAGAAATTGCTCCTACTTGGAGTACAGAGAATAAGTTTAATATTTTTAAAATAAATCTACAAGGAGGGCTTTAATGCCTCCAAGATTATTAATTTTATCATGTGAGATGGAATATAAAGTGCACTATGAAGAAGAGTATTGTAAATGTCCGATTGTAACACATGATGGTATACCAATATATTTCCCTAAGAATAAGTTTGATCATGCTTTTTATGAAAGTAGTGATCGAAGAGGTTCAGATGATATATTTTCAGATATTAGGGCACAAAGAATGGGATGGATTAAAGAGATGCTCCAAAGCCCTACAGCTACCTTATATCAAGGATGGGATAAAAAGAAAAAAACATATGACCCTTGTGGAAGAGTGGCATTTGAGTATGAGCAGTTTGTTGTGGTGGTTCGACTTTCTTTAAAAGGCGATGGAACGCTGAAAGGAAATTTTATAACTTGTTATCAGGCGGATAATAGTTTGGATAAAATTAAACAGTCACCATTGTGGGATAAAAATAAATGTATTGAAAAATTGAAAAGAAAGAAAAATAGGGGTGATCGCTGATTTGCTACGCTGGTTCAGCGACCGAAACACTCGATTCATTCAAGTGCCGATAGGCACCGAATTCATCCGAATCTTAACATTTTAGACCTTAATCGGTTATAAATCGTATTAATTTGGAATAGATAACATAAGTAAAAATGGTGTATAGAAAAATTTTAGAAACCAAACAATTAAATGAAAAATAGCTAATTTGGTAAACCAAAGAGTAAGAAGAGCGATACATAATGCGGCACCTACTATTGAAAAATATTCTGCAACTTCTGGATTTATTGGTATTGAAGTGCTTGAAAAAAAAGAAATAATTGTATCGCTATAATTTAAAAAACTATCTAAACTTAGATCAATAGAGTATTGATTTGAAATAAGTCCAATAATAAGTGGGATAATAAAAAAAGAACGAATAAATTTTTTTGATGAGAAATTCCCAAACCTGATGCCACGTTCTGTAAATTTGATTTCGTATATAAAGTATCCCAAAAGACCTATCCCTATAATTATGCCTGCAATAATTGATGGAGGTATATTAATTCCAATCATTGATGATATTGAAACTGTCATTATTGAAGAGAGAATTAATGCTATGATCGGGAAAAATATTATTGCAAAAACTGTGGTTAATGTTATAATAAAAAATAAAAATAACTTCTCAAAATAAATAGTGTTCAACTGATTCATGTTTGTGTCCTCGTATTAGAATATGAGATTATATCATATCTAAAAGGCAAAAAATAATTTTAGTTTTATTTTTAAAAAAGTTTTGAATATTTTGTAAAGTGTCAGCCAAATTGTCAGTAAGTAATGCCCATTATCTACTGACATTTATATTTTTTAAGATACAATAAACTCTAACAAAGCCCTATATTACGGGGGTTAGAGCTCTTTCCTTGCTAGCCATCCGAGGGGTTCGAATCCCCCTCTCCCGGCCATACATTTTAAACAATCCAAGCTAAATTTCAATATAGTATACTTTATAGAGTGTTATCTAAAATTCTTTACAGAAAGTACAAGTATTTTATAGTATACTAA
>Ga0256840_1003392_pt1 | contig 12924 bp, 23 predicted proteins | sample 355202metaG_FD_185969 | JGI IMG/M metagenome (GOLD analysis project Ga0256840, IMG submission 185969) | Hydrothermal vent microbial communities from Mid Atlantic Ridge, Atlantic Ocean - 355-202 | ecosystem: Environmental > Aquatic > Marine > Hydrothermal vents | place: Atlantic Ocean: Mid...
GCTGCTCTTTGTAAAATAAGTATTGCAGGTTCTACAATTAATGGTTATCGAGTAGATATGTCTACTCCAAAAATTACCCTTAAAAGGCAGAAAAGTTTAAGCAATTTTTTAACAATTTTAAACCATGATGGAGCTTGGTGTCTTATTGTTAGATGAACTATTGGATATAGCAATCGCAACCGCAATATCACAACTGCCAGCAATAGTCATGTATGTGCAGGAGCATCAAGAAGAGATAAGCGAGAAGATACATTCAATTGTGAGGGGATTATTTTGACCGGAGTAATGAACCCAGTAGAAGCAAAGGAGAAATACGAGCTTGAACTCATATCTAAGGGAGCAAGCTTCGTTGCCGTTGACCCAGATAAGAACGTTCTGATAGTAGGCGTAGAAAGACCTGAGGTAATCGAGTTTGCTAAAAAGCTACCCGTAAAAGTTGAGTTTGTGAAGGGGGGAGAGATGTGGACGTTGTAAGGGTAAAAAAGGCATACGAACACAAATTAATCAAGATACCGGGTGTTGTTGGTGTGGCAACTAATCCGACGAAGAAGCTGCTTTTGTTGTTATCCAGCCCAAAGTACTTAAAGACCACTCCAAACGTCGTTGCCGGGATACCAGTTAAGAAAGTCGTGGTTGGGGAAATGAGGGCTTTGGGCGTTTCCCAAGTTTCGGGAAACCAATTTACTCCAAATATACCCAACAGACAGAAAGTCCGACCGCTCGTTGGAGGGATAAGCATAAGCCCTCCAGAAAGAATAGCTGGGACGCTCGGAATAATAACTGAGGACGATGTTATCCTGACGAATGCTCACGTGGCGGCGATTAACTACATTACTGGAAAGTTCGAACCTAAGAAAACTCCCATTTACCAGCCGGGATGGTTAGACGGTGGAACGAAAGAGGATGAGGTAGGAGAACTTGAAATTTACACAAACATACGACCCAACACTCCAAGAACTGTTGATGGGGCGACTTGCACGATTTCAACCGACTATATGAAGATGAACGTCATGGGAATCGGTGAGTTAGAGGGTTGGACAATTCCAGAGCGTGGTAGCGTGGTGTATAAATCTGGAAGAACGACGGGAGTAACTTCTTCAGTTGTCTTAACGAACGACGCAACAATCAAGATGTGTGGGTATCCGTGGGGATATACAGTTTTCAAAGAGTGCATAGTAACAGTTCCTGCAATAGCGAAGGAAGGGGATAGCGGGAGCGTTTTAGTCGAAGAAAACCACGTAGCCGGTTTAGTGTTTGGTGGTTCACCTCTCGCAACTGCTGCGTGCAGGATGGATAACGTGATACCTGAGCTTGGAGTGTGCTTAGGTAAAAGATACAAAGTGAAGGAGCGTGGCATTATGGACGACCTATCAGACGTCGTGAAAGCCTCTATTTTATCCGTGCTGCCTGCTCTGGGGGTGATAGTGTGCAATCAGAGGTAGATTTGTTCAAGGTAGCGATAACTCTAAACGCTCCATCTGTTGCGACAAATCCCGTTAGAATTAGCGGTGGCGTAGTATGGTATTGTCCTCCTATACTGTGTCCTCCATTCGGTGGGTGGAGGCCTTACGCAAATGTAACTCTCGACGTTTACGTGGACGGAAAAAAGTATAGGACAGTAACGACGGACTCTGACGGCTCTTACTCAGCTGAGCTTGAGTTATCTTATGGTAGGCATGAGATAATGGTGTATTATCCCGGTTCGTGGAAAGACTCACCAGCCCAAGCTAAGGCTTACGTCACGGTTTTATCTCCGAAGGAGTATCAGCAGTATCAGGAGCAGAACCTATTGCTGTACGGTTTGGCTGGTGTGACGATACCGTTGTTGGTGTACGCCCTTCTTAGGGGGCTGAAGAAGTGATAACTGCCGTAGTGCTTGATAACGGTCATCCTGACTTGGAGAAGTGCTTAGATAGCTTGTGGAATCAGACGGTTCCAGTCGATATTATCGTGGTGGCAGGACCAAATACTGACGTGGAGCTTGCTCAGCAATACGGAAAAGTTACAAGACCTATTAAAGGCTATCTAAATGCGAGGATTCACGGTTTTAGAAAAGCCAGCTCTGAAGTAATATTGAGCTGTGATAGCGATACGATTTATCATCCAGAATATGCGGAAGCGGCGTTAGAGTGCCTAAAAAACGCTGGATTAGTTAGAGCTGGAACTGTAATTCCAAAGAAAGAAACACCGTTGGGGAAAGTAGAAATACTGATTTTCTACAAACTGTTGAGGCTACCTTACGACCACGTTTTAGCTATGAGGAAGAGTGTTGCAGATTACTTGGTTAAGACTGTCGAGTTTAAGTACGGTAGAGAAGACATCTTTACGTACGTCATTAAGAGAGCAATCCCATATAAGCTGTGCGAGAACATGATTGCGTTTGTTGACGTTCCCACTTACCACTTTAGAAAGCTCGTTGATGGAGATTACACCACTGTAGTAGAAGCTCTTAGTTCTCTGCTCTGATTCCAACAAAAGCTTTAAGTTATTTTATATAGACTTTGTAGCATGAACGGGATTACTGAACCTTTGGATGTAATTACGGATAAGTTAGAGGACTTCGCAAAGTTTGGTGTCAGAGGAGAAGACATAAGCGTAGCAGTCGGTTCTATTGCCATTGGTGAACTTGTCAGTTACTTTGAAAAGAAGTTCGTTAGGGGATGGCTTAGACCGGCCCTTTTGATGATTGGTGGATTTGCTTCGTACTATGCAGCTGGTTCTGCAAGAAGTGACAGGTTAAAGAGGGAAGGAATTATTATTGGCAGCGACTTACTCGTGAACGCAATAAAAGACATAATTACGAACAAAGAAGAAGTTATCGAGACGGCAAAGAAGACAATAGAATCTATTAAGAGTGGTAATATAGCCGCGGCTGTAAGTTCCGTTTCTGGTGGAACTGTTGAGGTTGCTGAAGAGCCAGTTAGCTATTCGAATTATCCTGTCACGCCAAATACACCAGTAGAACAACATCCAGCACAGCCAGCTGAAGAGCAGAAAGTAGTAAAAGTGTTCACTTAAATATCTTTTTAGCCTCCCATAAGTAATGTTCAAAGTCGACTGAGTGCTTCTCGCACGTTTTTAGCATAGCGTAGAATACGTGAACTATTTTTACGTCATATTTTAACCTGATTGTTTGTATTTCTTTTTTCATGTGTTTTGGTATTCTGACACAATAGTTTACTGTTTGCAAAGTTTTCAGCATGCATTACTGTATTGCAACCGTATATATAACTGTTTTGTTTAGTTACACTTATGACAGACATAAACGATGTTTTGGAAGCTGCGAACCTTGCAAAAGAGTACGCAAAGAGCGTAGTTTCTGGTGGGATGGGTATCGAAGCTGAAGTAGCGAAGGAAGTCTTCCACATATCTAAGGGTGTTACTGCTGCACCACTGCTTCCGAGTGAAGTTGACGCTTTGTCTTACACTATAGGCAGCATAATTGACACCTGGCAAGAGCTAAATCCAAGCATAGCAAAGAACTGGAAAGCGAGCGTTCCTATATTAATGATGTCTGCAATGTTGCTCAAGGGTATTACTGGTGGAAGCTTTGGCGAAGGTTCAGCTGAGGAACTCCCGGCAACTCTGATGGCTACTGAGGTAAGACCTGAAGACTTGGGATTGACAAGCTGGTCAATATCCACCACTGCTGGTAACACGATTGACCTAATAGGTACTCCAACGTCAAAGCTCGTTTTGTCACAAACGACTGGTGAGAGGAAAGTAGTGTGTATAATAAAGAATGGATTGTTAACAATTGATACTCCAGTTCCGCTCGATGAGCTTGTGGTTGAGTACGAGGACAAGTCATACTTACCGTACGCATTCGTTGAAGGTATTATACCAGCCGGGCAGTCGGAGAACAAGCTGAACTATACTGCGAGGCTTAACCCAATAGTCATTCAGCCCGGAATCGGCGTTTATGTGGGTGGTAAGGCTAACGCAACCGTTACGACCAATGCGTACTGGCTCGGAATGACGTTCTACGAGAAGAACGCATTCAACACGCTATAACTGGTGATGTAACATGATAATTGGCCGTCTTGGTGACTTGGTAATACACGAAATAGAGAAGCCGGGACCATCATCGTATGCTACTGGAGGTAGCGACATAACGATTGAAGAGGTGTCAGAAGTCATTTCCATATTATCGGTCAGTATAACAGGTGGATACTACGCACCTGCTGCTGATGCAAGTGCTTCAGGTAACACCGTCAAGGTGAAGGTTTACGAGTTCAATTATCCAGCAACTGCGGCTGGTGCAGCAACGGAGGTGGCTGCTGGAACTGACCTAAGCGGAGAAACAGTTAAGCTCGTAATTTTGGCTAAGTGATTTCTCTTTTTAGTTTTACTTTTTTGTTTTCTCGGTTTTCTAACTCGAATCCTTGACGTCAAAATCTTTAAGTTATTTTAAGACTATTTTTTGACGGGTGAGAGCGTGAAAGGAGTAGTTAGTCCGGGAAAATATATAGCGGCAGTAATACCCGCAATGGAAGAGTTCCTCCTGTTTAAAGTGAAATCTGTTGTGAGGGCTGGGGACGGAGTAATAAGGTACGGAAGCATACCGGGAGCAACGACGATAGGGGCGAACACGATTTACCCAGATGTATCTAAGACGTGGACATTATCAGCGAATAACGTTCAGGGACTCCAGAACTTGGGAGGAAACAAGAGTGATTACATCTTCTACGTGTCTAAGGATAAGCCAGACAGGATATTTGAATACGAAATGCACGTAACGCCTGAGGTGCTACAGCACGTAGTCTATTATCCTGAGATACAGGTGCAGAGCTCTTTCCAGAACACGAGCTTTAGCCCGATAGACGATATGGGTACGTTCGGTTCTCCTATCAGGGTTCTACAGCTTCCGAACTGTAAATCAGCGTTTCAAACGTACAATCCGCTTAACGTAGGAGTTAGGACTAATGTTGTGTTAGATTACGTGCAGTATGTAGTTAGACCAATATCATCTATGGAGGAGGCAAGAGAAGCCGTTAGCAGTGGAGCGGTTATACCAAAAGTTCTTCCGGTTTACGTTAGCTCTGACTTCTTCGAGAGAGAAGTTGTAAACAGTGTGTACAACGGAGCGACGTTCCCGAACGACCTGCTTCAATCCGTCTTTTTCAGGGAAGAGTATGAGCCTGATTCGATGATACTCAACTTATTCGGTAAAACTGACGGTACAAATACCACTGGTAACTTTTCGCTGGAAAGCGATGTTTTCGATGGGGAAACTGAGGCGTTAGTCATACCTAAGGGGTACAAACTAAAGATTTGGAACATCGAAGTTGACGGAGAGCCTTGTACTGTTGCGATAAATGTGCTAACTGGTAATCCAAGCTCGCCTACTGTATCTACGATTAAAACGGTAACGCTGGCATCTCCGGGAACTGTAAGCAAAGAATACGTGGCGAGACCACTTGTAATCGACTGTGCGAACGTGTACGCAGCTGATAACGTCGTGGCGTTACAGCTTGCTTGGACTCAAGTAACAGCAGGGGAATCTACAGTTTCGCTGGAGGCTGAACTCGTTAAGGGGTGGTAGTTTTGTTTTACCACCTCATGCTTTTGAACAAAGTTATCCCAGGAGTATTCAAGAGAGTTTCAATTGTGGATAATTTTACGCTTGAACTTTCTCCGGGAAAAGCAAGTAAGGAGTACAAGTTTAACAACGGATTTTTTGAAATCTTTTCATTGAATATACAGGATGAAGGGACGCATGTAGGAGCGGACGTAATGGTTTCTCTTAGACCTCTGACTAAATCGGGGAGCTACAACATATCGACAGATAAAGCTTCTCCGAGAATGCTTTACTTCGAGTACTACGGTAACCAGATTTCCCAGTTCAGGGTCGATAGGTTCGATTTGGATAATGGGATATACACGATAACGGCTGATTTTGTTGGAGGCAAATTACCAGTATTGGACTCGTACGAGCTAATAATCAGGTATCCTGCTAAGACTGAGGTTGGAGATGATACAGCATTCTCGAACTACGGGAAACCTGTAGTGTGCACACTTGAGGGGTTTGCCTACGAGATAGACTTGGATAAGGCGTTGGAGGCGGAAACGGAGTTACTGGCTATGGGTTTCTTGAAAGCTCTCCAAAACATGAAGTTCAACACGCTTTAGGGGTGATAGTATGGGCGACGACAACAACAAGAAGTTGTACTTAGTGGTAGGAGAGATAAGGGGAAAAATTGACAGGCTATCTGTTCAGTTAGAGAGCTACTTTAACGAGCTGAATAACCAGATTAGAGAAACTAACGATAGGATTTCAAAGCTTGAAGAAACGATACAAAGCCACCAGAGAGTACTTGACGAACTAAAAACGAGAGAAAAGATTTATCGAGCTTCCATTGTATTCATAGCGTCCGTTATAGTTGCTGTGTTGTTAGCGTTATTCCAGATGTATTTTTAGCGTTATCGGAAGGTAGATAAAATGACAGAAGTGGATATTTGGGCTGTTAAACCAAACTCGGACGAGATTTACAGGGGGGAAATTAGTGTTAGTCCGGGTGAGCAGTTCCTATTGAGTGTTAGGGTGTGTAACGCATCCACCAGAGAGCGGTTTTACGAGGTAGGTGTGGATTTTGGAGAGTACGAGCATAAGGGACATTTGGTTAGTCCAAACAGCTGTGCGAGGTTCGATTTTCCGGTAAGCGTTGATAAAAGTACGACTATTGAAATTAGAGTCGTGTATATTGACTACGAAACGGAGCAAGTGCATTCTGTTGGTACGTATTATTTCAAAGTTGAGGTTGTGAGTCTGCCAACTGTAAAATTAAGCGGGGTGCTGTACGCTGGAGGAAAAGCGTACGAGCCGGGAAAAGAAGTAGTAGTCAATAAAGGAGATTACGTGGTTGTCAGAGTTGGGTACAACTGTAATGAGAACGTAACGTTAGAGCTGATTGAACAAACGTCTGGAGATGTACTCGGTGAAAGAAGCGTGAAAGGTAATGGAACTGTAGAGTTTAAAGTTACAGTGCAGCACAGCATGTCTCCAGAAGTTAGAGCTGTGTGGAATGGCGATGTTGTAGCAGTGGACGGTTCTTGGATTGTTATAGTTAGGTCTGTTACTCAGCCATCTCAACCATCTCATCCATCCCAGCCATCTCAGCCATACCAACCACAACAACCATCCCAGCCATCACAACCCACTCAATCACCACTGCCAATTTCTCCCGTAGAAGCTTTATTTGGTGGTTTATTTGTATCTGCTGTAATAATCTTGTTAATGGAAAGAAGGTGATAATATGGTAGGGTCTGCACAGGTGTGGTTAGAAGTTAATGGGCAAAGGGTCGGTGATACTGTAACGGTTGCACCCGGTACAGTAGTTGACGTATGTTTTAGCTTACACGCTGATAAGCATGAGGATTTTCAGGTTTATGCAATCCCGTATTGGTATCCTAACTGGGAAGCTTTTAATTCGCAGGAACGAGAAGTAGAACTCCAAGCTGGACAATCTAAGGTAGTGAAACTGAGTATAGAGGTAAATAACACGGTGAAAATTAAGGCTCTGGCTAAGTGTGCCGTTATTAACGAGGCAACTGGAATTCCCGGAGATTACGTTACGATTTTGACGAAGTGGTTTACAGTTAAGGTATCGGTTAAAGTGAAGCCTCCCGTAGAAACGACTGAGCAAAATATCGTGTGTACGTCGGTTGAATACTCGATACATGGAGACGACGTGTTGTTTGCAGCGTACTTTTGGAATAAAGGTGATAAGAGGGGTAGTAAGGTGTTCGATGTAACAATTAATGGAGAGAAATATGGAGAGATTAGTGTAACCTTAGACGCTGATGCGGCCGGGACTGAGTACTTTACAATTCCTCTGAGTGAAGTAAGAGGTAAGAGGGTGTGCGTTGGTCAAAGTTGTACAGTGGTTGAAGGTGGTGAAGGAACTAAACCACCTGAGGAAACTATACCACCTGGGGAAACAAAACCACCAGAACAACCCAAGCCAACCCAACCATCTAAGCCAGCTCAACCGTCATATCCATCACAACCAACACAGCCATCTAAACCGTATCAGCCAACCCAACCGTATTCTGCTGGTGAAAGTATACTCCTGCCGTTGTTGGGCGGAGTATTGGTAGGAGTGTTGATTGCGGGGGTATTGAGATTGGGTAACAAGGGTTGACAAAATTGGGGGTAATTATGGATGAGGACTTTTTGAAAGTCCAAAGAAATGTTGAAACTACGACTGGGCTTCTGTCAGTTAGCGTAGCTTCTCGTACTACTATGCCCGAAAGAACAATCGTGATTACTTTTAGACACCCAATAAACGGGAGAGAGTTCACGGAACAGCTCACGCTGACGGAGCAGGAGTTTGAGGAGATTATCAGAGTCGTAAAGGAACTCTTAAATAAGATGGAAAAAATAGAGGTGGAGTGGTATGACTAACTTCGGGAGTAAGGTGTATAGGTTGATGAAAAAGTACGCACCGATAACGGTTAAGGACTTGCACAGGAAGTATTGCTTAGAATACGGCTCTAAGTGTAGTTACGACTCATTTAGGCAGCACTTCTGGCGGTTGGCAAAAAAAGGGATGTGTGCGATATTTAGAAGGGAAAAAGCGAGGATTGGTTACAAGCACTACTACGACATAATCATAGACGACGAAAAAGAGTGGGAAAAAGCGTTCAAAGAAGCGATGAAATGTCGTAAGCACTAACGATTTCAGGCATGTAGTGGGTTTTGCAAGCGAGAACCCTTAAATCGTCGAGGAACTCACTCTCGTCTGTGTAGATGTCTTGGACGGGAGTAGTTGTGTGTCCTACCCACCATTCTACGAGTTTTTGGCGAATGTCGTGCGGAATGTAGCGTGTGTCCATACCAATGTCTTTCATGAAGCGTTTTCTTAGAAGTGTTATCACTGTCTTTCTCCCCGTTTTCGCCGTCACTTTAACGTCCTCTACTGTCGTGTGAAGATTACGAGTTAGGAACGTGGGGTAGATGAAGGGTTTATCGCTCTTTCTCTTCTTTTTAGTGAAGTACAACCACAGCTCGACTGCATCGTCGAGTGATTCGTGCCAAACGAGTAAACGCTCTTGCTTTGTCTTAGCTCCTCTTATCACGAGTATCCGCTCATCTTTGTTTACCGATACGATAGATGTGGACTCTACGGGACGCCAGCCGAAGTAGAACGTTAAAACTGTTCCTACGAATGAGGCAACTTGAGATTCGTATTTTGGATTTCCTTTATTGAGGCGTGTGTAAAGCTTAGACAAGAGCGTTTTAACGCCTTCTTCGCTTAGAGATTCTTTGCGAATTTTTCCACCGACGATTAGGGGTTTTTTGGCGGGAGTGTACTTCAGGCTTTTTAGCTCTTCTCTCGCCCTGAGCCAGTCTGGAGAAGATGTTTGTAAGTACATGTACTGGGTGAAAGCGATTAGGGCGGCGTGAGTGGCGTTTCTGGTGTATGGGTTGTTAATGCCGTTCAGGTAGTCTATCATGGCTTGGTAGTCTGGAGAAATTGGATGCGAATCTAAGTACTTCTTAATTAGGAAATAGTATAGGCGGGAGGCGGAGGGTTTGTTTCGCTCTACTAACCACTTCTTGAAGTCGTCGAGCATGTTAGTTAATGTAGTGTTGGTATATATATACCTGCTCAAAATTGGTTTTTAAAAAAATTTAAAATTGCTAAATCTTTTCAGCTAATTTTTTTAGCTTAGATAGGATTGATGAAGGGAGCGATTCGTCTTTCATCTTAATAGCATCTACTACATCTTCAGGCATGATGTCTCGCCTGTGGGCTTTCGCTATCGCTTTAGCTATTCGTAGTACGCTGGCTATCCATCTGCCATGATAACCAATTCCCTTGAGTGTGAAGTATGCTTCCCATATCCGGTCAAAGCCGTGCAAGATGTCTTTGGGGATTTTTGGGTCGAATTCGTTTAAGAAGTCGATATACTGTTTTAGTTCTTCTGTGTTCGTTGGGATTATCCCTGCGTAGATTCTTGTAAGGCGTTTGGCAATATTCGTTGAAAGGTCTGGCGAGGGGTCTTCGAAGTGAACGACGAAGTCGAACCTGTCTATCATTGCCTCGCTGAGCTTTACTTCGTTTGTTGCTGCTACAACCCTTATTTGGGCTGGCATTACCACCTCTTTTCCGGACTTTGCTATTTTGTAGTACCCGTCCTCCATGGCGTCTCTTAGCTCCTCCCTCCCTTTGAGGAGGGAGAATTCATCGAAACACACTATGTTACCGTGTGCTTTTGCGAGTATTTGCACTCCTAAGTCTTTCCTGCGTGCATCTGCCTTCAGGCTGGCGATGGTGGTGTCTTGAGTTAAGTAGATGGCGTCAAAAGTGCGGTGTAACCAACGCAGGATTACGGTTTTACCTGTTCCCGGTGAACCGTACATCAAAAGGTGAAGGCGGTCCCTCTGCGTTGGCGTTTCATCTAAAGGCGTTAAAAGAAGGAGAAAGAGTTTACGCTTTAAGTCTTCGTAGCCTTCGAGTTCTGGGACGATTTCGTTGGTATAGTGGTACGGGTCGGTCTGTGAAATGTTGAGGAATTTTTCTTCTAAGTCGCTCACGCTCATGTTCATAATACCCCATCAATTAGCTTAATTCTTCTTGATAGTGTTCGCAGTCTTTTGCTAAGTCTGTGAAAATAGATTCGATGAATTCTTTGAGAATTCTATCTGAGTTTCTGGTTAGGTATTTTAAGAAGTCGTGTAATTCTTCGAGTTCTCTTGAGTTGTTGATTCTGTTGTATTTTAGGCAGATTGGACGATTGTAGCACTTAAGACAGCTGTTCATTAGTACCACCTCCTCCCGCCTCTTGCGACCACGCAACAGTACACTGGACATTGGTAGTGTTCCCTGAACCTCTTCGCAGTGTCTAAGTCAAGCGATGACGGCGTGGGCACGTCTTGGAACGGGTGGGTGTGCAACAGATACACGGCAGAAGGAGAAACGAGATACTTCAGCGTTTCAGGGTCAATGTAATCTCTGTATGCGAATTCTGAAGTCGTTAGCAATCCTTGACCGACATCTTCGAAGACGATGTAGTCGTCTTTGCCGATGAAGTAAACGCTGTAACCCCTCTCGTCTGGGCGGGTTTTGGCAAGGTTCTCGAGGATTATCAGGCAGGAGCGGACGATAACTGGCAGTGGGCGTGGGAGTTTTGGCTTCTTGATTTGCTTAGGAGTTGATGTATACTGCTCGAACATCGTAATCACCTCAACTCCCTGTTAGTCGTTTCTACTTCTACTACCTCGTTGGGGTTCTTGCCTTCCACGTAAGCCTTAGTGCTCAGGTATAGCGAAATCAGTAGTCCGACGGGGTCGTCTGCGAGCTTACTGAAATTCATGCACGTCTCCGTGCACTTGTGCAGAAAATCGAAGCGGGCAGTGACGATTTCACCGGTGAAGTGGTGATAGAACGTTACGCAGATGTCGTCGTTCTCGATGTGCAGGTTCAAGGTATTTTTCAGGTCTTTGTACCCTGCTTCACTCAAGCATGACTGAAGTTGTCTTATAATGTTCAGATGGTATTGGAGCTTATGGGATTCGTTGAAGCGTGGTATGTACATTTTGATTACTCTGATGTTGTTGTTATCGTCTTTGTAAACTCCTAAGTAGTAAAGTAGTACTCTCTCGTATTTCTTGATGTAGATGGCGTTCGATTGGAACTTCTGGGATGTTGTAAACTGGTTAATCAAGGGATTGAGGTGTGCTATTGCGTAGGAGTCTTTGAACTGGGGCTTTGTGGCTGCTGCAAACCTTAGATGATAGTAGTATTTGTGGTAACAGAGAATTTTTTGGAGTAATGGGATTTGCTCGACGCCGAGATGCTGTAGTGTTCTCTTTTCTAATGAGTCTGGAAGTTCGGAGACAGGAAAGCTTTCATTGGAAGGGGTGTAAGTTATGTATTTGTACACTGTTGGTTTTTGCTTTATTGAGGTTATATAGACAAGAATAGTGTTAGGAGTGAGTTGTAACTTCAGATTAGTGATAATATCACCCCCATGACGGCGTTTGCAAGAGACAGTATAACTGGAAAGTTCCTGACCCTCTCGCAGGCTCTCGTTTGGTCGGGCTGGCGTTCTGGCATGTCTTGTAAAATAGTCATGTATTGTACAACCTCTTCCGGCTTGATTACTGCTATTCTGTAGCCGTTTGCGTCAATTCCTGTATCAATAATTCTCTTGAGGCTCGGTAGGTCGTCGATGGCTTGCTGAATATTCTTGAGTGCTGCTATTCTCGATTGTACTGTGTCGGTCGCTAATACGATGATTTCGAGCTCTCTTGAAAAATCAAGGTCGGCAAAATTCACTTCGCCGACGTCGGCGTGTAGTGGTGCTGAGTTAGCGAAAGTCATCGCATCGAGCATTAGCTTGACAGCTAAGGCTTTTGGTGTTTGCTCGCTGAGAAAAGGCTTAATTAGGGTGTGTGTTGGGATGTTGTGTGGTTCGATTGTGTCTTTGTCGATTAGGGTTATTTTGTCACTTATTTTTGCTAAAACTAAGCTCAAAAAACTCCCCACGCTCCCGCACCCGACGATGGCAATGTGGGAAGGGGTGCGGGAGGGTATATTAACAGTTTTGTCTAAAAATTGCATAATACCACCTCAGAAAAAATAAAAAAATCAACCGTCCACCCTGACGGGGACGAGATAGACCCTCTCACCCCCGGACAGGGTGTCGTCGCTTCTAAGCTTCTGCCCCTCGGCGGACACACAAATATAGTACGTGTCCGCCGGGGTGTCGCCGACTGCTCTGAGCAAGTCGGCGACTGTGACGGGGGCAGGAACGTGTATGGTCCTGCCCCCGACTACTACCTCCACCTCTCCAGCCTCCGCCTCGTCGGCGGAGGTGGAGGCTGGGTTTATAGCACTTCTAAGCTCGTCTTCCCATGCCATGTTTTCACCTCCACAATTGAGTTACCACTTATGATATATATACTTTTCTATT
>Ga0256840_1003393_pt1 | contig 12921 bp, 15 predicted proteins | sample 355202metaG_FD_185969 | JGI IMG/M metagenome (GOLD analysis project Ga0256840, IMG submission 185969) | Hydrothermal vent microbial communities from Mid Atlantic Ridge, Atlantic Ocean - 355-202 | ecosystem: Environmental > Aquatic > Marine > Hydrothermal vents | place: Atlantic Ocean: Mid...
TAAGCGTGGAGATGATATACTTGGTTTTAAAAAAGGCAATAGCGTTATGGTTCACCATAAGTTTTGTGAACGAGCATCTCTATTGATTGAGAAAAAAGAGCCTATGGTGTTTGTAAAATGGGCAAGAGAAGCACTAGAGAGATATAGACTTTTAGTTAGTTTAGAAAACAAAAAAGGCTCTTTAGCAAATTTTTTACAATATTTAGCTAAAATGCAGATTAATCTTGTAACAATAGAACTAGGTGAATCGGAAGATGGATATGCCGATTATTTTGAGATGATATTAGAACTTCCAGATAATAATATGCTATTGGCAAGAGAAAAACTAAAATCTAGATATAAAATTATTGATTTTGTATCTGTAAATGATGTATATAAATAGAAAGAGAGATGATGATTAAAAAAGCAATAAATGAGATAAAAAGAGGCGTTGCTGAGATTATTGATATGGAGCGTATAGAAGTACTTTTAAAAGAGTATTTTGAAAATGGGAAAAACTATTATGTAAAAGCAGGTTTTGATCCAACTGCACCTGATTTACATCTAGGTCACACGGTATTACTACAAAAGATGGCAGTGCTACAAAAGTATGGTGCGATTGTGCAGTTTCTTATAGGTGATTTTACTGGCATGATAGGCGACCCAACAGGTAAAAATGAAACAAGAAAAAAACTAGACCGTGAAACTGTACTTAAAAATGCAGAGAGTTACAAGACTCAAGTTTTTAAAGTACTGGATCCTAAAAAAACAGAAGTTATGTTTAACTCCCTTTGGTTGGAAAAACTTGGTGCAGCAGGAATCATAGAGCTTACAGCTACATTTAATGTGGCGCGTATGCTTGAGCGTGAAGATTTTGATAAGCGCTATAAATCACAAACTCCTATATCTATAAGTGAATTTTTATATCCGCTTCTTCAGGGTTACGATAGTGTAGCTATGAAGAGTGATATCGAGATGGGCGGAACTGATCAAAAGTTTAATCTACTGATGGGAAGACAGCTTCAAAGAACTTACAATGTTGGTAAAGAACAAGCAGTTGTTATGATGCCGCTCCTAGAAGGTCTTGACGGTGTCAACAAGATGAGTAAATCTCTTGGAAACTATATTGGTGTTACTGATAAACCAAGCGATATGTTTGGAAAAATATTAAGCATTAGTGATGATTTGATGTGGAGATACTATGAGCTTCTAAGTTCTCGTAGTCTTGAAGACATCTCTACATGTAAAGAGGATGTTCAAAGTGGAAAACTTCACCCTAAAGCTGCAAAAGAAAATTTGGCTTTAGAATTAGTCACTAGATACCATGATAAAGAATTAGCTTTAAAAGCAAAAGAAGAGTTCAATAATGTTCATAAGAAGAATGAACTACCTTCTAATATAGAAGAATTTACTCTTGAAGGTCCTATTTGGATTGCAAAAGCATTGGTAGAGTGTAAAATATCTCCATCAACCTCACAATCAAGACGGGACATCAAGCAGGGTGCAGTTAAAATAAACAAAGAAAAAATAAGTGATGAACAGTTACAACTTGAAAAGGCAGAATATGTCCTACAAGTTGGAAAAAGAAAATTTGCTAAATTAAAGGTAATATAATGTCATTTAAACCATTGAAAATAGGAAAACACACGATAAAACATCCAATAGTACAAGGTGGTATGGGTCTTGGTATTAGTTGGAGTAATTTAGCAGGAAATGTGAGCCTCGAAGGAGGATTGGGAGTTGTTAGTTCTGTGGGAACTGGGTATTATAAAGACCGTAAATATAGTGCTAAAGATATAAATTCAAGACCTCTTCAATCTGAAAATTTTTACTCTGCTAAAGGGCTTCAAGCTCTTATAGCTGATGCTAAAAAGATATCCAATGGCAATCCGATAGCTGCAAATATACTTTATGCAAGTAATGATTATGAGAGAATTACTAGGGATGCTTGTGCTGGTGGGATTGATATCATCATAACAGGAGCAGGGCTTCCTACCAATATGCCTGAATTTACTGTTGATTATCCCGATGTTGCATTGATACCTATCGTTTCATCTGTTAAGGCTCTTAGGATTATATGTAAAAGATGGACAAAAAGATACAACAAACTTCCTGATGCTATAGTTGTTGAAGGACCACTTAGCGGAGGACATCAGGGATTTACTTATGATCAATGCAAACAAGAAGAGTATCAGTTGGAAAATTTAATCAAACCCATTAAAGAAGAGATTAAAGAGTGGGGTGATTTTCCCTTGATTGCCGCTGGCGGTATTTGGGATAAAAGCGATATAGAGCGAGTGATGGCACTTGGAGCAGACGGTGTCCAGATGGGAACACGCTTTATAGGAACTCACGAGTGTGATGCTCATGACAATTTTAAAGAAGTCATACTTGGAGCTAAACAAGAAGATATAAAACTTTTTAAATCTCCAGTAGGTTATCCAGCTCGTGGAGTTAGAACCAACTTGATGGAGTTGGTAGATAAGCGCGAAGGTCCTCCAATCAAATGTATAAGCAACTGTGTCTCTCCTTGTAAGCGTGGGGTTGAAGCAAAAGCGGTTGGTTATTGTATCGCTGATAGTCTTTCAGATGCATTTATGGGCAAAAAAGATACAGGATTGTTTTTTACTGGTGCAAATGGCTACAAACTAAATGAGATAATAAGTGTTAAGGAACTTCTACACAAGTTGATAAATGGCGAAAATAGTTAAGTTACTATTTTTAATATTTCTTACATGTAGCACTATTTTAGGTGCCACAAATTATACAAATGAGTTGTTATCATATGACAAGAAGATAATGACTTCTGATAATGGTGAATTATTGAGGGTTCACCATTCTCTAGTAGGTATATATATTCATTCTATAGTGAGTAACGATAACTCACTAAAAAAAGAGACTCTCAAAAGACTTGTTAGAACTTCAAAAATATTAGGACTTGATGGTTCTGGCTATTCACGAGAGTTAGCTACTTTGGAAAAAACGGTTAAGCATAAGAAAAAAGTAGTAAAAAAAATAGAGAAAAAGAAAAAGATTAAAACTACAAAAAGAGTATCTAAACAGAGTAAATATTTACCAAATTTAAAATCTATATTAGATAAAAAAGATAGGTTAGTTCTCGTTTTTGATAAGAAAATAACTTCAAAAAATATAAAATCATTTCAACTTAAAAGCAAAAGTAATTTTCGAGAAATTTTTGATATAAGAGCTGTTTTGCCTTTTGTTGTAGATATCAAGATTCCATCTCAACTAAAAGATTTAAGAGTTGCTCAATACAATAGTAAAACTCTTAGAGTTGTTTTTCAAAGAGAGTCAATCTTAAAAGCAAAGGTTGTTATTGGAGGAAAAAAGATTGAGATATTTTATGGCAACAATAAAACAAGCTATAAAAAGATAAACATACCAAAGAGTTATGAAAAGTTTGCAAAATCATTACCATCAAATAAAATCATAGTTATAGATGCAGGACATGGTGGAAAAGATTCGGGAGCTGTTGGTAGTAGAACACAGTATGAAAAACGGGTAGTTTTACAGATAGCTTTAAAGATTGGTAAAACTCTACAAAAAAGAGGTTATAAGGTCTATTACACAAGAACAAAAGATAAGTTTATAAAACTAAGAAACAGAACAAAATATGCAAATAAAAAAGGAGCTGATCTTTTTATATCTATCCATGCTAACGCTACAAGGAAAAAGTCCCTGCATGGTATTGAAACTTTTTTTCTTTCCCCAGCAAGAAGTAAAAGAAGCAAAAATGTAGCTGCACTTGAAAACCAATCAGATATACATGATATGAACTATTTTTCTAAGCAGACTTTTTTAAATGTTTTCAATAGAGAAAAGATAATTTCTGCAAACAAACTTGCTCTTGATGTACAGCAAAGTATGCTAAATCGAATAAAACAAAAGTACAATGGCATCAGAGATGGCGGAGTAAGAGAAGCTCCATTTTGGGTTCTTGTTGGAGCTCAAATGCCTGCAATTTTGATTGAAACTGGGTATATATCAAATAAAATTGAAAGAAAAAGGCTTTTTAATTCTCGTTATCAAAATCTTATGGCAAGTGGAATTGCCGATGGGATTGATAGTTATTTTATGAAAAATTAGTTTGATTTAGGAGGGGTATATGTGTGAGACTTATAAACATTTGTTGGGTTCAAAAACTTACACTTTTAAAAATTTAGCTGATTTAATGGCAAAAGCAACTCCAAAAAGATCAGGTGATGAGCTAGCTGGCGTGGCTGCTTCATCAGCACAAGAAAGAGTTGTTGCGCAGATGAGATTGAGTGAAGTTCCTCTTAAAACTTTTCTTACACAACATCTGATTCCATATGCAGATGATGAAGTTACAAGACTTATCATAGATGAACATGATGAAAAAGTATTTGAGATTATTTCACATTTATGTGTTGGCGATTTGCGTAATTGGCTACTTAGTGACAACACAACAAACAAAATGATAAAAGATATACAATATGGACTGACTCCAGAAATGGTTGCAGCTGTGAGTAAAATCATGCGTAACCAAGATTTGATTTTAGTATCACAAAAATGTGAAGTTATAAGCTCTTTTCGCAACACCATAGGACTCTCAAATAGAATCTCAACAAGGCTACAACCAAATCATCCTACCGATGATGTTTCAGGAGTAGCAGCAAGTATACTAGACGGTTTGATGTATGGAAGTGGTGATGCTGTTATAGGCATAAACCCTGCAAGCGACAATGTAACGCAATCCATAAAACTGTTGAAACTCATAGATGAAGTAATCTGCAAGTACGAGATACCAACTCAGTCATGCGTCTTAACGCATGTGACAAATACGCTCGAAGCCATAGAAAAAGGAGCACCAGTTGATTTGGTTTTTCAGTCAATAGGTGGAACAGAAGCAACTAACGAGAGTTTTGGATTTAATCTAGGCATTTTAAAAGAAGCACAAGATGCAGCACATAGTCTAAACCGCGGAAGTGTTGGAAACAATGTAATGTATTTTGAAACCGGACAAGGTAGCTCTCTATCGGCCGATGCAAATCATGGATTAGACCAGCAAACATGTGAAGTAAGAGCTTATGCAGTAGCAAGAAAATTTGATCCTCTTTTGGTCAATACAGTTGTAGGTTTTATAGGTCCTGAGTATCTTTATGATGGCAAAGAAATTACTCGTGCAGGACTAGAAGACCATTTTTGTGGTAAACTTTTAGGACTTCCTATGGGATGTGATATTTGCTATACAAATCATGCAAAAGCTGACCAAAATGACATGGATAATCTTCTCACTCTTTTAGGAGTTGCAGGATGCAATTTTATCATGGGCATTCCTGGTTCTGACGATATCATGCTTAACTACCAAACAACATCTTTTCACGACGCTTTATACTTAAGAAGAGCGTTAAATCTTAGACCTGCCCCTGAGTTTGAAGAATGGTTATTTAAAATGCAAATCTTTAAGGACAAAGATAAATTCCTATTAAATGATAAAACAGTAAATAGTTTTAATAATCTCTTAGCAGATGGTAAGTTATGAAAAAATCAAACAATAGTGACAATTTGGTAGTAAAAAATGATTGGGATATCCTGAAAAAGTTTACTTCCGCACGAATCGGATTAGGAAGAACAGGAGTGAGTTTACCAACAAAAGAGATATTGTCATTTGCACTAGACCATGCACAAGCACAAGATGCAGTTTATCTTCCTCTTGATGCAGATATACTGAAATCACAAAACAAAAACAAAGAGTTGCTTGAACTTCACTCAAAAGTCAAAGATAGAGCTATATATCTTAAACGACCTGATTTGGGGCGTAGGCTTGATTCTAATTCGCAAGAATTATTAAGTAAAGTAAAAAACAAACATTATGATTTATCCATTGTCATAGTTGATGGTCTATCTTCTCTTGCCGTACATAAAAATGCAATTAATTTCATAAAAAAAATTACAGAACTTTTAAAAAAAGACAAACAAGAGTGGAATATCTCCCCGCTTTGTATAGTCAAACAAGGCAGAGTTGCCATCGGCGACGAGATTGGTGAAATCCTACATGCTAAGATAGTATTAGTTCTCATAGGTGAGCGACCAGGACTCAGCTCTCCAGATAGTCTTGGCTTATATATGACTTTCAATCCAAAAGTAGGACTAAAAGACTCAAGCAGAAACTGTATCTCAAACATACGTTCAAAAGGATTAAGCTACGAAAATGCAGCAAATAAAGCACTATACCTACTAAAAGAATCAAGAAAATTAAAGCTTTCAGGAGTGGAACTTAAAGAGCGTAGTAGCGATGAAAAAACTCTTACATGTAAAGATATTTAAGAAAAACAGGGTTAGATTGAAAAAGTAGTGGGTTGTGTCCAGACCCTAATTGCTCAGACACCAATTGCTTAGAAAAGTAATTAAAAATTCAAAGAATAAAATATACATCATTTTGATACAATGGTGTATATTTAAAAGTGGAGTTTATTATGTTAGCTTTAAAACAAGAGCAACTATTTGATGAAATAGATATTTTACCAATAGATTTAAAAACTAAAATTGTTGATAAAATATTAGCTAGCATCACACCCTTAAGCACTTCAATAGATGCACTATGGATAAAAGAAGTCAATAAACGAAAAGCTGATATTGAGACAAATATTGTATCTCTTGTCGATGGGGATGAAGTTTTTCAAAAAATAGCTAAAAGATTAAATTCATAAATGACATATTCATTTCATCCAGATGCTGCACTTGAGCTAAATGCTTCAGTTGATTATTATGAAGAGTGTAAAACAAATCTTGGCTTAGAGTTTGCCTATGAAGTTCAAAAAACAATCCAAAGAATTTTAACATTTCCAACTTCTTGGCAAAAACTAGATGGAGAAATACGAAGATGTTTAACAAATCGTTTTCCATTCGGAGTAATCTACTATCAAAGAGGTAATGAGATTGTTATACTTGCAGTTATGCAACTTAAGAGAAAACCTAACTACTGGAAAGAGAGAAAGATATAACAAAAACGAGAAGACCGATAATTTACCCTAACGGGAAAATTATCGCTCACGACTGCAGATGATGAAAGGATTTTACTTTATGGATATTAGAGAACTTTTTTTAGACCCAGATGATGACAGAAGCAAAGAATACAAATCAGGTTGGGATGATGCAGTATGTTATATTATGGATAACTATAAAATTGAAACTAGAAATAGTGAACCAATACAAATTTGTTTTGATGCCAAAATAGATGAAGATTTAATTATTAAGAAATTATTAGAAGCAGAACAAAAAGGTGCGAAATAATATGTTATTAAAAAAAGATTTATATGTAAAAAATCCAAAAAAAGAAGATTGGGGAGTTGGAAAAGTTATTGAAAATATTAGTGGTAATATTTTCAATATATTTTTCATAAATGTAGGTTTTAAGAAATTTGATAAAAGAAATAATCCACTTGTTGAAACAAGTGAAGTTATAGAAAATGATATTTTCCTAAATCTAACCGATGAACATAATGATATGTTTACAACTATATCAGAACTTGAAAAACATTTTTTACAAAATTATGAAAATGGGTTTAACGGTAAAAAATATAAAGATAGAGAAAGAATATACAAAGATGAAGCACACAACTTAGCTATTGAACTTTTAGGACAAAATAAATTTAAAGAATTGCTAGACACTGAACAGTATCAAGAAATTTCATTAAGAGCATTAAAAATAATAAATAAAACGAATTTAATTTTTCCTAATGAAAAAATGTCTTTCAAAGATGGATTAAAAGAAGATTTAAAAATTAAACAATTTTCTAATCTTCTTTTTGAGTTATTATATTCAAGCGAAAAGGAACAATTAAATTTTGAAAAATGGATTACTTTTTTAGAAAGTATAGAAGCTAACAAGTGGACAATAGCCTCATATTTTCAATTTTTAATTCATCCAAATAAATATATTTTTATAAAACCAACAATAACACAAGAAATTGCAAAAATATCTGCCTATGATATTAAATATACGCCTAAACTAAATTGGAATACTTTTAATAAAGTTCAAAAATTCTCAAAGTATTTTAAAAATAATATACAATCATTAAATCCAAAGGATATGATAGATGTACAATCTTTTATGTGGTGTGTTTCTGAGCGAAATAAATAGGTGTAACATCTAACAAATCAAGATATTAGGGTCTGGATATTAGGGTCTGGACACAACCCACTACTTTTAACTAAAATCTCTACATGTAGCAGTTTGCTTGAGGGTATTCGGTTATGATGTGAATCTAGGTTATTAAAATTTAAAAATAAAGAAGAAAAATTATTTGATGTTAAGCCTTATCTTGACATAGGAAAATTTAAAGAGTTAAAAGATGAAGCATTATTTAGAAGTGTAAAAATATGTTTTGATAGTATAGAGTGGGATAATCAATTAGATTTAGACCCAGAACTACTATATAAGAAATCACACAACAAAACATAGGAACCATAAATTACCTAGCGGTAATTTATGGTTCAAATCGATCGTTAAAGTCAAAATACACAGGCTTTTAAGAAAATTTAAAACTCATTCAAAAACTTCAATAAAATAAAGTTTCTTTAAACAGCCTATCAAAATTTTTTTAAAAAGCTAAAAATTGAAATTATTCTGATATAATATATAAAAAAGGTTAAGTGATTGCCAGCTCTTTTAAGCAAAAATGGTTTAAATTCTTTTTCTATGCAAATGAACATAATCCAAAACATATTCATGTTATGAAAAATGAATATTTTGCAAAAATTGAATTAGAAAACTTAAAAGTAGTTCAAAATTATCTAAAACCAAAAGATTTAAAAATTGTACTTGAAATTATTAAAGAGAATCAACATAGTTTTATAAAGGTTTGGAATGAATGGTTTGATTAAAGGGAAAGAGATTCATTTTGATGATGAATACTTACATGTTAAATTAGAGGATGGTAGAATAATATCTACTCCAATGAAATGGTATAAACCATTAGAAAAAGCATCTCTTTCTCAATTGAAAAATTATAAGCTTATTTGTATGGATACAGGTATTGAGTGGGAAGATATTGATTACCACTTAAACATAGAAAGTATGCTTGAAGTTGAACTAAAATCTGTAGCTTAAAACTTGTAACAAAATACAAGAACGAATAATTTACTCTTGCAGGGAAATTATCGTTCAGTCGTTATACTCAAAATATACATAAAGGAAATCAATGTCATTTCAGACACCAATAACAATAAAAGAAGCAATTGAGAATATAGAAAACAACCAATATTTATTACCTGCAATTCAAAGAGAATTTGTTTGGGAACATACAAAAATTGAGTGGCTTTTTGACTCTATCATGAGAAATTATCCTATAAGTTCATTTTTATTTTGGCAAGTTGAAGGTGAAGCAAAAAAAGGTTACAGATATTACAAATTCATTAATGAGTATAGAGAAAATTACAAGACACATAATAATGAAATATCTACTGATGGTATTTCTGATTTTAAAGCTATATTAGATGGTCAACAAAGATTAACATCAATTTATATAGGCTTGAAAGGTAGTTATGGATACAAACAGTATAGAAAAAAATGGGAAGATACTGAAAAAAGTATTCCGACAAGACATCTATATTTAAATATATCAAAAGAACTAGAAAATGAAGAAGATGGAAGAGTTTATGAATTTAAATTTCTCAAAAAAGACAATACTAATGAAAAAGATATTTACAAAGATACAAAAGATATAACATGGTTTAAAATTGGAAAAATTTTAGAGTTGCAAAACTTATCGACATTCAATAGGTTTGTTAGGAAGTATGAATTTGATGACTTTGGCATAGACACACTTTCAAAATTACATGAAGTCATTCACTCGGATAGATTAATAAATTACTTTTTAGAAAAAGAGCAAGATTTAGATAAGGCTTTAAATATCTTCATTAGAATAAATAGTGGTGGAGAGCCATTAAATTTTTCTGATTTAATTATGTCAATTGCTGTAGCAAATTGGAAAAATACAAATGCACGACAAGCAATACATAACTTAGTCGATAATGTAGGAGATAAAGGTTTTTCAATATCAAAAGATTTTGTTTTAAAAGTTTTCCTATATTTATATAGTAAAGATATAAAGTTTAAGGTAAGAAACTTTTCAAATGACAACGCTAAAGATTTTGAAACAAAATGGAATGCAATAAGAGATACTATTTTAGAAGTTTTCAGTCTTGTTAAGACTTTTGGATTTACTGATTATTCTTTAACATCAAAAAATGCTCTTATTCCAGTTATATACTATATTTATCATAAAAATATTAGTAAAGATTTTTCAACAGAAACAACATATCAGAACGATAGAAGCATCATAAAAAATTGGCTACACACTATGCTAATTAAAAGAGTTTTTGGGTCTTCAGCAGATACGATACTATCACAAATAAGAAATGCTTTTACAGATGATTTTAATACACTTAAAATTAAAGTAGATATTAATATATTTCCAAAAGATTCTATATCATTGAAAATTAAAAAAGACACATCAGTAAGTGATGAATTTATAGAAGAATTACTATGTACACAAAAAGATGATAAATATGCTTTCTCGATTCTTTCACTTTTATATCCAAACTTAGACTATAAAAATAATAATTTTCACAAAGACCATTTACATCCTGATTCTTATTTCAAAAAATCAAAATTGGAAGAATTTGGTATAATAAGCAATGATGACAATTCATATTACTATACTCCGTGTATTTATAATGGAATATATAATTTGCAAATGTTAGATGCAAATGAGAATATGTCTAAAAATGATAATGATTTAGTTGAATGGGTCAGCAAGGAGATAAAATCTAAAGATAAAAAACAGTTTTTAGATAATCATCTAATTCCTGATGTAGATTTATCTTTTAATAATTTTACAAATTTTATTGATGAGCGAGAATCTATTTTGATTGCAAAATTGAAATTAATTTTAAAATAAAGGAAAAGTATGCCAGAAATAAGTAGATTTTATGGAATAGCAATTACAATGAATTTTCGAGAACATAACCCACCTCACTTTCATGCAACTTATCAAGACTTTGAAATATCTGTAGATATTAAGACAGGTTTAGTAAATGGAAAGATGTCAAAGAGAGCCTTAAAAATGGTTTTTGAATGGCTAGACTTACATAAAGATGAATTAATGGAAGATTGGAACTTAGCTCAAGATAGAAAAACTTTACTTAAAATAGCACCATTATCATAAGGAGAGAAGATGTTTTTGCATGTAAATGAAGCAAACTATATAACTGATTATCAATTGAAATTAAAATTTAATAATGATGAAATCAGAACTGTAGATTTAAAAGATGAATTGTTTGGAGAAGTTTTTGAACCTCTTAAAAATAAGGAGTTTTTTCAAGATTTTTTCATATCTCACAATACTATAGAATGGAAAAATGGGGCAGATTTTGCACCTGAATTTTTATTTAAAATTGGGCAAAAAGTATAACAAATACGAGAGACTGTGAACTTAGTCCAATTCACCCCTAATTTAGCCTAGATTTTCAACTCAAATTTTTAAATATCTCATCTTTTTTGAGATATTTTGTAAAAATAAAAATACTTCTAATAAATAGACTAAATTAACTCCAAACACCAAGATATAAGCTACTATTTCTTCTCTTATTTGGGTTAAATCATTCTCCTTTATAGCTTTACATAGTTTTTTAAACAGAGCTATTCCTATAAGATTTAGTAACCTTTTAAAATTATAGGTAAACATGATGAGAGCGTTCTCTCCGAGAACTTTCTTTTTAGTTCTCACTAAAAAGTGATCCCAGCCTAATGTTCTTTTTATAGTTCCAAATGGATGTTCTACTATAGAACCTCGCTTTTTAACTATTGCTTTGGCTTCAGGGGTAGCCATTTTTGTTGAGTAATTATCTATGAGATTTTCATGTTCCCATCTATACATCTGTTTATTTGGTGTTTTATTTGAGAGGCAGTTTTTCTTTAAAGGGCAGATTTTGCAGTAACTACTAGATATTCTATAAACATCTAACATCCTTCCATTTCTCTCATACTGTTTTTCTATTTTTTTAAGTTCTTGGTTATTTGGGCAGATATAACAATCAGTGTCATAATTGTAGATAAATTGATTTTTAGAAAATTTTGCATTTTTTATCTTTTTTGTTTTTGCTGTGGCTCTTGGCGGTACAATAGTTTCTATATCATCTTCTATACACTTCTTAAGCTCTCTGCTACTGTAGTAACCCTTATCTGCGGTTACTATCATATTTGGGTTATCTGTTATTGCTTTGCTTCTTGTTGCCATATTGTGGAGTTGGTCCAAATCGTGACCATTGGTAGATATATCTGTAGTTACAATAAACTTGTATGCATTATCAACTGCTATCTGAGAATTATATGCGGCGGATTCGACTCATAACCGAATACCCTTAACTAGAATTGTAGCATCTAAGCCTGTAAGTTCCATAAAAGCTTCATAAGGCGTTGCAAACCCAAGACACTTCCTAGGTCTTGAATTCAACCTATGAACGGCATCAATAACCTCTTTCCTTGTTATATCTACAAACTCCATTCCTTTTGGAAAGTATTGCCTTAGAAGCCCATTGGCATTCTCATTTTGTCCTCTCTCCCAAGAGTGATATGGTTTTGCAAAGTATGTATCACACCCAAGTATCTCTGCTATATCAACATGTTTTGCAAACTCCTTGCCATTATCAAATGTGATAGTTTTAACAAACTCACTGAGTGGCTTTAATAGCTCAATAATTGAATCTTTTGTCTCTATTGCAAACTTACCTACTTGGGGGAGTGCTAGTCTCAATTTAGATACTCTCTCATCAAGTGTAACGATAGCCCCTTTGTGCATAGCACCAATGACAGTATCAGCTTCCCAGTCACCAACTCTTAGCCTATCATTTGCCACTTGTGGTCTTTGGTCTATATCTACTCTATTTGGTATCCCT
>Ga0256840_1003394_pt1 | contig 12914 bp, 11 predicted proteins | sample 355202metaG_FD_185969 | JGI IMG/M metagenome (GOLD analysis project Ga0256840, IMG submission 185969) | Hydrothermal vent microbial communities from Mid Atlantic Ridge, Atlantic Ocean - 355-202 | ecosystem: Environmental > Aquatic > Marine > Hydrothermal vents | place: Atlantic Ocean: Mid...
AGAATACTATCGGATATCCTGACTCTTTTGCCCTATTAACGGCAAGTTTAACCCAATCACGGATTGCAATATCTTTTGTATGGCAGCTTCTGTAGATATCTCCCGCTTCAACTTCATGCTCAAGGAAAACGTTTCCATCTTCATCAACAACCCTTATTACACCGTCAGCCGGCGGAAAGAAAGTTTTATCGTGAGAACCGTACTCTTCAGCTTTCATAGCCATAAGACCAACGTTTTGAACAGTTCCCACTTTTGTAGGGTCAAACTGGCCGCGAACTTTTATATCTTCAACAATTTCACTGTACATTGTTGCGTAGGAGCGGTCCGGAACGGCTATAACACAATCATCTGTTTCACCTGATGGCCCCCATCCCTTAAGGCCGTTTTTAACAACAGCAGGAATAGAAGCATCAACAATCACATCGTTTGGTCTGTGAAGGTTTGTGATGCCCTGGTCTGAATCAACCATATAGAGTCTTGGCTGTTTTTTATAAATCTCTTCTATCGTCTTCTTTATCTCTTCCTGCTTTTCCAACGGAAGTTTCGAAAGTCTTTCTTCAAGGTCAGAAAGTCCTCTATTTGGGTCAAATCCAATATCTTCAAGCTCTTTCCCAAAGTTTTCAAAAAGCTCCTTGTAGAAAACCCTTATCGCATCACCAAAAATAACAGGATCGGAAACCCTCATCATCGTTGCTTTTACGTGAAGCGAGAAGAGAATATTTTTTTCTTTCACGTCATCTATAACTTCGTCAAGAAACTCTTTGAGTTCTCTCCTGCTAAGATAGGTTGCATCAATAACATCAGCCTTTTCGACATCCATTTCCTTAAGAACAGTAACATTCCCATTTTTATCAACAAATTCGTATCTTAATTTTGTATCTTTATCAAGCGTAACAGACTTCTCATGCTCATAAAAATCTCCACTTTTCATATGAGCAACATAACTTTCAGATTTAGGAGAAACTTCACTCATTCTGTGAGGATGTTTTTTAGCATACTCCTTAACAGGCGGAGCAATACGTCTATCTGAGTTACCCTGTCTTAATACAGGATTAACAACACTACCTATACATTTATCATATTTTGCCTTTATCTCTTTTTCCTCTCCTGTTTGAGGATTTTCAGGATAATCCGGAATCTCGTAGCCCTGAGACTGGAGTTCCTTTATAGTATCAATAAGCTGAGGGAGAGAAGCTGAAATGTTCGGAAGTTTAACTATGTTTGCTTCCGCTTTCCATACAAGATCTCCAAGGAAAGCAAGGTCATCCGAAATAATTCCAAACTGCGCAAGCACTCTACCGGCAAGGGAGATATCCCTTATCTCAACTTCCACACCTGCAGGTTTTGTGAAAGCTTTAATGATTGGCAACAAAGAATATGTTGCCAGCGCCGGAGCCTCATCAACTTTTGTCCAAGCGATGGTTGGTTTTTCTGTCATCTTCTTCCTCCTTAAATTTTGTTTTCTGCCTATTTCAAACTTTCTTTATTTACACTAAAATTATTAGTGAGTAGTATCATCTTCCCAGAATGGATTATATATTTTTTACAAAATTTTTACAAGACAAAACAACTATTTTTTTACAAAATTTTTACAAAATTTCAGGAGGAGAAAACCATGTCTATACTTGTAGAATTCGCTATGTTCCCAACAGACAAAGGGGAAAGTGTAAGTAAATATGTTAGTAGAATTATTAAAATGATAGACGAGTCAGGAATAACATACAAACTAACCCCTATGGGAACTGTATTTGAAACAGAAACCATGGATGAAGCTATTGAGATTTTAAAAAAAGCATACGAGCAACTTGAGCATGATTGTAGCAGGATTTACTCCACAGTAAAATTTGACATCAGAAAAAACAGAAGTAAACGCCTAACACAGAAAATCAAATCTATAGAAGAGAAAATAGGTAAAGAGGTGAAAAAATAGAGGGGAAGAAGTACTTCCTCCCCGGTTTTTAGTTTTCAAATAGATATTCATGAATTGCCGCTGCTGCTTTCCTTGCATCACCCATAGCCTGAATTACCGTTGAACCACCATGAATAACATCACCGCCGGCAAATACACCCTCGAGGCTCGTCTTGCATGTTTCGGAATCAACAACAATCTGACCCCATTTACCTATATCAAGCCCATCAACACCTTCCATCACAATAGGATTTGGGCCCTGACCGATAGCAAGAACAGCTGCATCAATATCTATAACGAAATTGGAACCTTCAATCGGAATAGGTCTCCTTCTTCCCGATTCATCAGGTTCCGAAAGCTCCATCCTGACACACTCTATACCCTTAAGCCATCCATTCTCTCCAAGAAATTTAACAGGATTTGTAAGTGTCTGGAATACAACTCCCTCCTCTTGTGCATGATGAATCTCTTCGACTCTCGCAGGCATTTCCTTTTCAGAACGTCTATAGATTATGTAAACCTCTTCAACCCCATTTAATCTTTTGGCAGTCCTGGCAACATCCATCGCAGTATTACCACCACCTATAACGGCAACTCTCTTTCCGGTAAACACAGGAGTATCATAATCGGGAAATCTGTAAGCTCCCATAAGGTTAACCCTTGTTAGAAATTCATTAGCAGCATATACACCGTTTAAATTAAGTCCTTCAATATTAAGCATATATGGGAGACCGGCTCCGGAAGCGATAAATACCGCATCAAACTCATTTCTTAATTCTTCAAGAACCTTTGTTTTTCCTATAACATAATTGAGTTTGACTTCCACACCAAGCTCTTTAAGTACATCAAGCTCTCCATAAACAATCTCGTTAGGAAGTCTAAATTCGGGAATTCCGTATATAAGAACCCCTCCCGGCTCATGTAAAGCCTCAAATATAGTAACGGAATGCCCCAGTTTCGCAAGATCCGCAGCACAAGTTATACCTCCCGGACCGGAACCGATAACAGCTACTTTCTTACCTGTTGACTCTGCCTTTTTAGGTTTTTCTACACCGACTTTAGCTTCATAGTCTCCGGCAAACGCTTCCAAAGCACCAATATTAACCGGCTGACCTAATTTGCCGACAACACAAACCTTCTCACATTGGTCTTCTTGAGGACACACCCTCCCACAAATAGAAGGAAGAACATTTTCCTCTTTTATTTTTCTCGCAGCATCTACAAACTTACCTTCTGCTATAAGCTCTATAAACTGAGGAATAGGAACTCTAACGGGACATCCTTCAACGCAAGGAGCTGTCGGACATTGAATACATCTTTTAGCTTCTTCAATAGCTAATTCGGGAGTATAACCCAATTTGACTTCTTTAAAATCTTTTATTCTTTCCCGGGCAGACCTTTCAGGAACAGGAATTTTCTCTTTTCTTATCTCCTTTTTACCCATAACTTACTCCTTTCCACAACCGCAATGTTTTTTCTGAAATTCCTTTAAAGCTTCACCTTCAAGTGTTTTAAACATGTTCAATCTATTGATAAGCTCATCGAACTCAACTTTATGGGCATCAAATTCAGGTCCATCAACACAAGCGAACTTTACCTCTCCGTTTACAGTAACCCTACACGCACCGCACATACCGGTACCATCGACCATTACTGGATTAAGAGAAGCTACCGTAGGTATGCGATATTTCTTTGTCAACTCTGCTACTGCCTTCATCATAGGAACAGGGCCGGCAGTTATAACCATATTTATCTCTTCCCCGCTATCTATAAGCTCTTGAAGAGCATCAGTTACAAGCCCCTTCATGCCATAAGAACCATCATTTGTCGTAACAATAAGTCTGTCCGAAATCAATTTCATTTTCTCTTCCCAGAAAACCAAATCTTCCCTTCTGAATCCCATAATCGTAGTTATTCTATTTTCCGCATCTTTAACACCTTGAGCTATATGATGGACAGGAGCAAGTCCGAGACCTCCACCTATACATACCACATGCCCCCATTTCTCTAAGTGAGTAGGCTTTCCCAGGGGACCTACAACATCGGTAATAACATGTCCCTCTTCGAGACAAGAAAGATGGAAAGTCGTTTTTCCAACCCTTTGAACCATCAAAGTTATAGTCCCGGCATCACAATCTTTCTCAGCAATAGTCAAAGGAATCCTTTCACCTTTCTTTGATATTCTGACAATCACAAACTGTCCCGGTTCAGCTTTCTTCGCAATCTCCGAAGCTTCGACAACAAACTCATCAACATTTTCGGCAAGCTCCCGTTTCTTCAGTATCCTATACATACCTTCACCCCGTGTTCAGAAGATTTATAAGAGAATTTTACAAAATTTTTACATTCGTTCAAACTTTTTTCTATACAGTTCAAGAAACTCTTTCAGAAATCCAAAATCGTCGGAATGGAACATATCTGTTATCTCTCCAAGAATAGTTATGGCAAGCATCGACTCAGCAACAACACTTGCTGCCGGTACTGCGCAAATATCGGAACGTTCAATCGATGCCTCATAAGGTTCTTTCGTTTTCAAATCAACACTTCTCAACGGCTTGTAAAGAGTAGGTATAGGCTTCATAGCACATTTAACGCAGATTGGCTCACCGTTTGTCATGCCACCTTCAAGTCCACCGGCCCGGTTAGTCTGTCTGTAAAACCCTTTCTCATCATCATAAAAAATTTCATCATGAACTTTCGAACCGGGAATTAGGGCAGCTCCAAACCCCATACCTATTTCAACACCTTTAATCGCTTGAATACTCATCATGGCCTTAGCTATTTTGCCATCCAATCTTCTATCCCACTGAACATGAGAGCCAAGACCTACCGGAATATTAAGGGCAAAAATCTCAAAAATACCACCGAGACTCTCTCCTTTCTCCTTCATAGCTTCTATATAAGATTTAATTTCCCTATCCAATTTTTCATCTTTAACAGGAAGTCTCAACTCCGAAGATTCCGCATTTTCAAATCTATTTAAAAAATCCATACTACAATACATATCTTCGGAAACTGAAATCTCCCCAATTCCTATAACATAGCTTCCTATCATAATACCGAGATGCCTTAAAATATCTTTACACAAAGCACCGGCAGCCACTCTACCGGCAGTCTCTCTCGCAGACGAACGTTCAAGCACATTTCTCACATCATCGAAACGATACTTCAAACAACCTGTCAAATCAGCATGTCCCGGCCTTGGTTTTAAAACTTTTTTATCTTCCAAAATAGAACCTTTCTCAGGCTTCATAACATCTTTCCAGTTCTCATAATCCCTATTCCAAACAGCCATAAGAATCGGAGAACCGATAGTTTTCCCAAGTCTAACTCCGGATAAAAATTCAACCTTATCTTTTTCTATTTTCATTCTTCCGCCCCGTCCGTATCCCCCCTGTCGTCTTTTCAATTCATTGTTAATAAAATTGAAATCGATTTCAAAATTAGCAGGAACACCTTCGAGAAATGCAAAAATACCTTTTCCGTGAGATTCCCCAGCAGTAAAAAATTTTAAACTCACAACTCCTCCAAATTTTTTGGTTTCAAACAGAAAAATATAGCAGAAAAACTTGAATTCTAATCAAGTATATCCTATCATTTTTTACTGAAACAATAGAGCGGGCGTAGCTCAGTTGGCAGAGCATCAGCTTCCCAAGCTGAGGGTCGCGGGTTCAAACCTCGTCGCCCGCTCCAAATCCACATTATCTCGGGAAAAATATTGAATAAAGAGAGTTTTGAGAAAGACTATAGAAAGTTAGACATTTTCGCTTTTTCGGTGTCACTATCTATTCATATTTTGTTTCTCGCAATTATTCATTTCAAAGGCACCGTATTCAAAACATCCGAATTCGAAGTTATAAATTTCAACGCTTTTAGCCTTGATACAGAAATCGACTCCAACCTAATATCACTTAAAAGCAACCAGGGAAAATCCACAACCGTATCGGGCGGGAACTATAAGGTCGAAATACCTCGGGGAATGAAAATCAAAAAAAATTCAAAGGGAGAGACAAAAAACACAATAATCCCAAATAGAAGTACTAAAAAAGGAACGACAAAAATATCACCGATAGTAAAGACAGGAAGAAGAAACTCTGCAGGATCCCAGAGAATAAACAACCCTGCAATGGGAAACATCAAATACTCCCTTTCTATTAGTGATAGTGTCGGCAAAGATGGAAAAAGCAATTTTTCCGATCTGAAGGTCAAAGGTTCTCCGGTAGCAAAATATGCACTAAAAGTAAAAGAAAAAATAATGGCAAACTGGAAAAATCCATATACCGGCTCTAAAAAATCCGAAAAACTAAAAATTGAACTTTCGTTTACCCTCAATAAAAAAGGCAAAATGACCTCATTCAACATAGAAAAACTTTCAAAAGATAGCCTATTTAACGATTCTGCAATCAATGCGATTTACAGTTCATCGCCTTTTCCGCCATTCCCAAATGAAATTAAAAAATTAAACGACCTAACTTTAAAAGTAAAATTTGAAGTCAAATAGTTTAGAATTATAGTAAACAAAATGCACGGAGAAAAAGATGGAGAATCTCATAGCCATAATAAGCGATTACGGAACAAAGGATACTTATGTGGGCACTTTAAAAGCCACACTTTACAACAACAATAGTGAAGCAAACATCGTTGACATAAGCCACTCGGTAAAGCCGTTCGACATTGTTGATGCCGCAATAAAACTTAAATGGGCTTATAGATACTTTCCGTCAGGAACTGTTTTTTTAATAGCGGTTGACCCCGACCCTTCAACGGAACTTATTATTGTTTCAACAGAAAAGTATTATATAGTAGCACCGAATAACGGAATTCCCAGTCTAATGTTTGAAGAAGAACCTATCGATTCCGTTTACGAAATAGTTGCAGATCACTACTTTATCCAAGGAAAAGGACATTTCAGAGGAAGAAATCAGCTTGCACCCATTGCTGCCCAGCTGGCAAAATTCCAATCACCGTTTTATCTCGGTGAAGAAAGAGATATTTCTATCCTAAAAAAATTCAAACTTCCTTCTCCCAAAGAAATATCCCCCGGAAAGTTCGAATGCATTGTCATAGACATAGATAGTTTCGGCAACCTCATACTTAACATGGAAAACACTGAAAAATTGCCGAATAAAGCAACTATAAACGGAATAGAAATTACAACGGTAACTTCCCAATTAAAAAACTTTAAAAAAGGGACCTGCTTTGTTTCTGTAAATCCGGAAGGACATTACCAGATAGTTGCCTATATGAACGCAGCATCAAAACTTTTAAAAGCAAACAGAGGAACAAAAGTAATATTGGAGTTTTAGGTGTGGGATGAAATATACGATGTAATAGTTATAGGGGCAGGACATGCCGGATGTGAAGCTGCTCTTGCAAGTGCAAGAATGGAATGCAAAACGGCACTTTTTACAATAAATGTTGACAAAATAGCTGAAATGCCATGCAATCCATCAATCGGTGGAGTAGCAAAAGGTACTGTTGTCCGGGAAATAGATGCCCTTGGCGGAGAAATGGCAAAAAACGTTGATGAAACCGGCATTCAATTCCGACTTCTAAACAAACGTAAAGGTCCGGCGGTCAGATCACCTCGGGCTCAAGCCGATAAAGAAGCGTACAGAAAAAGAATGCGAATGACCGTAGAACAAACAGACAATCTTCATATTATTCAACAAATCGTTGATGACATAATTATCGAAAATGGAAAAGTTAGAGGAGTAGTAACCCATATAGGAGTAAAATACGGAGCAAAAGCAGTAATAGTCACAGCAGGAACATTTTTAAAAGGAAGAATTATTATCGGTTTTGAAAAGTTTGAAGGTGGAAGGATGTGGGAACCTTCCGCAAATAAACTATCTGAATTTTATAAAAAGCACGGGTTCCGTGTAGGAAGACTAAAGACAGGAACACCGACAAGAATCGATGGAAGAACTATAGATTTTTCAAAAATGGAAGAACAACCAGGAGACGAACCCGCTCCACTTTTTTCCTTCCGAACGGAACCAAAAAAAATAGATCAAATACCCTGCTATATTACTTATACGACCAACAAAACTCATGAAATAATCAAAAACAATCTTCACCGTTCCCCTATGTACGGAGAACGAAAACTTATCACAGGAACAGGCGTAAGATACTGTCCATCAATAGAAGACAAAATAGTAAAATTTCCGGATAGAGACAGACATCATGTATTTGTCGAGCCTGAAGGACGGGACACAATAGAATTTTACCCCAACGGAACATCCACAAGTCTTCCCTACGATGTACAAGTTGAGATTATCCACTCAATCCCGGGACTTGAAAACACAAAGATAGTAAGACCTGCTTATGGAATCGAATACGACTTTATAGATCCCACCCACCTTTACCCGACTCTTGAAACAAAAATAATAAAAGGTCTTTTCAATGCAGGACAAATAAACGGCACAACGGGCTATGAAGAAGCAGCAGGACAAGGAATTGTAGCCGGAATAAATGCTGCCCTTTACGCAAAAGAATCAGATAAAAAGTTTATCCTCGGAAGAGACGAAGCTTATATCGGAGTAATGATAGATGACCTTGTTAACAAAGGGATAAGAGAACCTTACAGGCTTTTTACCTCAAGAGCCGAATACAGGCTTTTATTAAGATATGACAATGCAGATTTTCGCCTTGCAAAATACGGATATAAATTCGGACTGTTAACAAAAGAGCAATACGAAAGAGTAGAAAAAAAATACAAACTGGTACAATTCTTCATAGAGAAACTAAAGGAGATAAAATTAAGACCAGATGTACTAAATCCGATTCTTAAAAAAGAAAGCTCAACCTCTGTAAAAGAAGCTATTTCATGCTATTCAATACTAAAAAGACCTGAGGTAAAATTGAAAAATATCATCCCACTGATAAATATTGAAATTACGGAAACAGATGAAAAAATCGTTAGAGAAGCATTGGAAGAAACAGAAATAGAAACTAAATATGAAGGCTATATAAAAAGACAGATAGAAGATGTAAAGAAATTCAGGAAAATAGAAAACATAAAGATACCCGAAACTATTGATTACAACTCCATACCCATATCAACCGAAGAGAAACAAAAACTTATAGAAGCCAAACCCTTAACATTAGGGCAAGCTTCGAGACTCGAAGGCATAAGGCCAGCCTCAATATCTGTTCTTTCCATCTATATAAACAAACATAAAACCTCAAAAGAGGATAAAAGTGCTTAAAGAGTTATGTAAACTAAACGGAATAGAGATAACAAACGGACAACTTGAAAAATTTGAAACCTATAAAAATCTCATGAAGAAATGGGGGAAACGAATTAACATAACTTCTATTCTTGATGATGAGGGTATTGAAAAAAAACACTTCTTCGATTCCTTAGCAGGCATAATAGCCTTTAAAAAATCTAAAACTCCATTTAAAAACAAACTTATAGCCGACATCGGTTCTGGAGGCGGTTTCCCTGGCATTCCCCTCGCAATAACCGTTCCCGAATCGAAATTTACTCTTATAGAACCCAGACATAAACGAGTTGTCTTCCTTGAACAGGTTAAAAGAGCATTGAATTTACATAATGTTGAAATTATCGGAAAAAGAGTGGAAGAGATAAAAGATAAAAAATTCGACCTCTTAACCATGAGAGCGGTAGAAAACCCTAAAACTGCAACAAAACTAACAGAATTTCTTATTAAAAACGGGGCAATATTGTGTATTTACAGGGGAAAAGAACCTTTTTTAGAAAAAATAGCAAACTATAAAGTGAAAATTATCGAGCTTAATTTGAAAGGAGTAGAATTTAAACGCCACTTCATATTTATCGACAAACATAAAGATGGAGAAAAAGAAAATGAATATGGAAAAAACAGATAAAAAAATCTTCATAAAATTTGATAACGGTGAAGAGGCATTTGTTAAATTCAAAATAGAGAAAAAAACACTTATAGTTACAACAACCTATGTTCCTGACTGTCAAAGGGGAAAAGGTATTGCAAAAAAATTAAACAAAGAACTTGTAAAAATCGCTATAGAAAGAAAAATGAAAATTTACCCTTTATGTAACTACACGGAAAAGTTTCTAAAAAGAGAAAAATTATTTCATCTAATTTCAAATATTTATTGATTACAATAAATTACATATTGACATAAACAGAGCAACTAACTAAATTCTAGCAATAATGAACAGTAATTCACAGGAAGGAGAACGATGAAGAAACTGATAATTCTGCTCCTATTAACTCCCAAAATTGCAAGCGGATTAACAATATCCCAACTAAAATCAAAATTAAACGGAAATATCGAAATACAACAAGGAAGAAAGAAAATAGAGGCTCTGAAATTCTCTCTCAAAGGAGACAAAAGAGAACTCTTCTATCCTAAATTTAACCTTACAACATCAGCAAATCTCTTTTATCCGGAAATCATAGGACAAAGCACTTGGGGGAAAAACTTCTCTGCAGGAATTTCCATTTCCTCTGTTATCTGGAATTTTCAAATGGGAACAACGATAGAAATAGATAACAAAAAGATTGACCGGGAAAACTTAACTCTTGGAAAGAACTTCGAGGAAATTTATTACGAAGGAATCAGCCTACTGCTACAATTAAAAGCCGCTCAGGAAAAAATAGCTCTAAGAAACAGGGCCGTTGAAAATGCCCAAAAGATACTAAATGTTGCTATAAAAAAGTATGAAACAGGACTTGTCCTCATAACGGATGTTCTGAAAGCAAGAGCAAATCTCGAAAAAGCAAAAGCAAATCTTGTTTCGGCAAAAAACGAATACGGGAAACTGGAGAACAGCATAAAATATCTTTTAAACATACGAGAAGAGGTAAAACCTGAAATTGTGCTTAAAGATTCCTTTAATATACAACCGCTAAACAAAATCATAGAAAGTGCCATAAAAAACAGAAAAGAGATATCCATCCAAAAAATAAACATTAAAACAGCTAAACTAACTTCCAAATTGGTAAAAGATGGGAACAAACCATCTGTAACTCTTTCAGCTTCATATACCAGAACAAGTGATGATCTTTCCTTTGAAAACGAAAACGCAAACATCGGCATAAATTTAAACTGGCCGTTTTTCGATTCTCAAAAAACCAAATACCGGTATTTATCAGCTGAAAAAGAAGCGGAAATATCTCAACTGGAGATAAAAAAGATAGAAAATTCCATTATCAAAGAAGTATCAGATAGCTACAGTGACTTTAAAAGTGCAAGAGAAAATCTAAAAAATGCACAAGCCTATCTTAACTTTGCCAATCAATCATACACAAGAACTCTTAAAGAATATAAAGCAGGAGTATCGGACATAGTTTCCCTTTTAACGGCCGACTCGGAACTAATAAATTCAGAGGAACAATACATAACAACCAAAACGAACTACAACATATCCTACTATAAACTACTGAAAAGCACAGGAACTATTGGAGGCTTAAAGTGAAAAAATTAGCTGGAATAATAGCGATACTTCTCATAGCAGCAGGTAGCTTCTTTTATCTAAAAAAGAGCAAAACTAAGGAACTAATACCTGTAAAAACAGTAAAGGTAGAAAAAGGCGAGGTTAGGAATATAGTGGAAGCCTCGGGAATGATGAAACCTCAAGTCGGTGCAAAAGTCAAAGTAGGAGCAAGAATATCGGGAACCGTTGAGAAAGAAAATGTAAAAGTAGGAGATGAAATAAAGAAGGGAGACCTGATAGCAATCATAGACAACCGAGAACTCAAAGAAAATCTCAAAATTGCAAAAGCAAACCTAAAAGAAACAAAAGAGCTTTATCCAAAAAAAATATCAAATCAAAAACTCGCAATAAAAACAGCTGAAGCTAGTCTAAACACGGCTATAGCGAAACTGGAAGCGGAAAGGCACAACATGAATTTAAAGAAATGGGAATTTGAAAAACAGCAATCTCTACTAAAAGACAAATTTACAACTGAAGCCAATTTCAAACAGGCAAAAACAGCTTTTGAAAACACAAAAATGACTTTTAAAGCTGCCGAAGAATCGGTAAAACAAGCCAAACTCAATCTACAAAAAGAAAAAAAGGTACTGGAACAACTGATATCCGAATATCAATCAAAACTTTCCCAAGCGGAAGCTCAATACAAACAGGCAAAAATAAGATTTTCCTACTCCTACATCTATGCTCCGAAGTCCGGCATCATATCTTATGTTTCCACTCAAGAAGGAGAAACCGTAGTCGCAGGAATGAACGCCCCGGAATTTGTAACAATACTTGATCCCGAAAAACTAGAAAACTGGATATACGTTGACGAAACTGAAATCGGGAAAATAAAAAAAGGACAGAACGTCATCTTCACTGTTGACACCTATAGAAACAAAAAATTCACAGGAAAAGTTGTCGAAACATATCCCGAACCAACAGTCTTAAACAATGTAGTCTATTATATAGTTGTTGTAAGAGGCTTTAAGAATGCCTCTCTCCTTAAACTTAACATGACAACTCATAATGAAATAGTTATTGGAACAAAAAATGATGTCCTCATCGTACCTAACGAAGCCGTGAAGTGGAAGAAAGGGAAATACGTGGTTTACAAAGTTCTAAACGGCAAAGTAAAAGAAGTCTCCGTAAAAGTCGGATGGTCAGATGACAAGTATATGGAAATCATTAGCGGGCTTAAACAAGGCGATAAGGTTGCACTTCAAGTAAAGGTGAAATAATGGAACTTATCAGACTGGAAAACGTAACAAAAAGCTTTAAACAGGGAGATCTTGAAACAAAAGTCCTCAAAGGTATCGATCTCAAAATAGACGAAGGAGACTTTGTAGCCATAATGGGACCTTCAGGTTCCGGAAAATCAACGCTTATGTACATAATTGGTTTTTTGGATAAACCTACATCCGGTAAATATTTTTTCAAAAATGAGGATGTTTCTTCTTTCAATGACGATACTATCTCACAATTAAGAGGAAGACACATCGGATTCGTCTTCCAATCATTCTACCTCGTTCCCTATCTTCCTGTTAAAGATAACGTACTTCTACCAACTCTATATTT
>Ga0256840_1003395_pt1 | contig 12909 bp, 13 predicted proteins | sample 355202metaG_FD_185969 | JGI IMG/M metagenome (GOLD analysis project Ga0256840, IMG submission 185969) | Hydrothermal vent microbial communities from Mid Atlantic Ridge, Atlantic Ocean - 355-202 | ecosystem: Environmental > Aquatic > Marine > Hydrothermal vents | place: Atlantic Ocean: Mid...
AAAGCTTCGGATAAAGCCATAATTGGCGCATCCCATTCTTCACGCGTTTCAGTTCCGCCCATAATCTGAGCAATGCCTTTAGACTGCAATACGCCAATGACATTATCCGCATGGCATTGCTGACATAGAACAGGGTCACTGCCTAAGCGGTTTTGTGTGGACCGGCTGCTTGGGTCATAATTAGCCAAAAACTGAGTGCCATGCCGGGCATCATGAATTTGCAGAACAGAAATGGCTGTCGCTTTCAGTTCTGCCATATATGAAGTTGCCCCCAAACCTTCCCAAAATGCTTTTTCCTGTTTATAAAGGGTAAAAGTATCCCCGTTGGCATTATCATTGGCATGGCAATTGGCACAGTTAGGTACATCAATCGGGTTTGTGCCGATAAATTTAACCGGCTTGCCCGAGTGGCTATCAATTATGGGCTTACCCGTTTTAGCATCAACCAGCCCAACCCAGGCTTCCTGGTAGGGACGAATATCACTTTCCACAATTTCCAATGGACTTTTCTTCATCAGCTCATCATAAAAAGGGGTAAGCGGTAAACCCAATGCATCCCAGATACCCGGGTTAGTCAATACAATGGGTACATTATCCAGCACCGGAGACTTGGTATAAACGACTGTGCCGGTATCGCCTGTGTAATGCAGATGGCCATTTTTTAAAGGCATGCCAGAAGGACCTGAATCACGAGGAATAGGTATTTCTATGCCAATGCGCTTCTTTTCACTGTCCTTGCTGGTATTTTTTGGATTGCTGCCCTTTAGATCTTTATAAATATACAGGTGGGTAAAATAGGCATTGCCTACATTTTCATTTTTACTGTATTTTCCATCTTTATTTACATCGTAAGGGATATTCCAGTAAGCCAGCTTAGTCCCTTCTGAAAAGGTATTGTCAACATGGCCATATTCCAGTTTCATGCGTTTTTTGCCATCCAGTAAAACCGTAGGATCTTTCGGGTCGGCTTTTAGCAATTGCGGAAATTTATACGGGCCATCAGCGGTTTTAACCACCTGACTCTGAATCGAATTATACGGCGGCAGAATACAGCAATAAGAAAAGTCAAACCCGGTACAATGCATCCCAAGCTCATAATTGATGGTGATATTGTAATCATTTTTTGGTTTCTGTTTATCACCAATAACGCTGTTGCTTATTGGGCTATTTCTAACCAGCTTATTCGTGTCTTCTTTTGCCTTATATGGAATATAAGCCGCAAAAACAGAGCTGATAGATAAACTGCTCAGCAGTACAGGTATGACAATTCTATGCATGACTCTACTTCCTTAATTGATAATAATATTGCGCCAACTGTTTAATGTCTTCTTCGCTTAATTGCTCAGAAATCAATCGCATGCGACTATAAACATCATTGTGACGGGCTCCCGTTTTATATTCTGTCAATGTATTGACAAAATATTCTATTTGCTGGCCTGCTAATGCCGGAATATCCTGCTTTTCGCCCTGGCCGTTACCGCCATGGCAGGTAAAGCAAGGCGGTATGATTTTTTTGCCATTGCCTTTAGCTACCAAAATTTCTGCTTTTTCCAGTTTTTGCATCTTAACCTTATTTTGAGCTTCTGGCAAAGACTCAAACCAAACAGCTAAATCTGCAGAATCCTGCTCACTTAAACCTTCTGCAACAGAGTTCATTAGCACATGCATGCGCTTGCCATCTGCATAATCTCTTAATTGCTTATAAGTATAAGTTGCCAGCTGCCCTGCCAAAGAAGGAAAGTTATCCATTGAACTGATACCCTTTTCACCATGGCAGCCCATACAAGAACTAGCCAGCTGCTTTCCCTTTTCTGAGTTTCCCTGTTTCACAAAGTTTAAAGCATCAGGTGTCCAGGCTATATTTGATGCTGGCTCGGCAATCACCATCGCAGGTGAGAACAACATAATTAATGATAATATGCGTTTCATTTTTAATATCCCCATGCACTTGAATCGTAAGTGTCCAAAAAGAAGAACTGCAGAATCGGAATCCCAAAGCTGATAAACATTAATACTGCAATCACTTTATTCCATATTTTTATATCATTTAGATATTCAGGCAGATCCGTCACTGGATGGTAAGTTTCTGCATACTCAACCTCTCCTTCAAACACTTCTTCTGTAGCACTAAATTGTGTTTTAAAAATCACATAGATAAATAAACAGGCTGACCCTAACATAACAAGTCCACCTAAAATCATCATCAGTTCATAAGGCTTCCAGGATAAGGTCATTAGATTGTTATACACCACGCTGGAAATACGGCGGGGCTGTCCCAGCAAACCTAATACATGCCACGGGGTAGAGAGAATGCTCATGCCGATAAACCAGGTCCAAAGCTGCACCAAAGCTAAATTATTAGAAAAAATAGGCTTGTTAGTCAAAATAGGCCATAAATAATAGGCAACTGAAAAATACATAATGACCGTTGTACCGGCAAAAATCAGATGAAAATGTCCAGGTACCCAGGCAGTGTTGTGAATCATTGCATTCATCGCATAACTGGCATTGACTATGCCGCCAAAACCTCCAAAAATCAGCATAAGCAATGATAGGATGACCGAAAGCACCATAGTATTTGTCCACTGCAAACTGCCTATCCAGCCAAACAGTCCTTTACCTCCGCGTAAACGGCCTGCAACCTCCAAAGAAGCAATCACTGTAAACCCAGTCATAAAAGTAGGTACGGATACGATAAAGGTGCCTACGCTGTGTAATAATTTCCAGCCCTTTGCCTGCTCAGGATCCATATACAAATGATGGAAACCAATAGGCAGGCTAAATACAACCAATACGATAAAGGCCGCTCTTGCCAATTCATCACTGAATAGGTATGAACCCGCCTGTTTAGGTAAAAGCGTATAAAAAGCTATATAAGCAGGAATTAGCCAGAAATAAACAATGGGATGTAACGTCCAGGCAAATAATGTACGTGCCATTCCTACATCAATTGTGTCTGTCCAGCCAAAAGCCCAGGGAAGAATCAAAAACAATGATTCTAAAGCAACGCCTGCACTGGTCCAAAGCCACAGCAATGCATTCATAGTCGTCGCAAACATAGCTAAAGGAACAGGTTTCCCCGGGTTAGCCTGCTTCCATTGCAGAAACATCACAATCATAATGCCGCACCAAACCCAGGAACCGACAATTAATAAGGTCGCGCCTACATAAAAAATATAGTGAGCCTGAATTGGAGGATAAAAGGTGTACAGAACTGATGCCAGTCCCATCAATAAAGGAACAGCGGCTAAAACCACTCCTAACAAAGCCAGCCAGAATCCGCCCCACGCCAGCTGTTTATTCCAGATTGGGACGTTTAAAGAGGTACTGGCTGTATAATAGCCAAACCCCATAATGAAAAAAGTTGTCAGTACATAGGCCATAAGCACACCATGAGTACTAACGGAAGCAAAATAAACCGTTGACGAATCTAACGCTTCAAACAGACCGCTGCGTTCTAGCACCTGATATTCACCCATAAAGCAAGCCAGTATAAACGCGATAAACGCTACCCACATATGGCTTAAAGCGAGTCTTCTTTCTGTTATATCATTCATTTCTCATCTCCCCCCATTGAAGTTGCTTGCGGTGCTTTCCATTGATCCTTTTCAACCACATCAATTTTGCTCCACATATGATCATGCCCTAAACCGCAATATTCATTACATAGCACAGGATAATCGCCCGGTTTGGGGAAAGAGGTTTCTATTTCAGCAACAAATCCAGGAACAATCATTGTGCTCATATTGGTCATAGGAATATGTACTCCATGCAGTACATCAATGCTTACCCAGCGAAATGTCAGCTTGGTTTCTGCAGGAACACTAATTCTTTTAGGAAAGAATGAATACCGGCCAGCCACCATTCTAACCGTAATATCACCATTTTCGTCAACTTGAACGCCTAAATTATCTTCAGCAAATTCTTTACTTAAATGCAATGTTGCAGAGTTTATTGTTTCTACATTACTCGGTGCATTAACACTATGAAAAAGAGCATCTGACATAATAACAACAACAAAAAAGGCGCAAATAGCTAAAACTATTTGCGCCCATTTTTTCTCTAACGGATCAATATGCATGATTCCCCCTAATTAATCATACCGCGAGGCAAGAAAACCCCGTAGTAAAGAAACATCCAGCCAATTACCATGCTGACACCCACCGTAAGCATCAACACCCAAGTACCAATGGGCGAACTTTCCAGTATTTTTTTACGTTCTTCTTCGCTAATTTCAGTCATCATGCCTTCCTAATCCTAAGATAGTTTTTTATAAATTTAGAGTATTAACATCTACTGATTTAACAGTACTTTATTTAATATGTCAATTGTCATCTGCTTCTGCAGAAAAAGCTTTATTCTAGCGGCGATAGCCTTTAACCAAGAAAACTAGTAAGCGACTGGACGGGGTATTTGTTTCTAGCTGCGTTAGCACCTTGAGATTATGCTAAAGAGAACCGCCAATTAAAGTATAGATCTTTATTTAAAAAAATCTAGCTGTTCACAAGTTTATATTCCCAGCAAAAGAAGTTAAGGATAAAATTGCCAGACAAGACATTGGTTTTTCAAGGATATAAAATATTTTTTCCCTTAGGAGCGAGGAGTGAATAACGGCAGTGAATGCGTTTTTTAAAAAAAGTGCTATTGCTGATTTACACAATAACAATGCAATTCCGTCCTTTCAGTTTAGCTGTATACATTGCAGTGTCAGCCGACTCAATCATTTGACTGTATGCCTTAAATTTTGGATCATAGAGGCTAATGCCGACACTTATAGTCAAAGCATGTCCCTGAAACCGCTGCTTAAGAATTCTTCCCTTGCGTTCAATTTCTGCCCGAATGCGTTCGGCATAACAGTACGCACCTTTAGCCGAAGTATCATGAAGCACAAAAACAAACTCTTCGCCGCCATAGCGGCCAATAAAATCAGAAGGGCGAGTCAGTGTCCGCATAATCTGAGCAACAATCTTAAGCACATCATCCCCTGCCTGATGGCCACAGCTGTCATTAAATTTCTTAAAAAAATCTATATCAATAAAACCTACGGCCACACGGCTCAACTGTTTTTTATCTGCTTGAAAGGTAGCTGATAAATACTCGCTCACCATGCGTTTATTGAGCAAGCCTGTCAACCCATCCTGTTCAGCTCTTTTTTTCTCAAGTTCAAAGCGTTTGGCATTAGACAAAGCGATGCCAAGTTCGTGAATAATCGGAGAGATATGGGAAATAGTATGAGGCAAAATTGAGCGTTTATTGCTGTCATTATCTATATATAGAAGTGCAACCAGCCGATTCTGAGTCAGAACTGGCACAACAAGAAACTCATCCACACAAAATCGCTGTAAAATTTTGTAATTATCTTTATCGCTTGCATTAATAACAATAGCCTTACGTTCACGCAAACTATTTAAAATTGTTCTGGGCAAGGCATCCAGTTTAATAGAAAACCTCTGCAATATATTTTTATTAAGCGGTTCAGGACAGCTAAATGATGGCGCTAGATTACGTAGCCTTGGCTTAATATCAAGAAAAAACAATCGTTCAAAATTAAAATCGGCCTGAATGGCCGATAGCGTCCAGGGTACGATTTCATCGGGATCAAGACTTTTATGGGGAACTGTTAAACTGCTGACAGAGGCACTGCCTGGCAAAAAGTTAGATCTATCTTCTGACTTATTATAATTATTTAACAGTAAAGCTGTTTCAATTATTGTCGCCCGCAATTTATTAAGACTGGGAAACTGTATGCCATAAAATTCACGGGTATGCTGCATTTCCTTATCAACATCCCCTAACAATACCTCAAGATCTAGCTGAGCAATATCGAGGGTTTCAGAAACTTCAGGATGTAATTCAGGGGAGGCATTAATACATGTAGAGCCTATCCCCTGCATCCATGCTATATAATTGGCAAAATTTACAATAGCAATATCTGCCTTATAATTTGCATAGGGCGAATCATCATTTGGCAAGTCATGGTGATGATAGACTATGGCTGCAATCTGCTCTGGAATATCCCACTGCTGACAAAACACAAAACCTATTTCTGCATGGTTCAAACCAAAAAAATCATGCTCTCCCTTAATAGTGGATTGCTCATCTCCCTTGCAAGCCAAAAGAAAATCGCTGTAACTGACTTTGCCATGCGTTTCCAGGACAATTTTACCTATATCGTGCATTAGCCCAGCACAGTACATCAGGTCAGGTTCTGGATGATCTAAAGCCAATGCAATAGCACGGCTAAGCGATGCTACAAACAGACAATGCTGCCAAAAAAACAGCTGATCAAACTCTTTTTTAGAACTATGCTTTATCAGTTTGCTATAAATCAGCTGATTCAAGGCAAGCTGCCGAACAGCGGAAAAACCCAAAATATTAACGGCTCGCTTAATTGAAGTGATCTTGTGAGATAAAGCAAATGCCGCCGAGTTGACGTTACGCAATACCTTGGCAGCCAAAGCTGGCTCTGTCTCAATTAATTGAGACAGGTCAGTTACATTAGTTTGCTCATCATTACTCAAGCGAAGCAGTTTGAAGGCAGCAGCAGGTATAACATGCAAACCATCAACTTTATGTTTCAGTATTAAATCAGTCGCCTGATTAATCGCTAAAAAACGACTAGCTTTTTCGGTCATAATCGAGGCATAAAATATTGATATGGTTTAAGTTTATCTGAAAATTCTTTTTTGACGCATACCTCAAAGCATCGTCAAATATTTAATAGCCTATATTCATATAATCTATGCAAAAAAACCGAGAACCACCTCTTGTTTATTATTATATTGAATCTACGGAAAATAAGACTGACCTTTCAGGATTATTAATCACTTTACTGCATCAGGATAAAATAATTGCTGCCCTGCCTTTTTATAGTTAGCAATTATTTTCTGTCCCTGTTCGCTAATCACAAAATCAATATATTTTTTAGCTAATTGATAATTAACATTTGGATGTTTTTCAGGATTAACCGCCATCACATGATAAGGGTTGAATAGTGCGGAATCACCTTCAAACAATACCTGCAAAGTTACTTTATCCGAATAGGCTATCTGTGTACCACGGTCTGTCAGTGCATAGCCCTGCTTATCATCCGCTATGCGCAAAACAGCTCCCATTCCCTGACCGGCTGCAGCATACCAGTCACCTTTTGGTACAATTCCCGCCTCCCTCCATAGCCGCTTTTCTTTTTTGTGCGTCCCCGAATCATCTCCTCTTGAAATAAAAGAAACCTGAGCCATAGCAATTCTAGCAAAAGCTTCCACAGCCATTGCTGCCGAAGCAATTTTAGCTGGATCCTGCTTTGGTCCTACAATAACAAAATCATTATGCATAACAGCTGAGCGCTCAATAAAATCGCCCTGCTCAACATATTTTAACTCTGCAGCCGGAGCATGAACAAACACTGCATCCACATCGCCATTGCCGCCAATTCTCAAAGCTTTCCCTGTTCCCACAGCTATCACATCAACTCTTGCGTTATATTTTTCTTGGAAAACAGGGTTCAACACGTCCAGCAATCCTGAATTTTCGGTACTTGTCGTAGTAGACATTCTTAGAATATCTTTTGCCCATATTGGCTGACCGGCTAATAGTAAAAAATTAAGCAGTAATATGTTTAAAGTTTGTCTGATGTTTTTCATATTTGTTCTGTTGCCTTAAAAAAATATTTTTAGACTCTGCGAGGGCAAGCTGCAAGAGATTGCCTCTATAAACTAGGTATTCAAAATATCCAGTACCTACAAAATGTGGCAAAACTTTCAGGTTCCTATTACCGAGGCATCAATTTAAGCAATTTTTTAACAGAAACCGAAAAGTGCTGCCTAGCCTTATCCCCCAGTTTTTCAGTGTATGTTTTGCTTAAATACAAATCTACACCGCACACTTTGGGTATTGTTGAACAGCGTCCGTGAAAACTATATTTTTTACCTTCCACTCTGTAGGTCAATGGAAAATACTCAACATTTGTTATCTCACCCAGCACTGTAAAATCAATGCGCTGATCAAACATTTCATAACGCAGGCTACCGGGAATAATAGCCAGATCTGCTAACAATACCGGTACTTCATCTGCTGTTTTGCCAAAAATTTTACAGCTGACATTGGCCAAATCATCTAACAGCAGCCTAGATAAAACTTTGGCTGATACTCTTGCACTTTGCTGATCGATTAATGCATCTAAACCTTGTTCCTGTCTCATTTTAAAAAATAGTTTTAGTAAATGTGAAATAGCAGAGTTAACTGGCGTAAAATTAAAGTATGAATAAAATTGAAACCATCCCCCTAGAAAACCTGGCATATATCCTTATCCCTGTTTTAATTGTTGTCATTATTATTGCAAAGTGGAAACTCAATACAGGCCATGCAATTTATGCAATGGTTCGCATGTTAATTCAATTGCTGGCAATCGGCTACTTTTTAAATGCAATTTTTGCCTCAGACTCGGCACAAATCACTCTGGCTATACTTGCCGTTATGCTGCTTTTTTCCAGCTGGATTGCTTTAAATACAGTTAAGCAGCGAAGGCAATGGTTTGCAAAAGCAACATTATCATTAGCCATTGCCTGCGGCTTAACTTTATCCATTATTGTCCTCGCTGTTTTAGAACTAACCCCCTGGTATGAGCCCCGCTATATTATTCCTTTGGGTGGCATGATCCTAGCTAACTCCATGAATAGCATCAGTTTAGCGGCAGAACGTTTTCAGGCTGAAATAAAAAATGGCAGCGCTTTTTTATCAGCTAGAAATATAGCCTTCAATGCAGCTCTTATCCCCACCATAAATATGCTTTTTGCCGTTGGACTCGTTTCTTTGCCGGGCATGATGACAGGACAAATACTGTCAGGCATCTCCCCTTTTATTGCCGCCAGATACCAGATAATGGTGATGTGCATGCTGTTTGCTTCATCGGGCATTGCAGTTGCCTGCTTTCTTACATTAATTAAACCCAAGTCAGTTTAAGTACGGTAATTTATCATAGATTTTTCTGGTAAAAACGCGTCTAATTACTCTGAAGCAGATAACATAAGATAGGAGTTAAAAATGGCGACTGAATCAAAGCGAATTTCACAGCAGCAGCTAATGGAGAAATTGCGTGATATTGATATAAGCGATGAAGAGCTGGCTCAATACTTTATTGAAGATAAGAAATCAGCAGATGCCTTTAACCCAACTATAGCCCTTAACCCAAAATCAGTTGAAGATGAGGGTCTGGAAGGTGCTTTTGTATTAAATTCATTTAATTCTATCTGTCGCTGGCGACGCAACCGCAAGTATAAAAGACGCATTAAAAGCTGGAATGGGGTTCGCGTAGTTGCTGAAGGCGATTCGTGGTTTCAATATCCTTTTATCCTTAAAGATACTATAGATCAGCTGATTGATCTGGACAATTTTCAATATGCAATTTATGGTTTAAGTGAGGCAGGCGACCTTCTGTCTAACATTATTCGCGAAGATGAAATTAGCGAAGCCCTTAAAGAACAGAACCCCGACGTCTTTCTAATCAGTGCCGGCGGCAATGACATGGTTGGCGATGACCGGCTTGCTACCATGGTACATGCCTTTGATGCGGACAGAAAAGCAGAAAACTATCCAAATGAAAAATTTACCACGTTTTTGGATGGACTTGAGCATCTATACCGTAAACTTTTTGACCGCGTTTTAAGTGACAAGCCACATTTAAAAATTTTTTTTCATGGCTATGATAATGTTATCCCTCAAAATGGCCCATGGCTAGGCAAGCCATTAGCAAAACAGAAAATCGTCAACAAAACCCTGCAGCATAACATCCTGATAGAAATAATTAAGCGATTCAATGACCGCTTAAAAGCTATTGCCAAAGATTATCCAAGTTCTGTCTATCACGTTGACTGTCGCAACCTGGTTGGAACTAAATCAAATTGGCATGATGAGCTTCACCCTAAAAATGAAGGCTATTTCAACGTCGCCAAAGCATTTGATGAAACTATAAAACAGGCCCTCAAAGGAAAACAGCCCTCTCCCCCCATCTCTGTTGAGGTACCCATTGAGACCCTTGAAGGCATTAAGCAGGTGCCGGTTAAACTGGCTAAGCTTAAACAGCTAGACAATGCCAGCTTCTTAAACTTGGTTGTCGCGCGAGCCGAGCGCACCATGGGTAAAAAGGTAGCTATTCCTAAAAATGAATATGAGCGCCATCAGCTGGAAGCCGATATTTCCGATCACTTTGAAAAAGTATATAAAGAAGCCAACTTTCTGCCCAGCAGTTTCTTGGAGCATGGCGTTACACGAGCCCAGTCGGTTTGCCGCATTGTAACGGATATGAGTTATGGCAGCGGTTCGCTAATCGCATCCCGCAACTTTATAATGACTAATAATCATGTTATTCCTGATTTTTCCACGGCACGGGCAAGCATAGCAGAATTTGATTATGACGAAGACGATATACTTTATACCGTCAACTTAGATCCAGATGCCTTTTTTATGACCAATAAAGATTTAGATTTTACTATTGTTGCCTGCGACCCTTCACTACTGCCTCTAAGTATTGAAGCAATTCCATTGCTGACTGATCCTCAGACTGTCACCCGCAATGAACGCGTCAACATTATTCAGCATCCCAAAGGACGTCGCAAAGAACTTTCTTTACACGACAACAAGGTAACGTATGTCTACGACAAAGGTATACGCTATACAGCTGATACAGAACCGGGCTCATCAGGGTCTCCCGTATTCAATAATGAATGGGATTTAGTGGCTTTGCACCATGCTGGCTGGTCTAATGCCGATGGTGAAGCAACCAATGAAGGCATTCGAATTTCAGCTATTGTCGAGTATTTGGTTTCCCAGCAGAGCGACAATGAATCTGACAGCTATTTCGGCATGCTAATTGAGAATATTACGGAAACAAGCAGCAATAGAACAGTTTTCAGCCCAACCGTTCAAAAAATCATACCGCCTACGGCGAAAAAGCATTCTCATAAATCCTTAATATTGAATATAGAAGGGGATTTGCAGGAACTTACAATCAAACTGAATTAACTGTAAAAAACGCAGCTAAATACGATTTATAGCACAGCCCATTGATTATATGCGTTTTAATTTATTTAAAGCATTTTTAAATCAATGGCTTGCACTATAATTCCGCATTCAGCTGATCTTTCTAGAATTAGTGATTACAGCCTTCTCCATGAATATGCTGATGGCTTAATTCATCCTCCGTTGCCGGTCTAACATCCATCACCTCAACATCAAAAGTTAATGTTTCTCCCGCTAAAGGATGATTGCCGTCAATAGTTACTTCATCATTCTCAACTTTGGTCACGGTCACAACACTTACACCATGACTGGCATCAGCATGAAACTGCATACCAACTTCAACTTTTCCTGAATCGGCAAACATATCCATCGGTACCACTTGCAGCATATCATCGCTTCTTTCGCCATAGGCATCGGCAGGATCAATAGTCACTTTAAATTTATCCTTCACTTTCTTGCCCGCCAGTGCATTCTCTAATCCAGGTATAATCTGCCCAGCCCCATGCAAATACACCATTGGCTCCTCTTTTCTAGAGTTATCTAGCTCTTCCCCGGCACCGTTAGTTAATATATAGTGAATAGAAACAGCTAATTTATCTGTAATTTGCATGAAAAACCTTTAATTAATCAAAAAAAACTACATTATAAATCATCATGTCTCGCTGGAAACCCCCTAGACCCAAATCTTCTCCCTATATAACCCTAGAAGGCTATAAAACACTGGAATCTGAACTAAAAAATTTATGGGATAAACGAAAACATGTAGTAAAGGCGATTACTGCCGCAGCTGCGGAAGGTGACCGCTCAGAGAACGCCGAATATATCTATAGAAAAAAGGAATTGCGGGGCATTGATTACAGAATAAATTTCCTGCAAAAACGCCTACCCTCCTTAACTGTGGTTTCTAAAAAACCAGACAACCAAGAGGCCATTTTTTTTGGTGCCTGGGTTACCTTGGAATTGGAGGATGGCCAGAAAGTAACTTACCGTATTGTTGGCCCAGATGAATATGATTCAGCAAAAGGATTTATCAGTATGGACTCCCCTGTGGCTAAAGCGCTACTGAAAAAAATGATAGATGATGAAGTGAGCATTAAAAATGAATTTCAGCAAGTCAGTTATTTTATTACTGATATCAAATACTAAATTTCTTTATGGGCACCAAAGAGACTATTTACGCCAAACCAGGCTAAAATCAATCATGATTTTGCATTGTCCCATTACTAATTCTGCTGAATCAGAAGTATAGCTGCCTATTTTATTAAATTCAGCCATTCTGTTAAAGTAAACCTTCGCCAACTGCTTGTCGGGATACACAAGAATATAATACAAAACGCCTTCCTTCTGATAAAGAGCAAACTTCATCATCTCATCTCTTTTGGTACTGGATGAAGAAACGACTTCTATAATTAGCTCCGGTGTCAACATAACTTTTTCACCAATAGGCTGACAAATAACCATTACATCAGGCCGAACCACGGTGTCATTGGATACCAGCCAATCAGTTTCCATCAAAACACAGCACTTATCGCAATTACCCCGCATCCTGTTCAACTGTTCTTTAATAGCTGTCGCAATATTAAGCCCAACAGTCTGATGAGTTACTGATGGTGATGGCGCCATTGCGTACGGCATTCCCTCTATTAATTCCCAGGCACCTTCCCACTGCTGATAATCCTTATGCGTGTAATATTCTTGATAAGCTAAAGCCATTACAATAATCCTGAATGTTAATACAAACCACTTAATAAATCATAACATGCAGGATAGAAGAATGGCATTCTTTAGAAATGGCAATCATTCTGACACAGGTGTGTTTACAGGATATAACTTAATCTCTAAGCCATAACGTGAAATAATAGGCTTTTTTATTTTGACTGCAAAAACCATGGCTCA
>Ga0256840_1003396_pt1 | contig 12906 bp, 12 predicted proteins | sample 355202metaG_FD_185969 | JGI IMG/M metagenome (GOLD analysis project Ga0256840, IMG submission 185969) | Hydrothermal vent microbial communities from Mid Atlantic Ridge, Atlantic Ocean - 355-202 | ecosystem: Environmental > Aquatic > Marine > Hydrothermal vents | place: Atlantic Ocean: Mid...
GAAACAGCCAAACAAAATCCCAAAAAAATAGAAAACTTTTTAAAGGCAACCAAAAAAGGGTGGCAGTATGCTTTTGATAATACAGATGAAACAATAGAATTAATCCACTCAAAATATAATAAAAATAAATCTAAAGAAGCCCTTTTGTATGAAGCAAAAAAAATAAAAGAGCTTATGTTGTTGGATTTGTATAACATAGGAGAAGTTAGCAAAGAGTTGGTCATAAGAGCGTATAAACAACTGGCAAGAAGCGGAAAAATTTTACCAAATCAAGAAGATAAAATATTGATTTTTAAGGAAGTTTTGGAAAAACTAGAATACCATGGATTGAGATTTACAAAAGAAGAGAATGCTTATCTAAAACAAAAAGGAGTTATAAAACTCTGTGTTGATCCTAACTGGATGCCTTTTGAGGGGATTAAAGATGGTCAATACATAGGTATGCTTGCTGATTATTTTGACCTTGTGAGAGAGAAAACAAATCTTAAAATAGAGGTATATCCAACAAAAACTTGGGATGAAAGCATCAATGCTATTAAAAACAGAAAGTGCGATATCATCGGTTCAGCTTCTCCAACACCTGAGCGCTTAAAATATATGGATTTTACAGATACCTATATGAAATCTCCTATTGTATTGGTTACAAAAATGGACAAAACATTTATGGACAATATAGATGATATCGTAGGGAAAAAAATAGGCATAACTAAAAGCTATGCTATTGCAGAGATTTTAAGAGCTAAATATCCAGATATAAATATAGTTGATGTACAAAGTATACAAGATGGTATGAAAAGAGTGGAGAGCGGAGAACTATATGGATATGTTGACAACTTGGGCGTTACGGTGGCCAATATACGAAAAGACTTTCATGGCACACTGAAAGTTTCAGCAAGACTCAACATAAATGATGATTTGACGATAGGTTCACGCAGTGATGAGCCTATGCTAAACAGTATTTTTCAAAAAGTTGTTCACACTATAGACGAAGCAAAAGTAAGACATATCCTCAATGAGTGGATATCTGTAAAAGAGAGTGTAAAAGTGGATTATGCTTTTTTGTGGAAGATAGCTTTTGGCATATTACTTGTGTTTGCAATAATCACTTTTTATAATTATAGACTAAGATTAAATAACAAAAAATTGCTAGAACTGTCAAGAGAAGATGTTTTAACAAAAATAGGCAATAGACTTAGGCTCAATGAGATTTTAGCTGATCAGTACATGTATACAAATAGATATAGAGTGACTTGTGGAATTATACTTGTAGATATTGATGATTTTAAAAAGGTAAATGACAATCATGGACATCTAGAGGGAGATGAAGTTCTTAAAAAATTCGCTGCAACTTTGCTTGCCAATATTCGTGAAACAGACAAGCTAGGAAGGTGGGGTGGAGAAGAGTTTTTGATAGTGTGTCCTAATACAAATGAAGAAAACTTGATGAATGTAGCAGAATTATTGAGAAAGAAAATAGAAAATACCAGTTTTGGAGAAAATATAGGCACAATTACCTGCTCAATTGGTATAAGTGTTTTTGATGGAGATAAAACTATAGAAGAGATTTTAGACAAGGCAGATAGAGGACTTTATGATGCAAAAGGTAAAGGTAAGAATAGAGTAATTAATTTAGAAGTTTAAAAATCTTCTGTCCATATTGATGCAATATTCCTTCGTCTAGTCTCACAGAAAGTCCTGAGATACCAATAGCTCCAATAAACTCATTTTTGTTGTTGAAGTAAGGAGCTGCTATGGATTTTAGACCAAACTCATGCTCTTCACTGCCTATGGCATAACCTCTTTGTCTTACTAAATCAATCTCTTTTTGTAGCTTTGTAACACTAGTGATTGTGTTGCTAGTGTACTTTTTTAAATCTAGTGAGGTCATATCTACTTTACCAAAAGCCATAAGCACTTTACCAAAACCATTAGTATGAAGTGGAGCATGACTTCCTATAGCATCTCTGGTTTTAATAACTCTATTTGATTTGTCAACTTGATTGAGATACAGAACGGCATTATTGTCTAGTATGCCGATATAAGATGCCTCTTGTGTTATGTAAAAAACCTCATCAAGTATTTTGTTGGTTTTTTCAACAATCTTTTCACGACTATCTTGTTGTGTGATTTTTCTCATAAAATCACTTAAAATAATCTCTTTAGAACTATCTAAATACTCTATAAACTCTTCTTTCATAAGAGCTGTAAGCAGTCTTGACATAGTGCTTTTATCGATATCTAGCTTTTGACACAAAAAACTAGCAGTCAAAGGTTTTTCACTTAGCATTATCTCTTTTAAGATAAAAAGACCTCTTGTAAGTGATTTGCTTTGATTCATATTTTCTCGCTTATGTTTTTGTTTATGTTACTAATTGTTAAATTATAGCAAATTTTTTATTTTAATATGCAAGAAGAAGTAAAAAGATTTTCTCACTATACAAAACTACATTATTTTGTAACTACTTTAAGCACCTATATGTCAGTGCAAACTTCATTTATAAAGTCCAGATTAAAGATAATTCTATATATAAAAGTTACATTTTAATTTATTGTTTATATGGATTACTACTAATATAAATAAAAACATAAAGGTTTACATATCATGAATTCATCTTATATGGACTTATCAAAACTAACTACAGACGATGATTTGACACCTATTTTAGGTGGCGTTTGGCCTGGGATTCAAATCTATTATCCACCAATCAAGTATAATCCGCTAGACGGTTCGTACGAAACGATAGAACAAGCAAAATTTAGATTACAAAAACATGCTTATAAGACAAAGGCTCACACTCTCTTGTTTGACCTTGAAGATGGTTGTCGCATGAAAGAGATGTCAAGAGCTCTTTTACTTGAAGAGTTGCCAAAGTTTCCTGAGCGAGACTTTCAAATAGCTATTAGAATTAATCCGTTTAGAACTCCTGAGTATGAAGAAGATTTAAAGCTAATAAAACAGATTCATACATATATAGATGTGTTGGTTTTAGCAAAAGCAGGAGAAGTATATGGTGATGCTGAAGTAAGAGACTTATCTTCTTGGTTAGTATCTATCGGAAGCAATTTGACTATTCAACCAATCATAGAGCATCCTCGCTCATTGCAGATTGCTGATAGGCTTATGACTCATTCGACTGTTAAGCATGTAGTTTTTGGAATTCATGATTTTTCAAAAGCGATGGCTTATAAAATCACTCCTGAAGGATGGATAGATGAGCTTGAAACATTTTTCAATATCTTGACTATGGAAGCAAGAATCAAAGGTCGTGGAGTTATAGGAGGTGTTGAAGTTTTGCTTACTCCAAACTCATTGCCTGAGAGTTGTTGTGAAACCAAAGATATACGAAGATGGCTAGATTTGCACGGCGACAACGAAAGTAGACATGTGTATGAACACGCCAAAAGAGAGACTGCTATGGGGCTTACAGGCAAGCAAGTCATAACTCCAAATCATATCAATATCTGTAAAGTAGCCTTTACTCCATCTCCAAATGAGATAAAAAAAGATATAGAGATTTTAGAACAGGCTATCACCGCTGGAGCCCTTCTAGGAGGAGCTATCAGATACAAGGGCGAGATGTTAGACCCACCAATGTTTGGCAAGTCTTTGCAGAATATACTTAGAGCAAATGCGCTTAAAAGTCTGTCAAAAGAAGATCAAGAATTTGCAATCAAAGTTTTAAGTATGATGCCAATTCACAGCATAAAAGAAAACTGGCCATTTGGTCAAATATAAGGGAGCTAAAATGAGTAAAATTGAATCATATCCACAACTAGAGATAAAAGTTCCTGAGTTTTTAAACATAGGTGTTGCTTGTACTTCTAAACACCTAGGTACAAACAAAGAAAATAGCGTTGCTATGATAATTGAAGATACAAATCTTGGAACAAGTGAAGTAACATATAAAGAATTAGCCGTCAAATCAGATAGATTTGCAAACTTTTTGCACTCTATAGATGTAGATGTTAGAGATAGGGTTTTGATTTGTTTGAAAAACTCTCTTGCTTATCCTGTGTCATTTTTTGGAGCTATGAAAGGCGGTATTATTGCCGTTCCAACCTCAACTCTACTTAGTGGTTCTGAAGTAAAATACCTTGCAGAGGACTCACAAGCAAAAGCTATAGTTCTTACAGCTTCTATGTACGATAATCTACTTCCATACCTAGAGTATCTGGACAATCTAAGTCATATCATCATATCTGGTGTTAAGAGCATTGAAGGTCTTGCGAGGTCTAAAAATCTAAAGATATATGCCTTAGATGAAGTTTTAGAGAGTTTTGATGATACACCAAATCACTACAATTCAAAATCAAGAGAACCCGCGTATCTAGTTTATACTTCAGGAACAACAGGTTTTCCAAAAGGTGTTTTGCATGCACATAGTTCGCTGATAGGGCGTGAGCCTGCTAGTGAGTATTGGTTTGATTTTAAAGACAACGATAGAATCATGCACTCTGGAAAGTTCAACTGGACTTATGTCTTAGGTTCAGCTCTTATGGATCCGCTATATCGTGGATATACAGTCATAGCTCACGAAGGTGCAAATGATGCAAAGAGCTGGGTAGAGCTTATAAAAAAACATAATTGCACTATCTTTATAGGAGTTCCAACTATATATAGACAAATTCTTCAAAAGACAGATTTTACCATCGAGGACTGTCCTAGCCTTAGGCACTGCATGAGTGCAGGCGAGCATCTTTCTAGTGAGATGGTAACACTTTGGCAAGAGAGATTTAAGCAAAACATATATGAAGCGATAGGTATGAGTGAGTTTTCTTACTATATTTCACACTCAAAGTTCAAGCCAATCCGTCCAGGAAGTGCTGGATTTGTTCAGCCAGGACACAATGTAAAACTACTCAACCCTGATACTTTAGAAGAAGTTGGTGCAGAAGAAGAGGGTATGATTTGTATAGGAGAAGATGATCCAGGTCTGTTTTTAGAGTATTGGAATCTTGAAGCTGACACTGCAAAAGCTAGAAACAATGGTTACTTTTTTACAGGGGATTATGCTAAAAGAGATAAAGATGGCTATATCTGGTTTTTAGGTAGAAAAGATGACATTATCAATACATTTGGTTTTAGAGTTAGCCCTCACGAGATAGAAAGAGTTATAAAAACTCATCCAAAAGTCGGCGATTGTGTTGCCTTGGGAATAGATATAGATGCCTACAAAACCATAGTTTCTATAGTCGTTATTCCTAAGGGAGATATCACAAAAGAGGAAGAAGAAGAGATACTTGCATACGGTCAGCAAAACCTTGCAAAATACAAAGCTCCAAAGCAGATATTTATAGCAAAAGAGTATCCAAAAACAAAAAATGGAAAAGTTCTAAGAAAACAATTGATAAAAGAAGTTTTAAAAGAGGAAGCTGTCGAAAGTCCAAAAGCAGAGCCTTATAGAGCAAGAAGGTCAATGTTGTTTGTGCCGTCATACAATAATAGATTTATAGAAAAATCTAGAACATTATTGTGTGATGCTGTCGTATTTGATATGGAAGGTATACTTGAAGAACAAAGAGAAGTAGCTCGTAAAATGATTAAAAGTCACTTTGATAAAAATAGTAATTTTGGGACAAGTGAGCGAATACTAAGAATGAACAGATTAAATAGTGCGGATATAAAAAAAGATATAGAACTAGCAAAAGGTATTGATATAGATGCAATTCTTTTTTCTTCGATTCAGAGTGCTGGGGATGTTATGCAAGCTCAAGAAATCATAGAGTCAATAAGTCCAGATTTAGAACTGATGATAACAATAGAGTCGCCACTAGGGGTTCTAAATATCCAAGAAATCTGTGCAGCAGGAACTAGCTTGAGATGCGTCATAATCGGCTCAAACACCTTAGCTCAAAGACTTCAGATAAATCTAAAAAAGAACTCAAAAGCTATATTTAACTTTATGGCGCAGATAGTTTTAGCAGCTCGTGCTTATGGAAAGATAGTCATAGATGGACCTCACTTTGATGTTAGTGATGAGTTTTCGTGCGAAGCGAGTTCAAAAGATGCATTTTATCTAGGATGTGATGGTAAAGCTGCGCTTCATCCGATACAGCTAGAGTATATCAATGATATTTTTACACCTAAAAAACAAGAAGTAGAAGATGCAAAAGAGATGATAAATGCATTTGAAAAAGCGTCTAAAAGTGGGCGTGAAGTGATACAGTTTAAAAACGAACTCATAGACAGAACAAGAATAGATTGGGCTCAAAGAATCATAACACTATATGACAGATACCGAGAAATCGGCAAAAATCCATTTTGAGGAGTATGAAGTGAGTAAGATAAATAAGGGAAACTTTTTTGAAGACTTTTTTATAGGACAAAAGATAGTTCACCCACTTCCAAGGACTATTAGCGAGGGCGATGTATCTTTTTATATCGCTTTGACTGGTAGTAGATTTGCTTTGCACTCTAGTGATGTGGTCGCTAAAGAGTTTGGATATGAGAAAAGACCACTTGATGATATGCTGATGTTCCATTTAGTATTTGCTAAGTCCGTGCAAGACATCTCGTTAAATGCTATAGCAAACTTGGGTTATGCAGAAGTTAGTTTTACAAATCCTGTGTTTGTGGGCGATACTGTGAGTATGGAAACTACAATCATAGGTCTAAAAGAGAACTCAAATGGCAAAAGTGGAGTGGTGTATGTGCACTCCGTAGGCAAGAACCAAAAAGGTGATGAGGTACTTAATCTAAAAAGATGGGTAATGGTTCACAAAAAAGAAAAAGGTGTTATGAGTGGCATCAATGAAGTTCCAATTTTGGATAAAATTACCAAAATAAGAGATATAAATATACCTCATATTGTAGTTTTAAACACTGAAGCAACAGGAGGAGAGTATCTTTTTGAAGACTATGAAGTTGGCGAAAGACTAAATCACCTAGAAGGCATAACCGTAGATGATAGCGACCATACGCTAGCTACAAAACTTTATCAAAATAACGCAAAAGTGCATTTTGATGATTTTATGATGAAAAGCACTCCTATGGGAGAGAGGCTTATGTATGGTGGACATGTGATTTCCATCGTAAGAAGCATATCATTTAACGGGCTTCAAAATGCACAATGGATACACTCCATAAACTCAGGAGCTCACGCAAACCCAACTTACGCAGGCGACACGATATATGCCTATACCGAGATTTTAGAAAAGATTGAGGTAGATAGAAAAGACATAGGATTGCTAAGAGTTAGAACTATAGGTTTAAAAAACATGAGACCTGAAAATGTAGAAAATCCAAAAGATGAAAAAGGAAAGTACATCAAAAATGTTGTACTTGATTTAGATTACACGATCATAGTAACAAGGAAACTCTCGGCAAAGTCGAAGCTTTAGCGAGATGAATTTAGCTCGGATTTGTTCGAGCCAAAGAAGACGGTTAAATAAAAACAAGGATACAAAAATGACACACCCAAATGAAGAACTATACGAATCAGGAAAATCACTACCGATAATCCCAAGTTGCGAGCATTTTGCAGGAAGCGAAAAACTAATAGGAAAAGCCTTCGAGTTACAAAAAAAACTTGGACCTGTTTTTGATATAACATGTGACTGTGAAGATGGAGCTCAAGTTGGAGCAGAAGAACAACACGCCAATATGGTCGTTCGCATGGTCAACTCTAATGCAAATCCATACGGCATGGCAGGAGTCCGCATACACGACTACTCAAACGCAAACTGGAAACAAGATGTAGATATACTAGTGCCAAATGCAGGCGAAAAACTAGCCTACATAACTCTTCCAAAAGCTTCATGCTATGAAGATGCAAAAGAACAAATAGAGTACATTCAAACAACTTGCAAAAAATCTGGCATCACAAGAGAGATACCTATCCATATACTCATAGAAACTCATGGCTCAATCCGTGATGTAGAAAAACTAGCAACTCTTCCTTGGCTTCAAGTTTTAGATTTTGGTCTTATGGATTTTGTGTCAGGTTATCAAGGAGCAATCCCAGCAATAAACATGAGAAGCCCTGGACAGTTTGAACACAAACTACTAAGTAGAGCAAAAGCCGAAGTAACACAAGCCGCCCTCTCAAATCATGTTATTCCTTGCCATAATGTAACTCTTGATTTAAAAAATCCATATCAGACATACAGTGATGCTTTCAGAGCAAGAAACGAGTACGGTTTCATGAGAATGTGGAGCATATACCCAACGCAAATCACAGCAATAGTAGATGCTATGAAACCAGACTTCACAGAAGTAACCGATGCTGGCAATATCCTAATAGCCGCACAAAATGCATCATGGGGACCAATCCAGTACGAAGGAGAACTCCACGATAGAGCAACATACAGATACTTTTGGGAGCTAGTTCAACGCGCTCATTTTAGTGGTCAAAAACTGAGTGATGAGGTAAATAAGAGGTTTTTTGCTTAAAAAATCCTCTCTACATGTAAAGCTTTTTCGCTTTACATGTAATATTTTTAAAATAGAGAAAATCAAACTTTAAACTTTTGCACAAGTTCTATTAAAAACTCCTTTACATGTAAAGATTTTTCAGAAGTGATTTTAGCTTCTATCTCTATCTTTGTTTTTTCTATAGAACTTATACATTCATCGTAAAGAGCATTGGCTTCTTTGTTTGTTAAATCACAACTCTCTTTTCCAAAACGGATTAAAAAATTTTTATCCCACCATTTTTTGCTTCCTAAAAGATGCAGGGCTGAGATGTCATTTTTTATGTACATAGTTGTGCATACTACATCATAAGCAGGGGCTAGTTTTATGTCTATTATGTCTTCATAGACTAAACCAAAGTTTTTAAGATGGGCATCTCCGTTTTGTAAGAGGTTATTTATGACTATCATTTTAAAAAAATTGTTTAGAGATGTTTTTTTGTTTTTTGGATTTACAAATATTTTTATAGTTTTTGCTATTTGTTCATAAGAGCCTTCATATTTATCATCTGCTTGTTTGGCTTGCAAAACACACATGTCTTCAAAGCCAAGATAACTTCCATCTTCTTTTATATCAAACCGTTTCATGATGAAAAGTTTATAATCATCAGAAATATAAAATTCAGGAACTTCGATACTTGCATATTTTACAGCTTGCATACAAAAGTATTCATTTAAAGCCAAGTGCGGGTAGTCTTCTCCCCATGATTTCACTATGTATTCTTGTAAAGAAAGAGTACCTTTGTCTTTTACTTTTGCTAAAATTTTGGGCTGAACTCCGCTAAGAGGGGATTTTAGTGCAAATTTACTAACAAGTTCATCAAAAAGGTTTTCATTGTTTGGGTGTAGAAGATTTTCTAAACTTAAAGTTTCTTCTTTATTTTTATTATCCGATTCATAACTAACTCTTCCATTTATGCTATTTGCCATGAGTTTAAGTAAACCAAAATCATCTGTTTTTGCTATTTTTGAGAAATGTTTTTTTATGATAGAGAGCAGATAACCCTCAGGTAGGTGCATTTCAAATATAGGATGAAGTTTGTTGTTTACATAACTCTTCTTACGAGTTGTCATGCTAAGAGATACAAAATCATCTTTTTTATCTGTTTCATAGTCAAAAATATATTCATCATTTTCTAGTATCAAAGTTCCAACTAACTCATCTAAAACTTTTACATGTAAACTATCTCTCATCTTTTAACTCCTCAAAAGTAGGAAAAGGTGATTTTTCTTTACATGTAAGCTCAAAGCCAAGATAGTCTACTATTTGCAATACTTTTCTTATGCCTACATCTGAACTTGTTCCATTTTCGAGAGAGCTTATAGTAGTGCGTGAGATATTTAAATATTTTGCTAATTGTTCTTGAGACACTTTCTTTTCTTTTCTTAGTATTGATATATATTTTCCAAAATCTTTTGCATTCATGATGTATCTTTGTATGATATTTTATACATTTTAACTAGTTTAGCTAAAAATGTCAAATATTTTGTACAAGTAAAACTTTAAATGTCTAGATTGCCTATAATAAGAAGTATAATTCATATTTAGGCAATAAAATGACACTTCAAGAGCTGGGCTTACAGGTAAAACTACTACGAAAAGAAAAAGATTGGTCTCAAGCAGACTTGGAAGAGTACTCAGGGATTACTAAACGAACAATTAGCAAAATAGAAAATGGCTTTATAGATGAAGTTGGTATTAAAAAAGTCGAGATGATTTTAGATTTATTGGGGTATGAATTTAGTTTAAGACCAAAAGGTCATCCTAGAACTTTTGAGGAGCTTTTAGATGAGCGAAAATAATCTTAAAGTTTATACAAATAAAACTTTTTGCGGTGATTTGTCTTATGAAAATGAGCAGTATGTTTTTAACTACGATGTTGAAGCTAAAGATATTGTATCTCTAACGATACCCGTTAGAAAAGCTAGTTGGATTGCAAAAAAACTGCATCCAATTTTTGAGATGAATATGCCCGAAGGCGCTTTGAAAGAAGCTATAAAAAACCATTTTGTCAAAATTGAAAAGATGGATGATATAGGCTTTTTGAGACTCATAGGTCCATATATGCTCGGTCGTGTAAAGTTTCATAAGCTTGTAGACACAAAAAATACTCTAAAACTGTACGACATACTAAAAACAACAAAACAAAACCTTTTTGAAGAGTTGATGCAAAAGTTTGCCGTGCGTTCAGGTGTTTCAGGAGTGCAGCCAAAACTACTACTTACTGCACAAAACAGAACAACTATGAAGTTTGAGCATTTTATAGTCAAGTCTTGGGAGTTAGATTATCCACACCTTGCTTTGAATGAATACTTTTGTATGAGAGCTGTAAAACATGCAAATCTTCCCACGCCAGATTTTTATTTGAGTGATGATTTGAGTATGTTTATTATGAAGAGATTTGACATCAAAGAAGATGACAGTTATCTTGGTTTTGAAGATATGTGTGTACTCACTGCGCGTGGTACTGATGAAAAGTACAATGGAAGCTATGAAGAAGTTGTAAGAGTTCTTAAAGATGTTATAACCCCTACAAAAAGAAAAGAGGCTCTTAGCATATTTTTTAAAGCTCTTGTTATGAATCATTTGCTGAAAAATGGAGATGGTCATCTTAAAAACTATGGCGTGCTTTACGAAAATGACCATAATGACACAAAACTAGCCCCAATTTATGATGTAATAACAACAACAGTATATATCAAAAATGATATTCCAGCTTTAAAACTTGGAGATGGAAAGCTTTGGTGGAAAGAAAAAACATATAAAACATTTGCAACAAAAAGTTGTGGATTGTCCAATAAAGAGTACGAAGAGATACTAAAAACTTGCCGTAATGCAATAGTAAAAACCAAGCAAGAGATTGATACATATCAAAGTGACGATAAAGAAGTTTTAAATTTTTTAGAAAAGCTAAAAGAGTGTTGGCGAGAGAAGATTTAAAAACTTACATGTAAGGAAAATTCCTTACATGTAAAACACTCATACCCAACAGCAGCCATCTTTATCCCAAAGGATATCTTTGCCTTTTATCTTGTTAAATTCTCTTATAACTTTTCTGTCTATTGTGAGAGTTCCGTGGGTGGTTGTAAAAACAAATTCGTCACCAAATTTTTCTTTGATTATATCTACTAGTCCTACTTGAGGTAAGTTTCCTTTTTTATTTAATTCTTTTAACATAAATTGTGCAACATCTTTTACTGTCATAGTTATTTCCTTTTTTATACATCATACAAAAAATATGATTAAACGCTGGCATATGATATACTTTGGTTATGAAAAAACAATACTTATTTACCGATGGCAGTGTTAATCCACAAGAAAACATAGGTTTTGGAGCGTATCTACATGTAGAAGAAGATATTGCTTATGATGAGTCTTTGAAGCACAATGTAAAAGTCAAAAGATTTGACGCTACATCTTCAACAAAACTGGAATTAGAAACTTTGTTATGGGCTTTAGATGAAATAAATCCAATAAATATAGAGTTGACTGTTTTTACTGATTGTCAAAATATCTTAGGTTTGCATTCAAGACGGAAAAAATTTGAAAATAGTGATTATATGACAAAGAAGAACAAAAAAATTGTAAATCATGAACTATATAAAGCATTTTACAAAATCACAGATTCTATAAAATGCAACTTTATCAAAGTAAAAGGACATAAGCCAAAAAGTGTAAAAAACGATATAGATAAGTTTTTTACACTAGTTGATAGAGCCTCACGAAATGCACTTAGATCTGAACCATAGCTTTAAAAGTCAATCCCGATCTTCCTATATTGTCTAAAAATATATGAGAATCATAATCTATCCTAGCATCCTCAACGAACTCTTTTTTAATCTCTAAAATAATAGGAGATGTTTGACTTGGAAGTTCAACTTTTGAGTAGTATTTACAGAACAATGCACTCTGGCTTGAGCTTATCATCGGTGGATATCCCTCTAGTTTTGTTTCTACTTCTATCTCAAATTGTTCTATCTCACTTTCTTCCTTTTTGAGTTCTTTTGCACATTTTTTCATCTGTTCTAAATTGTCTTTATTGACAAAACAAATCGTCGCTTTTTTTGTTTTTAGTATATTGGCAAGTGTGTCTTTTGGAGTACCATCGCTTTTGTTTCCTATGGCTACTATGACAAGTGCTGGGTCGCTTGAGATAGGGATGAAGTAAGAAAATGGTGCAGCATTTAGGATGCCATTGTCTTCAGTCACTATCCAAGCAATGGGTCTAGGGATAATCGTATCTGACATCACTTTATATCTATCCATCTCGTTTAAGTCTTTGTAATCTAAAATCATATTTATACCTTGTATTTTTAATAACTGACCTTACGCACAAATGCACTTTTAGATAAAAGCATAAGATATCAAATGTGAGGCAGATTTGTGAAAGCCTAGCCTTAGCTAAGGTAAACAAATCTAACGAAGCAGTTGGTATCTTATGCTTTTACCCGTAGGGTGGTTTAGCTTTGCCTTTATTGCTTCGTTAGAATCTT
>Ga0256840_1003397_pt1 | contig 12905 bp, 12 predicted proteins | sample 355202metaG_FD_185969 | JGI IMG/M metagenome (GOLD analysis project Ga0256840, IMG submission 185969) | Hydrothermal vent microbial communities from Mid Atlantic Ridge, Atlantic Ocean - 355-202 | ecosystem: Environmental > Aquatic > Marine > Hydrothermal vents | place: Atlantic Ocean: Mid...
GCTATAAATTATTTATCTTTTCCAGTTTTACTGCACTTAAAATTTAAACCATAGTTATTGCTATGCTTGGTTCAACTTGTAAATTGCGTTGATGTGAATTGTTAAAATCAAACAACAAACAAGTCCAAAAAAATATTAAAGATATGTTTGTATATATGGAACAATTTTCCCGAACAGCTTAGTGTCTTCTTAGTGTCCCTTGTAGTTAATTTAACAACGCAATTTCAAACTAGAGCCCTATGCTTGAAATTTGAAGATTGTAAAAAAAAAATATATTTCAAATTTATTTAGCGTATTTTGAAATAAAATTGGTATTAGAGTATTTTACACATTATACTTAATAATTAATATTGTGTATCCTATTTTTTCACCTCCAACTTTGTGTCTTTGCGTTTTTACGAGAAAAAATAGTTTCTTATCATTCCAATATTTCAAAAACAATCAATTGTGTTAATTGCGGATTGAATTTATTAAAATTATTATCTGATACCACTACAAGCGTACGGTTTCCGTTTTTTAATTTTTTTCCAAAAGTAATACCTTCAATATTATCTACAATTCCATTGGTTAATTGATGTCTAATTTCTTCAAAATTAAAAAGTAAGGTTTTTTTTGCAGAAACGTAATGGGTGTTTTTTAAAGAAGGTAAATCAGCAATATTTGTGGCTTTTGAGCAATCTACGATATAAATTTTCACTGTATTTCCACCATCTTTATGACCAGAGGCATAGGCACGTTCTAAAAATAAAAAATGATTTTCGTCTATTTCTAATATTTCAGGACAACCATTTACTATAAATTTATTTTTTGGAATGGAGTTCTTAGGAATTGAATCTAATAAATAAGCAAATTGATAAACTAAGTGGTCATTGCCTTTTTGTAATTTACTAATTCGTATAGGATAAGTACCTTTTTCTAATTGAGGTTCTTCACCATCTTGTTTTAGAGGAAGTTCCATACCAATCCAATAGTAATCAGAATTTACACTCATACTCAGTCCTTCAAAAGTCCCATTTCTACGTATTCCATTAGTTTTTGAGCTATTTTTGGCTTTAAAAATAGAGGGTGTTTTGTGTGTTTTAATAAGGTTTCCTTCACTTGAAATTTCATAAATTATAGGATCAATTCCTTTACGGATAAATCCTTCGCTTCCCCAAAGGTAGTGTTTTGAACTAGCGTCATATCGTAAGCTTTCTGGGTCAAGACCTTTTTCTGTAGTGTTTATTTTAACCATATTGGTAATGGTAACTTTTTCAAAAGCATCTTTAGAGTAATTAAGTTCTAGTTCATAAAAACGAACAGGTAATTTTTTATCATCGCTTATGGCATAATATTTACCATCGTGATAATCAATACTTGATAATCCGCCAACTCGTGTATCTTTAAATTTGGTGTCTTTTAGGATTACTTGTTCGCCAATAAAACGGAGTTTTGGTGTTGCTATTTTTGCTTTTGGAGAGGTTACTGAATGTTGTGTTGATTTACAGCCAAATAATGAAAGGCTAATTAATAGTGTAAATAATATGGTTTTATACATTTTAAATGAGATTTAATCGTTTTTGAATTCGTTTTTTACTATTTTCTGCTAAGAAAGGTAGCTTTATAACCTTGTTAATAAGTGTTCTGTTGTGTCTATTTGTAGTGTAAATGGAGAATACATCAGCTACAGAAAGGCTATTTGTTGCTTTTTCTAATAAAATAATTTCATCGTTTTTTTTTACGGTACCTTCTTTTAAAATTCTAAAGTAAAATCCGCAATAAGTACTATTTAAAAACTGTTTAACAATTTGCTGATTATTAAACACAATACCTAATTTATAACAAGGAATTCTAGGCTGACTAACTTGAATAATGGCTTCGCCAATTTGGAAAACATCGCCAATCATTGCTTCTGTTTCAAACAAACCAGAAACAGTTAAATTTTCACCAAAAATGCCATTATAAAAAGTTGTATTAGGATACAATTTTTGAAAGTATTCGTAATGTTCTTTAGCGTAAGCATATACAGCTTTATCAGTTCCTGCATGATTTTTTCTATCCATTACATGGTCATTTTTTACATCGTCTAAACCTAAAAAAATGGGTTCATCAATTTCTTTTTTGAAAATGCCTGTTGTTACCATTTTAGATTGCCATGGCATCTCTTTGGGTATTCCAATATTTACAGATAAAATTTTCATCTTTTTGTTAAGGAATGGTTCATAGAAAAAAATATTCAGTTATTTTTGCAAGGTAAAATTACAGTTTATTTATGAAATACAGACAGCTTACCACAGAACAATTAAATGAAATGCACCAAGAGTTTGCCAAGTTTTTAGCAACTCAAAAAATTGATTCTGATAAATGGCAAGAAATAAAAGACACCAATCCAGAAATGGTTGCCGAAGAAATTAATTTATTTAGTGATTTGGTTTGGGAAAAAGTATTGACAAATGTGAAATATTTGAGTAATTATACTGGTAATAGCTTAAATTTATTTCGGTTTGATCAAGAAGAAATTCATAGAATAGTCATTAAATGTACTAAAGAAAATTTTGATTTTTCAAAAAAAGAGGACTATCAATGGTTTGTAAATAATTCAAAAGATCCATCGCTGAGCTATTTTAAAGGACAAAAAACATATTTTAAAGAAAGAAATTTAGAAATTTTTGAACTGATTGAGAAAGGTTGTGTGATAGATAAAGGTGATTTGTATGAATTGATTTATAAAATTATTCATAAATAGGTTTTTTTTAACCACACTAGACACATAGAAAAACATAGCAATCTGTGTGAATTTCGTCTTTTAAATAATTCGAGTAAATCTGTGATAATCTGTGGCTAACTTCAATGTAAATATGTGCTAATTTGGGATTAAATTCCGTACACTTCTGCGGAAATCTGCGTAATCTGCGGGAGATAAAACCACAAAACATCCATTCCTCTTTCAATAATCCGTGTTAATCTGAGACTAACTTCAATGTAAATATGTGCTAATTCGTGGCAATAAGAGTAATCAATTCATATCAAACTGCAAACTAAAAGTACTAGAGTTTGATACAGGATGATACTTTGAATACGCATAATTAAAACGCATTCGTTTTCCTAATTTAATTCCAAATCCAAAGGTAAATCCAGAAAAAGTTCTTGCCTCTGTTAATTTAAGTTCTTTAGCTCGTCTAAAATTATAACCAAAGCGTAAATTAAAATTTTTATCCGAAAAAAATTCACCTCCAACAATTAAATGTCGAGTAGCAGTATCAAGAATAGACGGATTTTTAGTTGTAGTAGTTCCATCAATACTTGTTTCATTATCAGATGGGTTGGCAACAGCAATTTTCCATCGTTGTAAATTTTCTGCGGTAACAAACCATTTTAACGGAATATCTTCTAACTGATATGAAAAACCAAGTTCAACTGCTAAGGGCAATTTTTCACGAGTTTCATCAAATAAAGTGATTTGGTATCCAATATTTCTTACCACAGCAGTTACAACAAAAGGTTTTAAATCACTGTAATACACTAAACCGATATCTGCCGAAACTCCGTTTGAAGAATAATTTTCAATCGTTTGATTAATCCATCTTAAATTTGCTCCAATATAAAAATTTTCAAAAGGTATTTGTCTAGCATAACCTACAGAAACCGCTATATCTCTTGCTTTAAATGTACCTGTTTCATTACCATCAGCATCAGCTCCAATCATTTTTCCATAATCTACAAAGGTAATTCCTCCGTGCAATGTGCCAAAACGTCTATTAAACAAATGAGCATAATTGATTGAACCATAATTAATGTCAGCTAAAAAATTTACATAGTTTACACCTAGTTGATTGTCCATTTCTTGATTAATCATTGCTGGATTCCAAGTTGGCTGATTTACATCGTCTAACATAGTTAGCGCTTTTCCCCCAAGAGCAGCCATTCTAGCTGTGGTTGGAACATTTAAAAAATTGTAAATATGTTCACCACCAACTTGTGAAAAAGTGAATTGAAATAGAAATATAAAAACGAGAAGGATTGTTTTTTTCATAAATTGCCAATAGCTTACCTTACTTAAACGAATATTTTAAAGAATAGTATGTTTGAGGTGTGTTTTTTTTGATAATTAGTTTTAGTCTTCAGTCTTCAGTTCTCAGTCTTCAGTCTTTTACTTCCATCACTCTTTTACGTGTAGTGAATAGTTTCTCCATTTTTCTAGTGCTGCTTTAAAATCTTCTGGTAAATCGGAATTAAATTGCATTAATTTATTGGTTGTTGGATGCACAAAACCTAAAGTTTTTGCATGTAAGGCTTGTCTTGGCATCACTTTAAAGCAATTATCAACAAATTGTTTGTATTTGGTAAAGGTTGTTCCTTTTAATATTTTATCTCCTCCGTAACGAGCATCATTAAACAAGGTATGACCAATATATTTAAAATGTGCCCTTATTTGGTGTGTTCGCCCTGTTTCTAATTGACATTCTACTAAGGTTACATAGGTAAAACGATCCATCACTTTGTAATGTGTTACAGCGTGCTTACCAAATTCACCATCAGGAAAAACAGTCATTTGCAACCTGTTTTTTAAACTTCTTCCAATATTTCCTGTAATTGTTCCTTTGTCGTCTGCTACATTTCCCCAAACTAAAGCGTAATAAATACGTTCTGTGGTTTTATTAAAAAATTGTAATGCCAATTTTGTCATGGCATTTTCATTTTTAGCAACTACTAATAAACCGCTGGTATCTTTATCAATTCTGTGTACCAAACCAGGACGTTCATTAGAATTTGTGGGTAGGTTTTCTACGTGATGTATCAAGCCATTTACAAGTGTTCCACTATAATTTCCATGACCAGGATGCACAACCATTCCAGCTGCTTTATTCACTACAATTACATCGTTATCTTCATAAACAATATCAATAGGTAAATCTTCTGCAACGAGTAAATTTTCATGTGGAGGATGAGTAAGTACAACACGCACTTCATCATTTGGTTTTACTTTATAATTGGCTTTTACTACCTTATTATTGACTAAAACACTTCCTGCTTTAATGGCAAGTTGAATTTTATTTCGAGTAGCATTTTCAATAAAATTCATTAAAAATTTATCTACTCTTAAAGGTTCTTGACCAATGGCTGCGGTAAACTTATAATGTTCATATAATGAGTCTTCTGCATCATCAATTTCAGTCGTATTTTTACTCATTATTTTTGTGTTTCATCTGTTTTTTGTACTGCTCCATTACCATCACCTAAAACTAAATTTATTTTAGAATTTTTAGGAATTAAATCGCCTTTTTTAAGTTTTTTTCCTTTAAAAGATAAACCTCTAACTACATTTCTTCCTCTGTCTGGAACATAAGAAAATGTACCAATTTTAAAACCGTTTGCTTTTAATTCCATTTCTATCTGACGTTTTGTTTTTCCATAAAAATTAGGAATAGCAATTTTACGATAGCCAGAAGGATTGAGTTTTATGTAAATTTTTCGATGTTCTTTAACATATTCTCCAAACTCAGGATTTTGTTCTATGACTGTTAAAGGAGGGTAATTTGGATTAAAATTGATGGTATCTTGAATTTTATAAGATAAATTAGCTTCGTCTAGAGTTGTTTTCATCTTCATTAATGTCATTTTTGACAAATCTGGAACTGCAATTTTTTGGTTGTGATTGGTGTAATAATTTAGCCATAATTTTAAAACAAAAATCAGCACAACTATTACTCCTACTATGATGGAAAGTGTTTTGATAAACGGATTTCTAAAGAGTGTTTTTAATTTATCCATTATAAGATGATTTTAACAAAGTTTATTTCTATTCAAAAAAGCAAATATAGTACAATTAATTTAGCTTTTTTTGTAAGTTTGTAAGGATTTTAATTGAACACTAAATGATAAAAAATATTGCCGTAATAATGGGAGGCTACTCAAAGGAGTTTAAAATTTCGCTTAATAGCGGAAGCACTGTAGCTCAACATCTAGATTCATCTAAATATGCTGTATATTCCATACATATATTACCAGATAAATGGGTTGCAGTTATTGATAAAAAAGAATATTTTATTGATAAAAGTGATTTTTCAGTAACTATAAATAATAAAAAAATAAATTTCGACCTTGTTTTTAATGCTATTCATGGAAATCCTGGTGAGAATGGTGTTTTTTTAGCTTATTTAGAATTGTTGGGTATAAAACACACATCAGCTCCTTTTTACCAAATGGCTTTAACCTTTAATAAACACGATACAATAAGTGTTTTAAAACAATATGGTATTCGTGCAGCGAAATCAGTTCACTTAAATAAGACTGATGTAATTGATGTAGATAAAATAATAGATTACATTAAACTACCTTGTTTTGTAAAAGCAAATAATGCAGGTTCTAGCTTTGGAGTTTCTAAGGTTTACAATAAAGAAAATCTTAAAAAAGCAATTGATTTTTCTTTTGAAGAAGACAATGAGGTTTTAATAGAATCTTTTCTAAACGGAACAGAAGTTTCTGTTGGAGTATATCAATTCAAAGGCGAAGTAAAGGTGTTGGGAATGACAGAAATTGTTTCTGAAAATGATTTTTTTGATTTTGAAGCCAAATATTTAGGTAAATCTCAAGAAATTACACCAGCAAGAATAACTAAAGAAGAAGAACAAAAATTACATGATGTTGCTATTAAAATCTATAAAAAACTTAATATGAAAGGAATGACACGTTCAGATTTTATTTTTGTAGATGGCGAACCTCATTTTATTGAAATGAATACTGTTCCTGGTTTAGCATCAGAGAGTATTTTACCTCAACAAATTAGAGCAGCTGGTTTTTCACTTGGAGAATTCTTTGAAATGATGATTTTGGAGAGTTGATTTTTTAGTCCTCAGTTTGCAGTCTTCAGTTTACAGTCTTCAGTTTACAGTCTTCAGTTTGCCATCTTTAGTTTACATAATTATGCTACAATTCAACATTCATAATTCAACATCCAAAATTCATAATTCAAACGCATAACTAAATGAATATTTTTATATTAATACTTATCGGTTTTATTGCAGGAGTAATCAACACGATTGCTGGAGGAGGATCGTTACTTACATTACCTATGCTTATTTTTATGGGTTTACCTCCTGCTATTGCAAATGGAACGAATAGAATAGCCATATTAATTCAGAATTTTTTTTCTACAGCTGGTTTTCAATCTAAAGGTATCAAAACTTTCCCATTTAGTATTTGGATGGGAGTTGCGGCGCTTTTAGGTTCTATTGTTGGTGCATATTTAGGTGCAATCTATTTTAAAGGAGCAATTTTCAATAAAATCTTGGCTGTTGTAATGGTTCTCATTGTTATTTATATGATTTTTAAACCAAAATCTTTATTTACACCAAATCAAGAACAAACCAAAGGAAAGCAATTTTGGATATTGCTGATTGCTTTTTTCTTTATAGGAATTTATGGAGGTTTTATTCAAGCAGGAACAGGAATTTTTATCATTTTAGCCTTAAACAGTTTGGGTAAAATGAGTTTGGTAAAAGCAAATGCTGTTAAAACAATTGTTGTTATTCTTTATACTTTGTCCGCTTTAGCAATTTACGCATATCATAACAAAATTGATTATACTATAGGTTTGACTTTGGCTATTGGAAACTCTCTTGGTGCATGGTTTTCAAGCAGATATTCTGTAGATAAAGGCGACCAACTCGTAAGGTGGTTTTTGATTGTTATGGTAAGTGTTATGGCTGTTAAATTGTGGTTATAAAGAAATTTATAAAATTAGCAAACTAAATATCCTCTCAGTTTAGTGTATCTTATTTATAAAAAACCTTAACATAAATATCGCTATTTTACATACTTTGTTTTCTTCATAAAATTCATAACCACAAATCCTAAGAAAAAGAAAATAGCTAAGACTAAAACAGACGAACGCATAGATTTTGTTAAAGACATTACTAAACCAAAGGTTAAAGTACCCATAACTATGGCTATTTTTTCGGTTACATCATAAAAGCTAAAGTAAGTTGCATTGTCGTAAGTATCTTCAGGAATAAGTTTGGAATATGTAGAACGAGCAAGTGTTTGTGTTGCACCAAGAACTAAACCTAAAACACCTCCAAGAGCATAAAAATAAATATCTACATTTGGACTTTCTCCTGGTAATAAGTAAGCACCAATAGATACAAGCACCCAAATTACAATTGTTATTTTTAGCGTTTTAATATTTCCAATTTTTTTAGAAATTCTTGAAAACAACATCGCGCCAACAATGGCTACCAACTGAATTAATAAAATAGTAATAATTAAATTCATTGTTGGTAAACCTAATTCTTCATCACCAAATTTACCTGCAAGCACAATTATAGTTTGAATTCCTGCGCTAATTAAGAAAAAAGCCCATAAAAAAATATAAATAGTTGGATGTTGTTTTATTTCCTTAAATACTTTTCGTAATTCTTTAAATCCTTTAAAAATAAAATCCTTTTTTGGTTTACGTTTAAAAGAATTACTTGGCAAATAATAAAAAGTATATTGTGCAAAACCAATCCACCAAATACCTACAAGTACAAAGGCATATTGAAAAACTTTAACTGGTGGTTTTTCGTCATCAGCTAAAGCGTGATCAATAAATCCATACCAATTTGGGAACATAATCATCGTTAAAATAAAAACCAATAAAATAACAGAACCTACATAACCATGTATAAAACCTTTTGCACTTACTTTGTCATGTTGTTCAGGATGAGCAACTTCTGTTAAATAGGCGTTGTAAAATACTAGAGAACCCCAAAACCCAACACTTGCAAGAATTGAAAATGTAATTCCAATCCATAATTTTTCAATACTATCAAAAAAATATAAAGACATGACGGAAAATGAACCTAAAAAACAAAAAAACTGCATAAAGCGTTTTTTATTTCCCATATAATCAGCAATACTTGACAAAATAGGAGAAATAAAAGCAACAATTAAAAAGGAAAATGAAAGTGTATAAGAATATAAAACGGTATTGTTCCATTCTGTACCTAAGAAAGTAACCATAGCATCTTTTCCTCCAGTAATCATTCCGTAAAACAATGGAAAAACTGCTGTTGTTATAACTAAAGGGTAAACTGAATTTGCCCAATCGTAAAAAGCCCAAGCTCTTATTAATTTTTTATCTCCTTTTTTTAACATAATTAAATTGTTAGTTATTAAAAAACCCGTCTCATTTATTTTGAAACGGGTTACAATATACTACTTTTTTATAATACGGACTTGTAATAATAATTTAGAATTACTTTTTTCTTGCTTGAGCATTGTATTTTTTAGCGTAAACTCTAGCTTTTGGCAAGAATTCTGTTAAGTCTTGAATACGTCTTTCGTGAGAAGGGTGAGTGCTCATAAATTCTGGTGGCTGTTGTCCTCCCATAGCACTCATTCTAACCCATACTTTAGCAGCTTCTGCACCGTCATAACCTGCCATTAACATAAATACCAAACCTAATTTGTCTGCCTCACTTTCATGTGTTCTGCTAAATTTAAGCATTCCTAATTGTGTACCAACTCCAAATGCTTGTAAGAATAGTTGCTGTTTTGCAGGGTCTTTTGAAACTGCTCCAGAAGCTAACATTGCTGCTAAACTCGCACCTTGTGCAAGAGCTCCTTGTGACATACGTTCTTGACCATGTTTAGCAAAAGCATGTGCGATTTCATGACCCATTATGGCTGCAATTCCGTTTTCATTTTTTGCAATAGGAAGAATTCCTGTGTAAAAAACCACTTTTCCTCCAGGCATACACCACGCATTGACCGTTTTATCTTCTACTAAGTTAAATTCCCATCTGTAATTATTTGCTTCACTTTCCATGCCGTTTGCACGCATATAACGATCTACTGCTTTAGATATTCTTGATCCAACTTCCTTAACCTGTGCAGTCTTGGCAGCATCTTTAGATAGTTTATGTTGCGCTAAAAAACCTGTATATTGAGCAAAACTTGTTGGTAAAACCTGTGCATCACTTACAAAATTAACTCTTTTTCTTCCTGAAATAGGAACGGTACTACAATTGTATAGAAGTACACTAATAATGGCAATTGCTAAAAATTGCTTGTTCAAAATTTTTTTAATTGTTGTTTTCATTTTCATATATTTAATTGTTGTTCTTTTTTCTTTAATATAATTACAATAATAATACCAATTTTTGTGCTTTGTTTATAGATTTTGAAACGAGTTTAGAAAACGTTGTTTACAAAATAAAAACTCATCATTTAACTTTTCTAAACATAAAATAAAATCCTACTAATATCATAGGTATAGATAATAACTGACCAGTATTTAAAATCCCAACCCAATCTTCTCTAGCTTCAATTTGTGCTTCTTTAAAAAATTCTATTATTAATCTAACAGACCAGAGTAAAACCATAAATAATCCAAAGATGTAACCTGGTTTATCTTTTTTGTCTGTTTTCCAATAGACACTCCACAATATTACAAAAATTATAGCATAACTTAAAGATTCAAAAATTTGTGTTGGATATCTAAACGGAACAGCTGCTAAATATTCTTTAAAACGCGGACTGCTTTGTATTAAGTCAAAAGCTTTATTTGGGTCTTTGACTTTAGTGATGTGCATAACTTCGTACTTAGAGTACTTGTCTCTAATGAATTGAAATCCTATAGTTGAATTGGTGATTTTGCCAACAATTTCTGAATTCATTAAATTCCCTATCCTTACAAATGTTGCTCCACTTGCAACAGGAATTACAATTCGGTCTAAAATCCAAATCCATGATTTATAGGTGTATTTTCTAGTGTAAATATACATTCCTAATATAATACCAATAGCTGCTCCATGACTTGCTAAACCTCTAAAACCAATAAATTCCCAACTTCCGTTAATCTCTTTTATGGGTAATAAAATTTCAATAAGATGCTGACTGTAATAATCCCAACTGTAAAAAAAGACTTCACCTAATCGAGCACCTAAAATGGTTGCAACAACCACATACATAAACAAGCTTTCTACATGCTCTTCATTAACACCTTCATTGCGATAAATTTTCTTTAATAAGTATGCTCCTAAGGTAAAAGCAATAACAAACATTAAGCCGTAATATCTAACTGAAAGTCCGAATAGATTAAAAATTTCTGGTGAAGGATTCCAAGTAACTGTAAGTGCAATCATTAATTGTTTTGTTTTAAAATGTAAAGATATATATTAATTTTTAATGTTGAATTTTAAATGGTAAAATTAGTGTTTTTAATTAAAACAGGGGATTTAAGGAACAGGGTCATAACCACTTCCTCCCCAAGGATGACAGGAAAAAATACGTTTAATAGCTAATTTTCCACCTTTAAATAAACCGTGTTTTTTTAATGCTTCTGCCGAATAATGCGAGCAAGTAGGTTGATACCTACAACTCGATGGAGTATAAGGAGAAATTGCTGCTTGGTAAAACCTGATGAGCAATAAAAACGGATATGTAAGGAGTTTTTTTATGATATTTATTTTAGCAATTATAAAGTAAAAGTTGTTCCTTCTCTACTGTCTTTTAATTGGATGCCTTTTTCTTTTAATTGATCTCTAATTTCATCAGAAAGTGCATAGTTTTTGTTTTCTTTGGCTTCTTTTCTTAATTGGATAAGAAGTTCTATTACGCCATTTAATTTATCGGAATTGTTATTGTTTTCTTGAGCTGATTTTAGTCCTAATACATCAAAAGTAAAGGCTTTAAGTGTAGTTGATAACTCTTTTAAATCTGTTGAAGAAATAGTTTCTTTTTTATCATTGATTAAATTGATGAATTTAACAGCTTCAAATAAATGAGCGATGAGAATAGGCGAATTAAAATCGTCATTCATTGCATCATAACATTTTTGTTTCCATTCTTGAATATTTACGGACGAAGTAGTTGAAGTTTCTAATTTATCTAATAAGTTAATAGCTTCCATCAATCTATGATAGCCTTTTTCTGATGCTTCTAAGGCTTTATCAGATAAATCTAAAATACTAGAATAATGCGCTTGCATCATAAAAAAACGAGTAACACTTGGTGCATAAGCTTTAGATAAAATAGTGTTGTTTCCTGTATAAATTTCTTCTGGTAAAATAGAATTTCCAGTGGATTTTGACATTTTTTTTCCGTTAAGGTTTAACATATTGGTGTGCATCCAATAATTAACAGGAGCTTGATGATTACACGCTTGAGCTTGGGCAATTTCACACTCGTGATGCGGAAATTTTAAGTCCATTCCGCCACCGTGAATATCAAACTGATTGCCTAAATATTTTGTGCTCATAACAGTACATTCTAAGTGCCAACCAGGAAAACCAACAGACCAAGGAGAATTCCATCGTTGTATGTGTTCTGGTTCTGCTTTTTTCCACAATGCAAAATCTTGTGGATTTTTCTTATCTGATTGTCCGTCTAATTCACGAGTATTTTCAATAGCATCTTCAATTATACGTTTAGAGAGAATTCCGTAATTATTTGTTTCGTTATATTTTAACACATCAAAATAAACAGAACCATTGACTTCATAAGCAAAACCAGCATCTAATATTTGTTGAACAGCTTCAATTTGCTCCACAATATGACCAGTTGCAGTTGGTTCAATGCTTGGAGGAAGTAAGTTGTATTGTTTAGAAATTTCATGAAAATCTACCGTATATTTTTGTACAATTTCCATAGGTTCTAATTTTTCTAAACGTGCTTTAGTAGAAATTTTATCTTCGGAATGATCATCGGTTAAATGACCAGCATCGGTAATGTTTCTAACGTAGCGTACTTTATATCCTAAATGTAATAAATAGCGATACACCATATCAAAACTCATAAAAGTTCTTAAATTTCCTAAGTGTACGTTGCTATATACCGTTGGACCACAAACATACATTCCAACAAAGCCTTTGGTTATTGGTTTAAATAATTCTTTTTTTCCAGAAAGTGTATTTTGAATTTTAAGTGCTTGCATCGTTCAT
>Ga0256840_1003398_pt1 | contig 12900 bp, 8 predicted proteins | sample 355202metaG_FD_185969 | JGI IMG/M metagenome (GOLD analysis project Ga0256840, IMG submission 185969) | Hydrothermal vent microbial communities from Mid Atlantic Ridge, Atlantic Ocean - 355-202 | ecosystem: Environmental > Aquatic > Marine > Hydrothermal vents | place: Atlantic Ocean: Mid...
AAAGACGCTCATGCAAAAATTATTTTTTGTGGACGTCGATAAAGTTTAAGTAAAAGAATCTTTAGCTATTACAACGTGTTGCAAGTAAGCAGCTTTATCAAAAAAACAACTTTTGACTTTTTGCCTTTGGCTCTTTAAATGAGTTGGATCTCCTTAAACAAAATAGATAGTTGTTTGGAAATATTAGAAAAAATTACGTCTATACCTAACTCTTTTGCTTCTTTTTTTAAATCGCTTAAAAAAGTTATACCTGCTCCATTTACGCTGAGGTCTGGAGAAAAGAGCAGCTCTAGCTGTTTGACGTTCTTCTTTTGTTTTATCTGTTCCCACAAGGATTTGAGTATAGGCACTGTTTGGCTGGTAAGATAAACGTTTAGTTTGATAACTGCCTTATCTTCTTTTAAACTTAACTCAAAGCTTTTTTCTGCAGGACCACTGCTGGAAAGACGTTTTTTAGCCCTGGCCAGGGCCGACTCAATTTCTTCCTTGCCAAAGGGCTTGTTTAAAAAGTCCGTAGCATCAAGGTGTAAGGCCTTAATGGCCAGATCAAAGTCTCCGTGGCCAGTAATAATAATGACTTCGGTTTGGGGGCGTATTTCTTTAATTTTTTTCAAAACAGTAAGCCCATCAATGCCTGGCATTTTAATGTCAGTAAAGACGATCTCAGGAAGGTGTTCTTTAAAAAGGGCTAAGCCTTCTTCCCCGTCTAAAGCCAAGAGGGGTTCATATCCATAGATTTTTAGATACATACGAAACATGCGCAAAGCACTGTGCTCGTCATCTATGACCAGGACTTTTTGTTTTGTTGTCATGGCTAGACTCCTTGAGTTTGAGAGGGAAGATCAGTTTAAAAATCGTTCCCTTACTTGAGGAAAAGCACTCTATGCTACCTCGGTGTTCCTTGATAATCCCCTGGACAATAGATAGGCCAAGGCCCATGCCCTTGCCTTTGTCTTTGGTCGTAAAAAATGGCTCAAAAATTTTATTTTTAAGTTTGGGGTCAATCCCTGGGCCGTTATCCTTGATCAATAAAACAACTTTGTCTCCCTTGTCAAAGGTTTGAATGGTAATCTGACCCTGATAATGGGAATGTGTTTTTTGTTTTTCTATTATAGCATCTTTAGCATTGAGCAAAAGATTAAATAAGACCTGTTGCAATCTGTTTTCTTCTCCCCAAATAAGAGGCAATTTAGAATCTAGGTGCAGTTCAAAAGAAATATTTTCCAAAGCGAATTGTTGTTTAAGAAACGAGAGCGTAGTGGTAACTACCTGATTTAAGTTGACCTCTTGCGGGACCAGGCTGGACTTACGGCTAAATTGACGAAGATTTTGGACGATCTCAGCGGCTCGTTTGACTTGAGCTTTAATCTCTTTGGCTACCTGTTTTAATTCTGCTAAATCAACCTCATGCCCTTCAAAATAAAGCTCAATGAGATCCGTTCCCATGTGAATGATATTTAAAGGTTGATTAATTTCGTGGGCAATACCTGCGGCCATCTCACCCAAGGCCTTCATTTTACCAGCTTGAATAATCTGGGCGTCCTTTTCCACGATCTCGGTCACGTCGCTGGTCGAGATAATAATTGCAGGTTTACATTGATAGCTAATGATACAAGCGTTGAGATTAACAAAAAAAGGCTGGTTTTTTTTGAAGTGAATAATGCGCGAAAGATACAGACATCCTTCCTGAAAAAGCGGACTTTTTTCGTTTTGCAGGTATTCTTTGGCCTCTGGCCACAACCGGTCAAAGCTCATTTTTTTTAATTCTTGCTGGGTGTAGGCATAAACCTGAGCAGCCTTGGGATTGCAGTCTAAGATGTTTAATTCTTTGACGTCTATGACAAAAATTGGATCTGGTCCGCTTACAAAAAGGGACTTATACCTTTCTTCTGATTCTTTTAAGCGTTGGCGATATAGTTTAATACTCCAAAGCATGTTAAGAAAAGAGTTTTGCAGTTGATCAAATTCATTGCCTTCGCCTTTTTGGTAAAACATACATTCTTTACATCGTCTTAAAGGGATAGAACCTTCTTGCTTGAGTCCTAATTCGTCCAAGTGCCAGCAAGGAAATCTGCTATCTTTAAAAGCAGGACAGTTGCTGGCTCGTTTGGGATCAAGGTTTAAGTCAAAGTTGCCTTTGCTGATTTCTTTGGCCATATTGGTGATCTTTAAAAGGGGTTCGGTGATGTGAGAAGCCAAATAATGAGAAAGCCCAAAAATCAAGGCAATAACCAGAGAGATAAAGCCCAAAAAGGTAATTCTTAGCTTGCTAACTAACTGTTCGACGTGACTTTTTTTTAGCCCTACGTGCACTATTCCAATTTGATATAATCCTTCAGTAATAGGATTGGCTATGTCCAAAATGGTCTGACCATTTAAGTGAACCAACCTTTGTTTTTGAGGCAAGGAGGCTACTTGATTGAGAATGGGCGTAGGAAAAGGACGGATAAAGGTGTGCGCAATTACTTTACCTTGTTTGTTTTGGATAAAAATGTAAGCAATTAATTGTCGCCTTTCCTGGAGCTTGGCCTCGTCAAAAATAAGGGCTAGGAGCTTGGGATAATCTTGGTCTAGTAAGTACTCTCTACCTCTTTGGGCAATGCTTTGGCCAATGGCATTGCCTCTGTTTTCTAACTCTTGCGTAAGGCTAGAAACCAAGATCCAACGCGCGAGCAAGGCAATGCTTGCACTGATTAGCATTATGGCCAGGATCATGGAAAAAAATATTTTATTTTTTAAAGAAAGACGCTCAAAATAACTTTTAAGAGTAGAACAAAGATATTGAATCACGGTAAAAGTTTATCCTCGTTCCAATTGGTTATCAAACGAAACTTTCCTTTCCGGAGATAGGTAAAATAAATTTTGTCTAAGCCCTGGTTATCTTTAGGTCCAAAGTTTATTTTGATCCCATAGCCTAAATCAAAGGCGTGCAAGGAATAAATGGCCTTTAAAAATTTTTGACGGTTAATTTGAGGCCCACTTCTTTTTAATCCTTCGGCTAAGACTTTGGCATTGATAAATCCCTCTAGCCCTACGAAACTAGGGCTGGATTTAGGGAAATACTTATGTAATAAATAAAGGTATCCGTCCTGATCGTTGGGATCAATGCTAGTTGGCGGAGGCACCACTTGAGACATGACAACTGGCAAGTTGAGTCCTTGAACCTTTTTGGCTAATTCGTTGGCCCCTACAAAGGAAAGGGCATAAAAAATTGCCTTTAATCCTTTTTGAGCCGTCAGGGTCATAAACTTAGCACAAGGATTATATGTCCCGATCATGACAATGGCCTCAGGTTCTGCCGCCCAGATCTTTTGCCAGGCAGTTTCTACGTCAAGGGTACCACGGACGTAACTTGCCCTTGCTACGGGTTCTAAATTGTATTTGCCCAAAGCCAACTCGGTTCCGGTTAATCCATCAAACCCATAGGCGTCATATTGGTAGAATATAGCTATTTTGGTTAAGTGCAGATCTTCTACCAAGTGTCTAACCGCCTCTTTAGTTTCTGCATAATAAGATGGCCTGATGTTGATCAAATAAGGATTAAAAGGCTTGCGCAAACGATTGGCTCCAGTAAACATTCCCATAAGAGTAATTTGGGCCTCCTGGATAAAGGGCAAAACTTTGACCGTGGTAGGAGTGCCTACGTAATCAAACAAGGCAAAAACCTTATCTTTAATAATTAGTCGCTGAGTATTGTATAAACAGCGGGGCGGATCATAGCCATCGTCATAATAACGCAAAACAACCTTACGTCCAAAAATCCCTCCTTGATTGTTTATTTTTTTTAGATAGGCCAAAGATCCTTTTAAAAATTGCGTGCCAAGATAACCCGCATGCCCGGTTAAAGCTAAAGAAGAACCAATGACAATTTTATCTGGAAAAATGCCACAATTTGAACAGCTAACCTCTTGATTATTTTTTTTGCTTTGGCAGCCCAAAGTAAGACCAAGCAGAATTATTCCTAAAAGCAAAAAAGTAATCTTTTTCATTTTGCTCTGTTTGTTTTGATTATATCCGTTTAGGCATAATGGTTTTTTATTGTTCTTTTAACGATACTTTTTATTTTTTGAAACAGGCTTTTGGCAAAAAAACAAAATATTTTAGCATGTTATTTTTAATTGTTTTTGTTGGAAAAAAATGTGTATGTCCATCTCAATTTTAGCAATAAAAATCCTATTATTTCAATAGATTGTAATAAGTTTTTTTTATTTTTCTTTTTTTTTAATTTTTTAGTGCATTATTTTTCAAACCATATCCCGTAATACGTGTAAAGTAAAGGTATTGGGTTGTAACCTAATAAACGTTTAAAAAGGAGGGGTTATGAAACTAGGAAGGAGAGAATTTTTAAAGCTCTCCACGGCGGCCACGGCAGCTACTGCTTTTGCTGGCCTAGGCTTTAACTTGAAGCCTACTGTGGCCAAGGCCAATCAACTCAAGATTGATTGGGCCAAGGAGAGCACCTCGGTTTGTTGTTATTGTGCGGTAGGATGTGGCTTGATCGTGCATTCGTCCAAGTCTGGCTCAGGGAGAATTATAAACGTTGAAGGAGATCCAGATCATCCCATTAACCAAGGGGCATTGTGTGCCAAAGGAGCTGCTATTTATCAATTGGCAGAAAACGAAAATAGAATTTTAAAGCCCTTGTATAGAGCTCCTGGCAGTGACAAGTGGGAAGAAAAATCTTGGGAGTGGATGCTGGATCGAATTGCCAAAAAGATCAAAGAAGTAAGAGACAAAACCTTTTTGCGCAAAAATGCCAAAGGACAAGAAGTAAATCGTTGTGAAGGGTTGGCTTCTGTTGGTTCTGCCGCCATGGACAACGAAGAGTGCTGGATCTATCAGGCTATGTTGCGCAGTTTGGGGCTGGTAGCCATTGAGCACCAGGCCAGGATCTGACACAGCGCTACAGTAGCGGCTCTGGCAGAGTCGTTTGGGCGCGGTGCTATGACCAATCACTGGATTGACATTAAAAACAGTGATTGCATCTTGATTATGGGCTCCAATGCTGCTGAAAACCATCCCATTTCTTTCAAGTGGGTAACGAAAGCCAAAGAAAAAGGAGCCAAGCTCATTCACGTTGATCCACGTTTTACCAGAACTTCAGCCAAGGCTGATATCTTTGCTGCCATTCGTTCAGGAACAGACATTGCCTTTTTGGGCGGCATGATCAATTACATTTTGCAAAATAAACTCTATTTTAAAGAATATGTAGTTAACTACACCAACGCTTCTTTTATTGTAAATAAAAAGTATGGTTTTAAAGACGGTATTTTTGCTGGTTTTGATCCCAAAACCAAAAAGTACGACAAGTCTTATTGGGCCTTTGAATTGGACAGCAAAGGCAATCCCAAAAAAGATCCAACTCTCAAACACAGCCGTTGCGTATTTCAACTTTTGAAAAAACACTTTTCCCGTTATACTGTAGACAAAGTGTCTCAAGTTACTGGCATTCCCAAAGAAAAGATTTTGGAAATCTATAAAGTTTACGCAGCTACAGGCAAACCAGATAAGTCAGGAACGGTTATGTATGCCATGGGTTGGACCCAACACACGGTTGGAGTGCAAAACATCAGAGCCATGTGCATTGTTCAGCTTTTGCTAGGTAACATTGGAGTAGCTGGCGGTGGAGTAAATGCCTTACGTGGTGAGTCCAACGTCCAAGGTTCTACTGATCACTGTTTGCTTTATCACATTCTGCCAGGTTACTTAAAGACTCCTAAGGCATCTCAGCCTACTTTAGAAGCTTACAACAAGAAATATACTCCCATCTGCCACGATCCCAAGAGTGCGAACTGGTGGCAAAACTATCCCAAGTATTCTGCTAGCTTGATCAAGTCCATGTACATGGACGAAGACGTCCATAAGGCTTATAAGTGGTTGCCCAAGCTGGACGACGGACAAAGGGCATCCTTTATAGATATTTTTGATCACATGCTGAAAGGCAAATATAAAGGATTTTTTTCCTGGGGACAAAATCCTGCCTGCGGTCTGGCCAATTCCAATAAGGCAAGAAAAGCTTTAAGCAAGCTGGATTGGATGGTCGTGGTAAATATCTTTGACAATGAAACAGCCTCCTTTTGGAAGGGACCGGGCATGGATCCCAAAAAAATCAAGACCGAAGTCTTTTTCTTGCCCTGTGCTGTCTCCGTAGAAAAAGAAGGTAGTGTAACCAATTCAGGTCGTTGGATGCAATGGCGTTATGCTGCAGCCAAGCCCATGACCGATTCCAAGCCTGATGGAGATATTATCTGTGAATTGTTGGCCAAGGTAAAGGAACTTTATAAAAAAGAAGGCGGAGTTTATCCTGATCCTATTTTAAAACTTAGTTCTGAAAAGTGGGTAAACGAAAAAGGAGTCTACGATCCCCATCGCGTAGCCAAGATAATCAATGGTTACTTCCTCAAAGACGTAACTATAAAGGGCAAAACCTTCAAAGCCGGCACCTTGGTGCCTAGCTTTGCCTATTTGCAGGCAGATGGTTCTACTTGCTCAGGCAATTGGCTGTATTGCGGTTCTTATACAGAAAAAGGCAATATGGCTGCCCGCAGAAGCAAAAAACAAACCAAAGAACAAGCCAAGATCGGTCTTTATCCCAATTGGTCTTGGTGTTGGCCTGTAAACCGGAGGATCTTATACAACCGAGCATCGGTTGATCTGACAGGCAAGCCTTATGCCCCGCAAAAACCAGTAATTATTTGGGATGGGTCCAAATGGATAGGTGACGTGCCTGATGGCGGTTGGAAGCCAGGTAGCAAGTACGCCTTTATTATGCGCAAATACGGACACGGACAGATCTTTGGTCCGGGCAGATCCGATGGTCCGTTCCCAGAATATTACGAACCTATAGAGTCGCCAGTGAGCAAGCAACCTTTCTCGCATCAATTGCACTCGCCTTGCGCGATTATTTTGAAGTCCCAATGCGATAAGCTTTGTGATCCTAAAAAATATCCCATTGTCTGCTCTACGTACCGGGTTACTGAGCACTGGCAGACTGGAGTTATGACCAGATGGCAGCCATGGCTTCTGGAAGCAGAACCTCAACTCTTTGTAGAAATGAGTAAAGAGTTGGCTAAAGAAAAGGGTATTAAAAATGGTGAGTTGGTCATCGTAGAAAACGCAAGAGGTCAGCTCAAGGCCGTAGCCATTGTTACCTCCAGGCTAAAACCTTTTAAGGTCGAAGGAAAGATCGTTCACGAAGTAGGTATTCCTTGGCACTATGGATGGGTACATCCCAAACACGGTGGGGATGCTGCCAACTTATTGACTCCAGACGTTGGCGATCCCAATACGGCTATCCCAGAAACCAAGGCCTTTATGGTCAAAGTGCGCAAGATCTAAGGAGGTAACAGATGCAAGGAAAAGCTTTTTTTATAGATTTAACCAGATGTACGGCCTGTAGAGGCTGTCAAATTGCGTGTAAACAGTGGCATAAGCTTCCAGCTGAACAGACCAAAAACTGGGGTTCACACCAAAACCCAAAGGATCTGTCTTACATTACTTACAAGCTGGTGCGGATGCAGGAAGTAGAAGACAAACATGGCAACATCAAAGACTGGTTGTTTTTCCCTGAACAGTGCAGGCACTGCTTAGAACCACCTTGTAAGATGGCAGCTGACGAATACGATAAAGAGGCTATCTTGCACGACGAAGTTACTGGAGCAGTAGTCTTTACGAGCAAAACCAAAAACTTGCCCTTTGACGAAGTTCTGGATGCCTGTCCTTACAACATTCCTAGACAGGATGCCAAAACCAAAATGATCTCCAAGTGTGACATGTGTATAGACAGAGTGCAAAATGGACTTTTGCCTAGCTGCGTTCAAACTTGTCCTACCGGGGCTATGAACTTTGGCGATTTGGACAAGATGCGCGCTTTAGCCAAAAAAAGATTGGCCGAAGTCAAAAAGATCTATCCCAATGCCGTACTTGGAGACGTGGACGACGTTCGGGTCATCTATCTCTTTCAGGAAGATCCAGCCAATTACTACGAAAATGCCGTAGCCAGCCTGGAGAAAAAAAATGGACTTACCCGCCAACAGGTTTTGGCCAAGGTCTTTTCTCCTTTAAGACACCTAGACTTAGGTTAAACCTCTCCTCTGTTTAATTTTAAGGGGGCCTTTGGGCCCCCTTAAAATTTTATTCTTTATTTTGCTCAATTAAAAAAGCCTTTAATTTCAGAGTGTTATCGCCAAAAGACGTAGCTGCAAAAAAGTTTGCGTTTTTTAACAAAGAACTCCAGCTGCAACTCTGTGTAATCATTAGGTCTTTGCTTTTTAAAGTTTGTTGATTCCTACCAAAGAAGAGTTTTTGCAAAAACATTTTAAAAAATTTTCATTAAAAAAATTTAAAAAAATTTTAGCACTCACTCTTGACGAGTGCTAAAAGTGTGTTTATATGAGCTTTCGTCTTTAACGGGAAAAAAACTCAAAAGAGACAAAATCTAGTTTGAAGGAGGGTTAGGTTATGAACTTGAAGCCATTGCACGACAGAGTTTTGGTAAAAAGAGTAGAAGAAGAAGAGGTAACCAAGGGCGGGATTATTATCCCGGATACGGCCAAGGAAAAACCTATTAAAGGTGAAGTAGTGGCCGTAGGTCCTGGCAAGGTAACTGATGATGGCAAAACCATTCCCATGACGGTCAAGGTTGGTGATAAGGTCTTGTTTAACAAGTATGCAGGTACAGAGGTCAAGATCGAAGGCGAAGAGCACTTGGTAATGAGAGAAGACGACATCTTAGCTATTATTGAATAAAAAATTTAGGTAAGGAGGTAAAAAATGGGAGCTAAGGAAATAAAATTTGATGTAGATGCCAGAGCAAAATTAAAAGCAGGGGTAGATGCTTTGGCTGAAGCCGTAAAGGTTACGTTGGGACCCAAGGGAAGAAACGTAGTTATTGAAAAATCTTTTGGTTCTCCTACCATCACCAAAGATGGTGTTACCGTAGCTAAAGAGATTGAGTTAGAAGACAAGTTTGAAAACATGGGCGCTCAAATGGTCAAAGAGGTAGCCAGCAAAACCAGTGATATTGCTGGTGATGGTACTACTACTGCTACTGTTTTGGCTCAGGCCATTTTTAACGAAGGCCTCAAGTTGGTTGCTGCTGGGCGCAATCCTATGGCCATTAAACGGGGTATTGATAAAGCCGTGGATGCTTTAGTGGAAGAGTTGGGCAAAATTGCCAAACCTACCCGGGATCAAAAAGAGATCGCTCAGGTCGGTACTATTTCTGCCAACAACGACGCTACCATTGGAAACATCATTGCTGAGGCAATGAATAAGGTAGGAAAAGAGGGCGTTATTACGGTAGAAGAAGCCAAGGGATTGGAAACCACCTTGGACGTGGTTGAGGGTATGCAGTTTGACCGTGGCTATCTTTCTCCTTACTTTGTAACCGATCCTGACAAAATGGTTTGTGAATTAGAAGACGCTTACATTCTTATTCACGACAAAAAGATCTCTTCCATGAAGGATCTTTTGCCTGTTTTGGAACAAGTAGCCAAGATGAGCAAGCCTCTTTTGATCATTGCTGAGGACGTAGAAGGTGAGGCTTTGGCTACTTTGGTTGTGAACAAATTAAGAGGAACCCTCCAAGTAGCTGCTGTTAAGGCTCCTGGTTTTGGTGAACGTCGTAAAGCTATGTTGCAAGACATTGCTATTTTAACTGGTGGTCAGGTAATTTCCGAAGAACTTGGACACAAGTTGGAAAACGCTACGGTAAACGACTTGGGTCAAGCCAAAAGAATTATCGTAGATAAAGAAAATACTACCATCGTAGATGGCGCTGGCAAGCCAGAAGACATCAAAGCCAGAATCAAACAAATTCGGGCTGAAATTGAAGAAACCACTTCTGATTACGATCGAGAAAAATTACAAGAACGTTTGGCCAAGTTGGTCGGTGGAGTGGCAGTTATTCACGTAGGTGCTGCTACTGAAACCGAAATGAAAGAGAAAAAGGCCCGGGTTGAGGACGCGCTTAACGCTACCCGAGCTGCGGTAGAAGAAGGCATCGTTCCTGGTGGCGGCGTAGCTTTGATTCGTTGTTTGCCAGCTTTGGACAAGGTCAAACCTGCTGATGACGACGAAGCTGCGGGCATTGAAGTAGTGCGCAAGGCTGTGCAAGCTCCATTGATTCAAATCTGCCGTAACGCCGGTTTTGAAGGGGCTGTAGTTATTGAAAAAGTAAAAGAAATGAAAGACGGTGAAGGCTTTAACGCTGCTACTGGTGAGTACGAAGACCTTTATCAGGCTGGAGTAATTGATCCCAAGAAGGTAACTAGAATTGCCTTGCAAAACTCTGCCTCTGTAGCCTCCTTACTTCTGACTACTGAGGCTGCTATTGCCGAAAAACCAGAAGAGAAAAAAGACACGCCTCCAATGCCAGGTGGTGGCATGGGCGGAATGTATTAAAAAAATAAATAACCTTGGCTTACCAAAAAGGCTGCCCTTGGGCAGCCTTTTTTATTGCCTTGTTTCTTTTTTTTATTTACAATAATCAAACTAGGCTTGGCTAACTTTTTAGCAAAAGGAAACTCCTTAATGTTAAATGCCCACGGTGGAAATGTTTGGCAAGCGGCCAAGATTTTAAACTGCGATCCTAAAGACATCCTTGACTTTTCAGCCAATTTAAATCCCGTGGGTCCTCCTGGCTGGGCCAAAGAAGTAGGGCAAAACTCTTGGGAACAAGCTATCCATTATCCTGATCCCGATTACGAAGATCTGCGTTTGGCAGCTGCCAGATTTTATCAGGTAAAACCTGCTCAGGTTTGGCCCTTAAATGGTTGTTCAGAGATTTTTCCCATCTTAACCAAGCTCGCTCAGGTCAAGCAGGTTATTACCTTTGCCCCTTCTTATCTTGAATACCAAAGTGGACTTAGTCAGGAACTTCCTCAGGTAGAACTTTTTTTAGACGACTTTAGCCATCTGCCCTTAAAAAAACTGCCTCCTTACCTGGACACTCCTTCGTTGGTTGTTTTGGCGCACCCTAACAACCCCACAGGTTCTTTGCTCAAATTTTCTAAACTCTGCGCGCTGGCCAAAACCTATCCTCAAAGCTTATTTGTCCTAGATTTGGCTTTTTGGGATTTTTTAAGTCCTAATCAACGTTTTAAACTAACTATCTATCCTAATTTGATTTTTTTATTTTCCTTAACCAAAGTTTTAAGTCTGCCTGGAGTTAGGATCGGTTTTTTGCTTGGGCCAGAGCCCATAATTCAGCAGGCCAAAAAGTACTTGCCTCCTTGGTCCGTAAGTACCTTTGCTCAAAATTTGGCTTTAAACTTTTTTTGTGACCCAAGTTTTCAAGAACAAACCAGAATCAGGACCAAAGAATTAAAACAAATTTTCCTTAAAAAATTGCGCGCTTTTCCTCTAACCGTAATTGATACGCCGGCCAATTTTATTTTGCTAAAATCCTTGCGCGCGCCCCAAATTTTACAACATTGTTTTAAGCAAAAAATTTTACTGCGCTCTTGTGCCAACTTTTCTGGCTTGGGGGAAAAGTACTTGCGTTTGGCCATAAGACCTTGGCCAGAGCAAGAACGACTCTTGGCCTGTTTAAAGAATTTTTTTGGCTATATTCCCAAAAGTCAAAAGCCAAAAACCAGATCCCCCAAGGTGTTAATGATTCAAGGAACAGGCTCCAACGTAGGCAAGTCTTTGCTCGTAGCTGGATTGGGAAGATTGTTGGCTAGAAGAGGCGTTAAGGTTGCTCCCTTTAAACCCCAAAACATGGCTCTAAATTCTTTTGTTACCCCAGAAGGCCTAGAAATAGGCAGGGCTCAGGCCCTTCAGGCCCAAGCCTGTTTTTTAGAGCCAAGGGCCTTGTTTAATCCCATCTTGCTCAAACCGAGTTCAGAAACACGCGCTCAGGTAATTGCCTTGGGTAAGCCGGTAAGCAACATGAGCGTGGAAGAATACATCAAGTATAAACCCACGGCCTTTGAATTGGTCAAACAAAGTTTCCACAAGTTAAGGCAAGAATTTGACGTTCTCCTAGTTGAAGGGGCGGGCAGTCCTGTTGAGATCAACCTCAAAAGCCACGACATAGTAAATATGAACTTTGCCCTTTGGGCTCAGGCCAAGGTTTTGTTGGTCGGAGATATAGACCTAGGGGGGGTTTTTGCTAGCTTTTGGGGAACGTTTTCTTTGCTGACCAAAGAGGAGCAAGACTTGATCTTAGGCTTTGTGATCAATAAGTTTAGAGGACGCCAAGAACTTTTAAATTCTGGGATTAAATTTCTAGAACGACTTACGGCCAAGCCTGTCCTAGGCATTATCCCTTATCTTGATCTTAACTTGCCTGCTGAAGATTCTGTAAGTTTGCAAGGCAAAGAGGCTTTAACCTCCAATAAAGATCTAAACATAGCCGTAATTAAGTTTCCTCACATAGCCAACTTTACTGACTTTGATCCACTAAAAATAGAACCTGACGTAAACCTTTGTTTTATCCAAGACAGAGAGCAGTTAAAATCTTTTTCTCTGGATGCCTTGATTTTGCCTGGCAGCAAAAACGTATTTCAAGACTTGGCTTTTTTGCGCAAAACAGGTCTGGCTCAAGCTATTTGGGAGCTAGTCCAGGCACAAGTAGAGATTTTAGGCATTTGCGGTGGATATCAAATTTTAGGTGAACGTATTTGCGACTCTACAGGCTGGGAAGGATTCACTGAGGTCAAAGGTCTTGGTCTTTTGCCTATAACCACGCAAATGGCTCAGGAAAAAACTTTGACCCAAACTACGGCCAAACTTAAATTACAAGACCAGACCTTTGAGCTAAAAGGCTACGAAATTCATCACGGACAGACTAGATTAACTGACCCCAAGGCTGGTTTTATCTTTAATTCTTCTAACGAAGTCTTGGGGGCAAAATCCTTGCAATACAAAGTCTGGGGAACTTACCTGCACGAC
>Ga0256840_1003399_pt1 | contig 12898 bp, 12 predicted proteins | sample 355202metaG_FD_185969 | JGI IMG/M metagenome (GOLD analysis project Ga0256840, IMG submission 185969) | Hydrothermal vent microbial communities from Mid Atlantic Ridge, Atlantic Ocean - 355-202 | ecosystem: Environmental > Aquatic > Marine > Hydrothermal vents | place: Atlantic Ocean: Mid...
TCAAAAGCAGTAGCCCAAAGAGATTACAACTATATACGTGAAAAAATAGAAAAATTTGAGCGTTTTAGCTTTTTATTCATAATGCCGGTGGTAATTTTAATTACTCTATATTCAAAAGACATTATCTTGCTACTTTTGGGCAAACAATATTTACCCTCTGTGGGGATTATGGCAGTAGTAACTGTAGCCTTGTTTATGACTGTTTTTAATACACCTTACGGCAATTTATTAAATGGATTTGGTAGATTTAAACTAACCGCAAAAATTGCCTTTATTAACCTTATCATTTATGTACTAATAATTTTTGTTTTTTTAGATAAAAACTTATTAAACATGGGCTCAATTGGAGTAGCATGGGCTTTGTTAATCACCAATATTTTGTTGGGGGTAATCTATCGCTTTTATGCCATGAAAGATGTGGAACGCTTAAACAATGCATTAGCAATTAAATTTATAATTTACGGAATTGTAAGTTATTTAACGGCTTATTACATCTTAAACAACTATTTTGATGCAAATAATTATATCCGGTTTTTGTTTGTAATTGTTTACGCTTCGATCACTTTTGCAAGTTTTCATGCCTTAAAATGGATGCATGTTGATGATTGGAAGGCGGCTTTAAAACTACTGGACGTAAAAGCAATGAAAAAATACATATCCGGTGAAATGAAAAATAAAAAATGAGTATAAAAGTTATCAATATAGTTAATCACCCGCCGGCTTACGAAGGACACAGAGGTCGTCCGCGTCCGGAAATCAACTGGGATACTCCAACCGGAACATGGGTTGGTATTTGGGGTTATGAATGGCATGATATCATTGGTAAGCGCGTACTTAAAACAGCTGATGATATTATCTATGAAGTTTGGCAGCCCGATTTACGTGCCGATAAAATTTATGAACATACTTTTGAGGATGGTTTAATCCATAAACTTTTTCCTGCTAAAGAAAAAAAATTCATTCACGGCTTAAAATTCAGGGAAGATATTTATTCCAAACCCATAATGGAACATCTTGATAAAGAAATAAATAAAAAACAAGCACTGGTAATTCACATCAATGCAGGATTTCGTTACATTAATATCCCTATATTAAATAAATATTCGGATAAAGTACCTATTGTGGGACAATTTTATACAAACAGCAGCAGCATTTTTGAAATCCCGAAAACAAAACATCCTTTTAAATTACTGAATGCCTATAAAAAACGATGGGAATTGTATCAATATTATAAAAAATTGAAATACATTATCCCAAGTGTAAAAAAAGGGACTGATATTTTTGAAAAAAAGTTTGGGGCAAAAGTTTTTCATCGTGATTTTGCCAATTTCGGAAGTCAATTTGATGAATGGAAAAGAACATTAGCAAAAGAAGAAGCGAAAAAAAACTTAAATATACCGGCAGATAAATTCATACTGTTTTCTTCATCAAGACTTATTCCAATCAAGCAAATAGATAAAATGATTGAAGTTTTGGCACATTTGGAAAATAAAAATTTCATCTGTTATATTTCGGGAAGAGGTACCGAAGAATATGAAAACTACCTGAAAGAAATTGTTGCCAAACTTCATTTAGAAGAAAATATCCGTTTCATCGGTTATGTAGATTATGATGTGCTTCAAACCTACTTTCAAGCAGCCGATTTACTAATATCTACCTCGGCACAAGATGCAGGACCGGCAGCGCCATTTCAGGCAGCAGCTATGGAAACGCCTGCTTTTTTAACGGCAACGGGTATTGCCGAAGAATTTTTCACAAAAGAAAATGCAGGCAGTATTGTACCTGTAGATGATTACAAAACATGGATAAAAGAATTAAATGCAATAATAAGCGGAAAAAAAATAAAAATTCCGGAACGGAAAAAAATCATTGAATTTGGCGACTGGAAAAAAGTTGCTTCATACTATTACAATATATACAAATCATTAACAAAACCATAAAACTATGAAAGCAGTAATTTTAGCAGGAGGCTTAGGCACTCGTTTGCGTCCATTTACCCAAATAATTCCAAAACCATTATTGCCTATTGGCGAAAAATCGGTTCTTGAAATTCAAATAGAACATTTAAAAAGCCATGGTTTTGATGAAATATTTCTTGCAACTAACTATAAATCAGAATACATCGAAAAGTTTTTTGGGGATGGTTCAGACTACGGTATAAAACTGGAAATCAGCAAGGAAGAAAAACCTTTAGGAACTGTAGGACCTTTAACTTTGTTAAAAGATAAACTCACCGAGCCATTTTTAATGATGAATGGTGATATTCTAACCCTTATGGATTTTTCTAAATTCTATAATTTTTCAGTTGAAAATCCGGCTGCATTTACCGTTGCCATAAAAGAGTTTGTTACCCCTTTCCGTTTTGGAAATATTTTCTATGCCGGTGATTTTGTTACCGGTATTGAAGAAAAAAAAGACATTGTAACCAAAATACTTGCCGGTATATATATTATGAAACCCGAAATATTCAATTTTATTCCTGATAATGAATATTATGGAATGGACAGTCTGATACAAGACATGTTAGCAAAAAAAATTCCGGTTGCAAAATACGAAATTCGCGAATATTGGTTAGATATTGGAATGGAAGATGATTATCGTAGAGCACAAGAAATCTATAAAGAAAAATTTTAAGTTTTACCTATAATTGAGCAGTTATGAATGAAGAAAGTTCATAATCACTCTATTTAGGTTTTAAATAGCCGACCTGACCTGTTTAATGCCAAGCCGGTTAATCGATTATCTAATTTAATTATTTAAAAAAAATGAACAGTTACAAAGGAAAAAAAGTATTGATAACAGGCGCAGACGGATTTATCGGATCTCACCTTACAGAAATGTTATTAGAACATGGGGCTATCGTTAGAGCTCTATCTTTTTACAACCCTTTTAATTTTTGGGGTTGGCTGGAGGATATCCCAAAGAGCAATAATCTGGAAATTGTTTCCGGCGATGTCCGGGATGCCGGTTTTTGCCAAAAAATAAGTCAAGATATAGATATAATTTTTCATCTCGCGGCATTAATATCCATACCCTATTCTTATGTAGCTCCTAATTCCTATATCGATACTAATGTAAAAGGCACTTTAAATATGTGTCAGGCAGCACTGAACAATAAAGTGGAACGCATCATTGTAACATCAACATCAGAAGTTTACGGTACAGCAAGATATGTCCCAATTAACGAAAAACATCCTTTACAAGCTCAATCGCCGTATAGTGCCAGTAAAATCGGAGCCGATGCCATAGCTTTGAGTTTCTATAATGCGTTTAATTTACCTTTAAGCATTGCTCGCCCTTTTAACACTTACGGACCCCGGCAATCGGCACGTGCTGTTATACCCACAATTATTACCCAAATTGCGGCAGGAAAAAAACAAATCAAATTAGGTGATTTATCACCTACACGCGATTTTAATTATGTAAAAGATACATGTAGAGGCTTCCTACTCCTTGGTAATCATAATGAAACAATAGGAAAAGCCGTAAATATAGGCTCTAATTACGAAATTTCAGTACACGACACACTTTATTTAATCAAAGAACTAATGAACTCAGACGTTGAGTTTGTTTTAGATAAACAAAGAATTCGTCCTAAAAACTCAGAAGTTTTAAGATTATGGTGTGATAATACAAAAATTAATAAACTAACCGGTTTTAAACCGGAGTATGATATACGTAGAGGTTTAACAGAAACCATAAAATGGTTTGAGAAAAAAGAAAATCTCGAGAAATACAAAGTGGATATATACAATATGTAAAATAAATATTGAATTATAATATAATTACACACAAACTAAAAACAAACCAGCTATGAAAAAAGTATTAATAAGTGGCGGTGCCGGATACATAGGTAGCGTATTGACAAGAATGGTACTTCGAGCGGGATACAAAGTGCGGGTTATAGATAATCTGCGCTTTGGAGGCGAAGCAATTGTAGATTTGCTAAACGATAAAAACTTTGAATTTATTAAAGGTGATACACGAAATGAACATGATTTAAAAAAGGCTGTAAAAGGTGTTGATTTTGTTGCCCACCTTGCTGCAATAGTTGGCGACCCTGCTTGTGCAAAAGATCCTGAATTAGCCCGTGAAACTAATTTAGGAGCAAGTAAACGGTTTTATCAAATTGCTAATGAAGCCGGTGTTAAACGTTTTGTCTTTGCATCTACTTGCAGCAATTACGGTAAAATGAAGGATTCAGATGCTTTTGTCAACGAAGAGTCTAACTTAGCACCGGTATCCTTATATGCAGAAACAAAAGTTGCCGCAGAAAAGTTTTTGCTTTCGCAAGATAAAAACAATATATGTAAACCTACCATTTTACGTTTTTCAACGGTTTATGGTCTTTCGCCGCGCATTCGTTTTGATTTAACGGTAAACGAATTTACCAAAGAATTGGCTTTGGGACGTGAATTAGTAGTTTTTGGTGAACAATTTTGGCGTCCGTACTGCCACGTAGTTGATTTGGCAAGAGCCATTCGGTTAGTCTTTGAATCGGATATTGACAAAGTAGCTTTTGATGTATTTAATGTGGGTGATACTAATGAGAACTATCAAAAACAAATGTTGGTAGATGAAATAAAAAAGCAATTACCCGATGCGAAAATCAAATATGTAAAAAAAGATGAAGACCCGAGAGATTATCGTGTAAATTTTGATAAAATCAAAAACAAACTGGGATATAGAATTACTATGCGTGTACCTGATGGTATTGCACAAATTATTAAAGTTATTAAAGAAGGTTTTTTAAACAATCCCGATGAGGCTAAATATAAGAATATATAATGGAAGATTTTATTAAATACGTTCAAGAATTATATGGAACAACAGATTTTATTCCGATGCATGAACCGCGTTTTTGGGGTAATGAAAAAAAATATGTTGCGGATTGTATCGAATCAACTTTTGTTTCGAGTGTAGGAAAATATGTAAATAAATTTGAAGAGTTATGCGCCGAATATACAGGGGCTAAATATGCAATAGCTACCGTAAACGGAACAGCTGCTTTGCATGTTTCATTAATTTTATCGGGGGTTCAAAACAATGATGAAGTAATTACCCAGCCGCTTACATTTATTGCTACGGCTAATGCAATTAGTTATTGTAATGCACATCCTGTTTTTATTGATGTGGATAAAGAAACCATGGGCTTATCGCCTGCTAAACTGGATGAATTTTTATCAAAAAATGCACAAATAGGGAAAGATGGATTCTGCTACAATAAAATTACAAAAAACAGAATAAAAGCCTGTGTTCCTATGCACACTTTCGGACATCCGTTAAAAATTGATGAAGTTCAAGAAATTTGTAAAAAATGGAATATTGAACTAATTGAGGATGCGGCAGAAAGTTTAGGTAGTAAGTATAAAGGAAAACATACCGGAATATATGGTAAATTCGGCATTTTAAGCTTTAATGGCAATAAAACAATAACTACCGGAGGCGGCGGAATGATTTTAACCAATAATGTAGATTTGGCAAAAGCAGCCAAACACATAACAACCACCGGAAAAATCCCCCATAAATGGGAATATGTTCACGATGTTCGTGCATTTAATTACCGTATGCCTAATTTGAATGCAGCATTGGGTTGTGCACAAATTGAACAACTGGATTTTTTCATTGCACAAAAACGCAAATTATTCGATAAGTACCAAACGTTTTTCAGAAATACCGATATAGAAATTTTTGAAGAACCCAAAGATAGTTTTGCGAATTATTGGTTGCAAGTAGCAATTTTAAAAAACAGAAAAGAACGTGATAATTTTCTGGAATTTACAAATGCTAACGGAATTATGACCCGCCCGATTTGGCAATTACTGAATAAATCAAAAATGTATAAGAAAAATGTGTGTGGAGATTTAACAAACGCACAATGGTTCGAAGACCGTGTAGTAAATATTTCAAGTAGTGTAATTAAAAAATTATAAAATATGGATAAAAGTAAAATAAATTGCTATTTACGCGCATTAGAACTTGAAGATTATAAAATAACACACAAATGGCGTACTGATCCTGAAATGACTAAACTAATGACAGGAAATGTTTTTTTTGTTTCTTCGGAAAGAGAAAGAAAATGGGTAGAAGAAAAAATTCTTGATGATCGTAAAGAAATTTATTGGGCTATTTGCGATAAAGAAAGTAATGAAATGGTTGGTATGACCAGCTTGCGCAATATAGACTACCGCAACAGAAAAGTTTTTATCGGTGGAATAACCGTAGGAAAAGAATATTGGGGCAAGCATTATGCTTTTTATGCAACATTTTTAATTCTGGAATATGCTTTTTCAGAATTGGGTTTAAATAAAGTAAGTACCGATTATGTAGCCGGTCATAAAGTTTCAAAACATTTATTTGTTGATAAACTGGGGCTTTCGCAAGAGGGAATTTTCAGACAAGAACTTTACAAAGGAGGTAAATATCACGACATTGTAAAAGTGGCTATTTTACGTGATGAGTTTTATAAAAAATTTGATTATAAAAATGAATTATAAACTATTATCCATAAAAGACAAAGCAGCTTGGAAGGCGATAATTGAAAAACTACCGCCGGATGTTCAGGATATTTATTTTATGCCCGAATATTATGAATTACATCAACACTATGGCGATGGAACACCTTTCTGTTTTGTTTTTGAACAAGATAATAATTTAGCAGTATATCCTTTTTTAAAGAATAAAGTAAATCAAGACTTATTAAGACCGGATACTGATGAATATTTTGATATTCAAGGAGTGTACGGATACAATGGAGTTTTAAGTTCATCATACGATAAAAATTTTATTCATAATTTTCATAAAACATTCGCTACTTTTTGCAAAAGTGAAAATATTATAGCAGAATTTACACGCTTTCATCCTTTAATCAATAATTATGCTTTTTCAGAAAATCATTTGCAAGTTATAAAAGACCGGAAAACCGTTTATTTGAATAGTACGAAAAGCATTGATGAAATTTGGAAAGAAGAATTTTCATCGAAAAATCGTAATATGATACGCAAAGCCGAAAAAAGCGGTTTAAAATTTCGTCTTAGCGATGAAATTAAAGATTATCTGTTTTTCAGGGAAATGTATATCGGAACAATGAAAGCCGTAGGGGCTAAAAGTTATTATTTTTTTGATGAAGATTATTTTTTAAACTTTAAAAAATTATTGGACAATAAGCAAAGCTTATTATTGGCAGAACTTGACGGAAAAATTATTGCAGGGCTTTTACTAATGGTTAATGGAAAATATGCACATTATCATTTGTCGGCAAGACACAAAGAATATGCAAAGTTTGCCGCAAATAATTTCTTATTGGAAAAAGCAATTCAGATTGCCAAAGAAAAAGGTGCCGAAAAATTTCATTTTGGCGGTGGAAATACAAGTGATGAAAACGACCCCTTATTCAAATTTAAAGCAAATTTTTCAAAATCAAGAGCCGATTTTTATATCGGAAAGAAAATACATAACCGGAAAATTTACGAACAAGTTTGTAATGCTTGGGAGCAAAAATATCCGGATTTAAAAAACAAATACAAATATTTTTTATTGAAATACCGAGAAATAGATTAAAAAATCATAAAACATAAATTTAACAAAAACTAAAATGTTAATCAAAACCGACTGTAAATATTATTTAGCCTATAAGCCATGCCTATTTCACAAAGCAGATAAAAGGCTTTGCGATAGCTGTAAGGATTATCGTCCGGTAGAAACACGTATTTTAATAGTAAAACTTGATGCTTTGGGCGATGTTTTACGCACAACATCAATATTACCTGCCCTAACAAATAAATACCCGAATGCAGAAATTACCTGGATCACCAAAAAAAATGCTTTTAGTCTGTTGGAAGGAAATTCGCATATAGACCGTATTTTAGCAATAGAAGAAAACTTTTTACAATATCTATTAAGCGAAGAGTTTGATATAGGTATTTGTTTAGATGCCGACCCGCAAAGTGCTTCCATTTTAAGTCTTGCAAGGGTAAAAGAAAAATTTGGTTTTGTAGCAGGAAAAAACGGGAAAGTAATTCCTGCAAACCCGGCAGCGGATACTTGGTGGGAAATGGGTGTAAATGATGATTTGAAAAAATTAAACCGCTATACCTACCAAAAACATATTTATCAAATTTGCGGATTAAATCAAGAAATAGCCAAACCCCAAGTTCAATTAGCCGAAAAATCAATAAAATTTGCAAAAAAATTTAAAGAGAAACACCGGCTTGATACATACAAGCAAATAATCGGTATAAATACAGGTGGAGGAACACGCTGGCAGTACAAAAAATGGATATTTGATTATTATGTGGATTTAATCAAAATCATTAAAAAAAATCATCCCGAAAAGGGAATTTTACTCTTTGGCGGACCCGAAGAAATTGAAATGAATGAAAAAATTAAACAATTAATCCCTGATTTAATTATTGACGCAGGCTGTAAAAATTCAATTAAAGATTTCGCCGCTTTGATTAAACTCACTGATTTATTTTTCACATCCGACAGTTTAGGAATGCATATTAGCGTTGCTTTGGATATTGAAACTATTGTTTTGGTAGGCCCCACATCCCCTTGGGAATTAAACGTATATGGTAAAGGCGAAATTATCTACAATCAAGATATGGAATGTATTGCTTGTTATAAATCAAGCTGCGATTTGAAAGTAAATTGTATGAACACATTAAGTCCTGAATATATTTATTCAAAAATGGAAAAATATTTATAAAAGATGAAAGTAGCATTAGTGAGTTTTGGTCATGCAGATAGTGCCATACCAATGGCAAAACATCTGTCTGAATTCGTGGAGATAGATTTATTGTTTACTTTTCCGTTAAACAGAAGGAAAAACAATGTCATCAATTTTGAAAAGATTAATATTAAAACAGGTTTACAGAATGAAAACACGGTAAACAAAGCATTTTCGGAAGAAGTAAAAAATTACATTTCAAAAAAATTCAAACTAAGGCTTTTTATTTATAAAAATTTGAAAATAAAATCACTAACGAATTTAGTTTTATCGTGGAAATATTCAAGAATTTTACGAAAATACGATGTAATCCACTTCAACGGTAAAAATATGCACATACTTTTTTTACGTTTTTTCCTGCCCAATAAAAAATTTGTTTATACCGTGCACGATTTGGAAAATCACACAGGCGAAAAGGCTAAAAATATTTTGGCTCAAAAGTTTAATCATCAAATATTAAAATCAAACAGCCATGTAGTTATTCAAAATAAAGACGATTACAACAAGGTTTTACAAGATTATAAAGAAAAATCAGCTACAATCCATTTTATTCCTTTCGGACAATTAGAAATTTATAAATACTATAATACTGCCGGAATTAAAGTACCCGAAAGTGATATTTTGTTTTTTGGCAGAATTTCGCCCTATAAAGGCATAGAATATTTTATTGAAGCAGCAAAAAAATTAAAAGAAGATTTTCCCACACTAAAAGCCACCATAGCCGGCAGCGGAAAATTTTATTTTGACACAAAAGAAATTGAAAACGACAAATCTTTTACAGTAATCAATAAATTTATAGAAAGCGATGAATTAGTAGCACTAATAAAAGCATGCAAAATAGTCATTTGTCCTTATACAGATGCTACTCAATCAGGAGTTGCTCTAACAGCATTTGTATTTAACAAACCGGTAATTGCTACCCAAACCGGCGGATTTAAAGATGTAATAAAAAATGGACTAAACGGTTATTTAGTTCCTGTAAAAGATGCTGAAGCTATCTACGAAAAAGCAAAATTATTATTAGAAAACCCGCAATTATTTGAAAAAATATCAAAAAATATTCAAAACGAAGCTGAAACGGGTGAGTTTTCATGGAATAAAATTGCTCAAAACTATATTAAAGTATATAAAAAGGCACTAAACATTGAATAAAAAAATAAACATATTATTTGTAATTGACGGATTATATCCGGGAGGAAAAGAACGGCAATTTATGGAGCTTTTAAAAGCTTTGGATAAATCCGTTTATACAATAGGTATAGTTACTTTTCATAAAAATATGTTTTATACCGGGCAAGCAAAATCTTTTGCCGATTATTTTATTGAATTGGATAAATCAGGAAATAAGTTTAAGCCTTTTTTTACGGTATTTTCTGTTTTTAAAAAGTTCCGCCCCGATATTGTTCATACTTGGGATTATTTATCATCGCTTTATGCGTATTTACCTACTAAAATATTTAAAGTAAAATTTGTAAACGGCTCAATACGTGATGCAGGCATTGAAAAAGGCTGGCAGTTTAAAGCAAAAAAAATGATGCTGAAACTTGCAGACCTTGCCATTGCCAACTCGCAAAAAGGATTGGATAATTACGGGGTCAAAGGCAAAGTAATATATAATGCCATAGATTTTGGAAGATTTAGCCGCAAACATATAAATGGTGAGTTTCGCATAATTAAAGTGGCTAATTTTACCGATTATAAAAACCATCAAATGTTTTTAGATGCAGCCGTAGAACTTTTGAACGTACGGATTGTGGACAGGGTTTTTCTTGCCGGAAGCGGAAAGTATGAAGAAAAATACAAAAAATATGTTGAGCTTTTACCGGATAATATTGCATCAAGAATTGAATTTTTGGGTGCTGTAAAAAATATTGAACAATATCTTGAAAAATGTTCAATAGGCGTGCTTTGTTCTACAACTCAATACAGCGAAGGAATTTCAAATTCAGTATTGGAATATATGGCGGCAGGTTTAATTGCAATTGCCACAGATATTGGTGCTACAAATGAAATTATTCAGGATGGGAAAAATGGTTTTTTGGTGCCCCCAAATGATGCAAATGCAATTATTGAAAAAATAAAATTAGTAAAAGAGAACACAGAATTGCAATTAAGGATTAAATCAAATGCTATTGAAACAATTAAAACAAAATTTAATTATCAAAAAAATACCCAAGAATTAAGTAATTTATATAAAGACTTGATTAAGAATTAGAAATAAATGGAATTTTTACAAATAAATAAAATAAAGGGCATGCGATTTCCGATGAAATCGTACCTAAGCAAATTAAGTTTTGAATTAGGAAGGAATCCGGTTGTTGAAAAAATAAAAAATTGGGAAGAATTTGTACCCAAACCCTATAAAGCCGTATTATTAATTTCGGCTGATTTTGAACTGGCCTGGGCATTCCGTTTTACAAAAACCGAAAAAAATCCTGTTGAAAACGCATTAAAAAAAGCCCGTTTGGCAAGAAAAAACATACCCGGCATTCTATCATTATCCGACAAATATAATATTCCCATAACATGGGCTACCGTTGGACATCTGTTTTTGGATAATTGCAGCCGGAACGGAGCATTGGCACATGCACACATCAAGCGTTTACCTTATTTTGAAAGTCCTTATTGGAAATACGATACCGGCGATTGGTTTGATGCAGACCCTTGCAGCAATTTAGCACAAGCCCCCGAATGGTATGCGCCCGATTTAATACAAAGTATTAAAAATGCAAAAGCAGAACATGAAATAGGCTGTCATACTTTTTCGCATATTGATTGCAGAGAAAAAGTTTGCTCACAAGAAGTTTTTGAATCGGAACTAAATGAATGCCGCAAATTAGCATCACAAAACGGTGTAGATTTAAAATCTTTTGTTTTTCCCGGACATACTTTGGGCAATATTGCTCACCTAAAAGGTTTAGGATTTAGCTCATATCGGAGCAATTACATAAACACCTTAGGGCATCCGGTACGGCGCGATGACGGTTTGTGGGAACACAAAAGTACCGTTGAGTTTGATATTCGTCCTAATTGGTCAATGGAATATCATATTTACCGATACAAAAAAATTATTGATCGAGCTATAAAAAACCATACGAATTGCCATTTTTGGTTTCACCCATCGTTTTCAAATCAATTTTTAAATGATGTAATGCCAGAAGTTTTTAAATACCTTGATAAAAAACGTGATGAAATTTGGATTACGACAATGCAAGAATATACAAACTGGTTAAATCAAAATATTTCAAAAAATAAATACATGGCAATTATGAATAGAAATTAGATACATTAGGAAACTTCAAATCGTCCGACAGGACATTTGAACGTTTATTTTGATCAAATGGAAAATTTGTCAACCTTGCGATGGGGTTTAAATCCAAATATAGAATAGAAAGCTATATCAGTAATGAAATTTGAACATAAACTTTTTTCAAAAAAGCTGAAAATAAAAAAACAAGCATTATAATGAAGAAACTAAAATTAATTGGTCGTGTTTTAAGAAATATGCTTACAGGTATATTTTGGAGACAGGCATTTGATTTTTTAGCAGAATTAACGCTTGAAAATGCTTATGCCTTGCGGGTAATGAAGCGAGGAAGAAATACGCCCATTAGTGCTTCGGCACGATTTAATCATCCGGAAAATATAAGTATCGGCGACCGAAGCAACATAAACCGTAATTGTATGATTTGGGCCGGTAATAATGCTAAAGTAATTATAGGCAAAGACTGTTTAACGGGTCCCGGAGTTACCATAATTGCCTCAAAATATGATGTAAAAGGACGAAATATAGTTCGTTCATATCCGCCTTTTGAACGAGATGTTATTATTGAAGATGATGTGTGGTTAGGGGCTAATGTTGTGGTATTGCCCGGTGTTAAAATAGGAAAAGGTGCCATTGTCGGAGCGGGTTCGGTAGTTACAAAAGATATTCCGTCTTATGCAATTGCAACAGGTATTCCTGCTAAAATTATGAAAGAAAGACCGGAATAGATTGCTAAATAGTTGAATGCTTATATTGCTAAAACTTGTCCAACCACTGGCGGATGGTTAAAAAATAAAACATCAGATTGTATTTAATAAATATTGTAAATAAAAAACATTTGTCGAAGACAAAACTTAGTGTTCTTTGTGCCCTTGGTGGTTAAAAATATAAATGGTTTAATG
>Ga0256840_1003400_pt1 | contig 12888 bp, 9 predicted proteins | sample 355202metaG_FD_185969 | JGI IMG/M metagenome (GOLD analysis project Ga0256840, IMG submission 185969) | Hydrothermal vent microbial communities from Mid Atlantic Ridge, Atlantic Ocean - 355-202 | ecosystem: Environmental > Aquatic > Marine > Hydrothermal vents | place: Atlantic Ocean: Mid...
CCTATTGGTTCATCCCATCCATCTTCAAGACCAAAGGTTTCAACATAAACTTTTGTAATCTGCTGGATAAACTTTTCTTCTGCCGGCTCAAAGTAAGGTGTTGGGACAACGTAAAATTGATATACTCCAGGTCTTTTTATTTTAAAAGATGTTTTATACATTGGCGCTTTTTTGTTGCTACCCTTTAAAGCGGATATCATTATCTTTTTCCACTTTAACTTATATTTTTTTCCGTTTATAAAGGCGCCGCTATCAACTATACCAAACTCCATATTGGGACCGCCTTCCATGGGATGGGTGAATTTTGTTTCAAGATGGATAATTCTACTTCCCCCTTCAACTATATCTTTGTTTGGTTTCAGGACAACGAAGTGTGCATACGCACTTGAAGATAATGCCACAATACCTGCAACAGTTAACCCTAAAAGTTTCCTCATGGTGTTACCTCCTTGCTATTAGTTTTACTGAATGTTAACAGGTGGATATAAGAAAGTCAAGATGTAAGAAAATTATTATTTAAGGACAGGTATATTAAGCCCTTTAATTGCAACTTTCTATAAAAAATTTTACCATGTGCTACAAATTTAATTTATTGTTTACCTCTTTGGAAATTATTGATTTAAATCAAATTTATCTGTTTTTTTGAAGATGTTTGAAAATTCTCATTTGTCTCTAAAAGGTATTAAGATTCTTCGGCTGCAAAGCAGCCTCAGGATGACTTTCTTCGTCATCCTGAGGGCAAAGCCCGAAGGATCTCTTAAAGTTCATAGCTATTTTTCAAACACTCTCCTGTTTTTTTGACTTTCATTTGTGTTGGAAATATATTGATAAGTAGAAATAAGTTTATTTCTTTAAAGCTAATATTGAGGTGAACAATGAAATATATAAATCTTAATCCTGAGGAAGTTGCTCTTAAAGCTTTTAACTATTTTCCTGATTTAAAGTGTTCTGAGGCTTCATTTAAAGCGATTATTGAAGCTCTTTCCGAGAAAATAGGTGAACCTTACAGCTTTATTCCTTCATCTATTCTTGCTTATGGAAAAGCGGGTATTTATGGCTGGTGCGGTGTATGTGGTGCATTTAATGGCACTTCAGCAGCTGTAAGTGTGATTTTTGAAGGTAATGATAAGAAAATTCACTCAACGTTGAGTCAACTTGCTGACTTTCTCCTGTCAAATGTTCAACCTGCTTTTTTACCTGAAGGAGTAGATTCTGTATTAAAGCTTTCTCTTCCATCTCTATCCTGTAGTGATATTTTTCTGCGTTTTCATAAAGAGCACGGTGTGGATTTTGAAAATGAGAAAAGAAAAATGTTTTGCAGATGTTTGACGTATGTGACTGTTTTTAAAGCGGTTGAGATATTAAACGGTTCTTTTTATCAGGCATAGAGCCAGGATTGAAAAAATCCTGGCTCTAAACGATGTAAAGCGCTGGAACAACATTTTTATCAAGTCCAATCTCTTCAGGTGAAAGTCCAATTGCAAGACCTATAAGCTGCTGAATATGGAGAACAGGCATAATAAACTTTTTACCAATTGCATTTATCGCTTTTCTCTGATTTGCATCCATGTTTAAATGGCATAATGGGCATGGTGTTATAATGCAATCAGCGTCCATGTCGTGAGCTTCTTTTAAGTTTTCTCCTGTTAAAGTCATGGCAAGTTTGGATGCTGAGAAGGAAGCGTGAAATCCACAGCAAAGAATTCTTCTCTTTCCAGATACCGGAGTGCCACCAAGAAGCTTTATCAATTTTTCAAGGGATGATGGGTTTTCAGAATCCTCATATCCTGTAATATGTTTTGGCCTTATTGAGTGACAGCCGTAATATGGATAAACTTTTATGCGGTTAAGAGGTTTTTTGATTTTCTCTTTTAAAGTATCTGCATAATAATCAAGTATTATATGGTGGAGGAGATAAACGTTTGTCTTTCCTTCATATCTTAAACCTGCTTCAGATAGGATTTCGTTGTATTCTTCTTTTAGGTTTTCTCTTTCTTCAAGTTTTTTCTGTGCTTTTTTAAGTTCAAGATAGCAGGTACTGCAGATGGTTATGATGTCACGTCCCTCTTTCTCTGCTATTGCAAGGTTTCTTACATTTATTCCAAGAGCCACAGATGGTTTTACCTCTTCAACATTTCCTGCCCCGCAGCAGCTGAAAGATTCAGGCTCTGTGTAGTCTATTCCAAGTTTATCCATTACAGCTTTTGCACTGATGTAAGATTCTATGGACGCACCTTTTGGAGCACATCCAGGATAAAATGCAAATTTTTTCAAAGTTCCACCTCCTCAGAAAGGGCAACGACTTTTTTGAAACTTTCAATCTCTTCTATCGGTTTTACAATTGGAGGAGGCATTTTGCCCCTTGCAAGGAAAGAAAGGGCAACAGGCATTTCTTCAATCACGCCTTTTATCCCTTTGGACATAAGTGGAATTATCGCTTCATTTAAGATACCTTTAGAAATTACACTTTTGTAAAATGCTATTGCGTGTCTTGCTCCCGGATTCAGAGTTAATCCTTTCTCAATGGACATAGCTCTTAAATGAATAACAGCTTCTGATGGGGTAACCTGTTTCGGACACACATCAGAACACCTTTCACATCTTATACACTGCCACAGGTCAAAAGCGTAAGCAATTTTGCTTCTTTCCTCTTTTAATCCGTCCCTTGGGTCTTTGGCAAAACGGTATATTCTTGCATGCTGGAAGGGACCCGCATAGTCTTTAAAGTTGATAGCAGCGGGACACATTGAGTAGCAGCTTCCGCACAATATACAGTCTGTGTACTTGTCAAACCTTTCAACTTCCTCTGGATAGACTATAGACTCCTCCTTGCAGTTTTGAGGGACTATTTCAGAGTCGGGAATTAGATACGGTTTTATCTTTTCAAATTTTTCCTGAGCATCTTTTAAATCAACAGCAAGGTCTCTTATGATTGTTGCGTTTTCAAGGGGTTCAAGCGTTAAGGTATCTGTATTGAAACGGTCAAGTTCTATGAAAATTTGTGTTTTACAGGCAAGTTTTGGATGGCCGTTTACTTTTAATGCACATGAGCCGCAAATTGCACTTCTGCAAAATCCTTTAAACGTTAAGGTCGAGTCTATGTTGTCCTTTATGTATTGAAGGGCCTCAAGAACGGTCATTCCTTTGTGAACCGTTATCTTAAAAGTTTCAAAGTAAGGGCTTTCATCGTATTCCGGATTGAATCTGCTTATCTGGAGGGTTACTTCTCTTTTTTCCATCAGTATTTCCTCTCTTCAGGTTTATACCTTGTTATGGTAACCGGTTTATAAGAGAGTTTATACTCTCCGTTTTCAAGGGTAACTACAGAGTGTTTAAGAAACTCCTTATCGTTTCTTTCTGGATAATCTGTTCTGAAGTGAGCACCTCTACTTTCTCTTCTTTCAAGTGCTGTAAGAACTGTAACTTCGGCAAGTTCAATCATATTTAAAAATTCAAGAGTTTGCTGAAGATTTGTGTTGAATGTGTATGAAAGGTCCTCAACTTTTATATGTTTTGCCCGCTCTTTTATCTCTTTTACCTTTTCAAGTGCCTTTTTGAGTTTTACTTCATCTCTGAATATACCTGCTCCTTCAGAAAGAGCATCACTTAGTTCATTTCTGAGCGTAGCAAGTTTTTCTTTTCCGTCCTTTTCAAAGATAGATTCTATTTTCTGTCTTTCACTTTTGAGTTTTTCTACAGGAAATTCAGGTAACTCTGAAGATAAAGCGTATTCAGCTGCCATCTCTCCAGCAATTTTCCCAAATACAACTATATCAAGTAAAGAATTCCCTCCGAGCCTGTTTGCTCCGTGAACCGATACGCATGTACATTCTCCTGTTGCGTAAAGTCCCTTGATTTCTGTTTCTGTGTTTATGTTTGTATCAATACCACCCATACAGTAATGAGCTGTTGGCCTTATAGGGATTGGTTCTTCTATGGGGTCAATTCCTTCAAAGTCTATTGCAAGTTCTCTGATTTGGGGAAGTTTTTCAAGTATCTTTCTTTTCCCAAGATGCTTTAAATCAAGAAAAACAAACTTATTTCCTTCTTCATCTTCAAATCCTCCGCCCTGTGCTATTTCAGTTTCTATCGCTCTTGAGACCATATCTCTTGGAGCAAGTTCCATCTTTTCAGGAGCGTATCGGGACATAAATCTTTCTCCGTCTCTGTTTATTAGATATCCTCCTTCACCTCTTGCTCCCTCTGTTACAAGGATTCCTGTTCTTCTCAAACCTGTAGGGTGGAACTGAACAAACTCCATATCTTTTAAAGGAACACCTGCTTTTAAAGCAAGAGCAGTTCCATCACCTGTGCAGCCAAGGGCGTTTGATGTTCTTTTCCAGTATATCCTTGCGTGTCCGCCGGTTGCAAGAATTACAGCTTTTGCCCTTATAACCTCTATTTTTCCGGATTTCATATCTATTGCTATAAGACCGCATATTTTTTGGCCATCATGAACAAGGGCTGTGACAAACCATTCATTGAAAAATCTAACATTTCTCCTTATGCATTGTTCAAATAGGGTTTGAAGCATCACGTGTCCTGTTTTATCCGCTGCATAACATGTTCTGGGAAAGGAGGCTCCTCCGAAAGGTCTCTGGCCTATTTTTCCGTTTTCAAGTCTTGAAAACGGTAGTCCCATATGCTCCATTTCTATGATTATTTTCGGGGCTATTTGACACATAAGTTCGACAGCATCTTGGTCAGCTAAAAAGTCACTTCCTTTTACGGTATCGTAAGTATGTTTTTCGGGAGAGTCTTCAGCAACGTTGGATAGAGCAGCATTTACTCCTCCTTGCGCAGCCCCTGTATGGGAACGGGTCGGGAAAACTTTTGATATTACGCCCACTTTAATCTTAGGATTATGTTTAATTGCAGAAAGAGCTGCATATAGTCCTGCACCTCCTGCTCCAATTACTGCTACATCCAGTTTTAGCATTTTTCCTCCTGGTACCCAATTATTAACAAGATGAATCGTCTAATTTTATCAAAATTTTGAGGATGTTCGTTGATTTTTAAGAAAATTAGAAATATCTTTTAAGATGAAAATATTGTTAGGAGGTGCTAACATGGTGAGGGTTTTTCGATGTATAGATTGTGGAGAGAAGTTTGAAGCTCCTTTTGGTAAACCCAAATGGATGCTTGAATGTCCTGCATGCGGCAGTGAGAACATTGTAAGAGTGGCTGTAAAGGTAATGGAAGAAAAGGAAAATGAAAGAGGGTTTTGGGCTTTTCACTCTTGCTGTTGTGGCGGCGGGAGATTCAGAGGTGGTCGTCGTGCCGGATTTGGTGCAAGAAAAAGAGGATACTGTCGGGGCGGTTGGTAGGGATTTTTCCCTACCTCTGTTTTTTTCTTTGAGTTTGGTCTATAATCTCCCTGTTAATCAGTTTTGTAATGTTATAATGCTCATTGGGTTTAATTTATGAATGTTGAAAGTGGAATGAGGAAGTTCTTTCAATCTTTTTTGAAGAGTTACTCAGGTATTTTTTTTATTTCGGATTCTTTTTTTGGTTTTGTTCTCTTTGTTTTAACGCTTCTTAATTTCAATATGGCTCTTTCGGGGTTTTTATGTACTCTTTCCGCCTATCTTTTTGCTCGAACAATAGGTTTGAAAAATGAGTTTTTAGGGCTTGATTTTTATATGTATAATCCTTTGTTGGTAGGATTAGCTATAGGTTATCTCTTTAAACTGAATCTTCTAACTTTCATTTTTATTGTCAGTCTCGGAATTCTTACATTTTTAATTACTTATTCTCTTTCTTCTTACTTCTCTTACTATCTGAAACTTCCTGTCTTGAGTATTCCTTTCGTTATCGGGAGCTTTATGGTTTATCTTGCCTCCATAAGGTACTCCAATCTTTTTGTTGTTAGTCTTTATCCCAATTATCCGGTTTTTGATTTGCAGTTTCCTGCTTATCTTGAAGGTTTCTTTTCCTCCCTTGGAACGATTGTTTTTTCATCTTATACATTTGCCGGTTTGGTTATATTCTTTTTGCTGTTATTTTATTCAAGAATTCTCGCATTTCTTTCTATTATAGGTTACTTTAGTGCTATTTTTGTAACTATACTTATGACAGGTTCTTGGGCTAATAGTTTTAAAGATGTTTCGGCATTTAATTACATATTGATAGCTATAGCGGTAGGAGGTGTTTTTCTTGTTCCGTCTCCAAAAAGCTATTTTTTCGCTCTTGTTTCGGCAGTAATAGCAGTTCCTGTAGTTGAGTCAACCAAATCTTTTTGGTATCAATTCGGAATTCCGGTTTTCGCTTTTCCATTTAATGTTGTAACTCTTTTGATGGTTTATACTTTAGGTCTTGTTTCTTGGAAATATACTACCAAGCTTTATAAAGGAACACCTGAAAAAACGCTTGATTACTATTTAACTTATTTGAAAAGATTTCCTTTTTTCGGAAGGGAGATAGCGCTTCCTTTTTCCGGTGAGTGGACAGTTTGGCAGTCTTTTGATGGTAAATGGACTCATAAGGGACTGTGGAAATACTCCATGGATTTTGTGATTACTGATGATGACGGAAAAACTTTTAAAAATGACGGGAAAGTGCTAACAGATTACTATGCTTTTAATAAGCCTGTACTTTCTCCTGTTAGAGGTAGAGTTTTACAAGTGATAACTAACATTAAAGATAATCCTCCCGGAGAAGCTAATAGAGAAAATAATCTAGGAAATTATGTGTTTATTCACGATGAAAGAGGGTTTTATGTAGCGATAGGGCATTTGAAAGAAAATTCTTTAAAAGTAAAACCGGGAGATTGGGTAGAAAAAGGAGTGTTATTAGGGCTTTGCGGAAACTCGGGATATTCTCCTCAGCCTCATATACATATTCATGTTCAGTTTTTACCGGAATTGGGGTCACCGACTGTTCCGTTTAGTTTTGCACCTTTTATAAAAACGGGAAAAGAATTTGTAGATAATGGTGTTCCGAAAGAGGGAGAAAAAATTAGAACAGTTTTTTCGGATAAGGCTTTAAAGAGGAGATTAAATCTCCTTATAGATATGGTTATGGCTTTTGATGTTTTTAAAAATGGTGAGAGGCTTGAAAGTGTTGAGTTTGTGGTGAAAATGTCTCCTGACGGTACCTTCTATTTAACAGACGGTATTGCCAAGTTATATTTTGGAATTCAAAATGAGACTTTCTATTTTTATAGTTTAGAAGGAGATAGCAAGTCCCATCTTAAGGAATTTTTTGCTGCAGCATCTAAGGTTCCCAATTTCCTAGAGAAAGGTCTTTTTTGGAAAGATTATCTTCCTATTGATACTCTTGGAAATTCGTTTACGAAAGCTTTGTTTCAGTTTATTTCTTCTTTTAATCACAACTTTTATGACCTAAAAACTTCTTATTGTGCTGATTCTTCGAATCTATTTTCGGGTAAGGTAAAATTTTTGGGAAAAATGATAAAGACTCGTGTTAAACTTCATAATGATTTTGGGTTTGAAGAAGTTAGGTATGAAAGCAAGGATGTTAATTTGCTTTTTAAAAGGAGGGAAGATGAGAAAAGTTTTTTTGTTAGCAATTATGATAGCAATAACCCTTTTGCCGGGTAAAGCTTCTGCTAAGTACTATTCTGCTTTGTACGGTACATATATGGATTATAGTAGCGGAAATAAAACTTCCGGTCTTTCTTCCAGTTTTTATATTAGTTCCGGAAATATCTATCAAACCACCTCTCTTGGGATTTCTGTTACGAGAGCAAAAGAGAGAAATTTGGTGACATCAGCAGGAAATGGAAAACAAAGTTCGTTCTTGGATACCAATTACATAGATCAGCTTGATTTTACTGTTCTCTATTCAAATACAGGGGAAATTTTGGAAAAGCATACGTTTAGTTTCGGTTTTCACTATATTAAAACGGATGATATCTTAACTGACGAAGGGAAGATTGTTTATTTTGACGGGACATATTTTGTTCCTTATAGATGGAATGTCGGAGTAGAAACCGTTTATTCGTTTTACCCTTCAACAGATGTTATTCAAGTTGCGCCGCATATGGGAAAGTATTTTTATAAAGATGAAAATAGATTTTATACATGGGTTAAATCCTATTGTATTTTTCTGGAAAATTCCGAGGATTTAAGTGTATCTGACAGTTTCTATTTTTCAGCAGAAGCCGGTCTTTCTCTCTACAGGGAAAACTATGATTTGGGTTTAACCGTATGGGTTGGCAGACAGATTTTGACAGTAAAGAACTCAGGATTTACTGTGTATAACCTTTCGGATGTTTATAAAGGAGGTATTACTGCGGAAGGGGGTTATTCGCTAAATAAAAACTACAGAATAGGTGCAACTATTTCAGTGAATAGGTTCGAGTATCCCGATACCGGAGAAAATGCTTTTCAAACCACATTTACTACATATCTTGGTTATAGTTGGTAGCGGGAGGTGTTTTGAAATATATTTTCGGCCCTGTGTATTCGAGACGACTTGGAATATCTTTGGGAGTGGATCTTGTTCCATTTAAAATTTGTAGTATGGAGTGTTTGTACTGTGAAGTAGGTAAAACAACAAATAAAACTTTACAAAGAGGAGAGTATATTTCCATAAATACGGTTAAAAAGGAACTTTCCTCTTTTCTGTCGTCCTGTCCGTTGCCCGATTTTGTTACTTTTAGCGGTTACGGAGAGCCGACTTTAAACTTAAAGATAGGAGAAATTGTTGAATTTCTTAAGAAAAATTATCCCGATATTTCGATAGCTCTTATTACCAATAGCTCTCTTCTTTTTAGAGAAGATGTTTTAGATGATATTGAAAATATAGATATTTTTCTTCCGTCTTTTGATGCTGCTTCCGATAAAGTTTTTAAACAGATAAACAGGCCTGTTACTGGTTTATCTGTTAATTTGATACAAGAAGGATTGTTAAAGTTGAAGGAGCGAGCTTCCGGTAAAATTTGGCTTGAGACTCTTTTCGTAAAAGGTGTGAATTATGCTATTGATGAGATAAAAAAAATAGGTGATTTTGTCCATAGGCTTTCTCCGGATAGGTGGCAGATAAATACTGTTGTGCGTCCGCCGGCTTTTGGTTGTGAGGGATTGTCTGAAGAAGAGCTAAAAAGAATTGAAGAAGTTGTGAAATTTCCTTATACCGATATCATAGGGCGAGTTTCTGTTGTTAAGAGAGAAATGGATGATAAAGATATTAAAAAAAGAATTTTAGAGCTTGTTGATAGAAGGCCTTGTCCTGTTAATGAACTCGAAACCGCTTTCGGAATTTCTGTTGATAGAGTTAAAAAGTTAATTATCAAACTTATAAAAGACGGAGATGTGGAAAAAGTAAAGTATGGAAATATGCTGTATTATAAAAGGAAAAGAGAGGAATGAAAGGAATTTTTCGATGTGCTTTAATCTTTATTCTGTGTTTTTTTTCTGTCTCTTACGCTGAAACTCTGAAAATTACTTCCAAAGTGAAATTTTCCGATTATTTAAAGAAGGAAATTTTAAAACAATCTTCTCAAGTATGTACCTTTTCGGACTGTACGATTTTAATTCCTGAACTTCTAAAATCTCTTGGCTACGAGGTAAAGCTTGAAAATAATAGCACTTATGTGGTGACAAAAAACCTTAAAATAGCAGATGTTCGAATAGAAGGTGTTCCCAAATTTTTGAAGAGAGAAGTTGCCGTTATTAAAAATTTTCTTCTGGAGCAGTTTTATTCTCGGGAGCTTGTTGAAAATGCAAGATTACTCTTGCTGTTTAAGTTAAGAAGTACCGGGTTTAGAGATGTTAAAGTTAATGTTGAGTCTTTAAATGGGTATGACGGTTATAATGTGGTTTTTAACCTGGAAATGGGATTACCTCATGTTATTTCTAAAATAAGCGTAGAGTGTCAGGATGATGTTCAGAAAAAGTTTATAGAAAAAATATTAAAAAATGAGATAGGAAAGAGGCTTGACCAAGAAAATCTTGTGAAACTTAGAAACGTTGTTAAAAATCACTTTCTAAAGTTGGGTTATTACAATATTGAGGTTTCTTATAGTTGGAAAGTTATAGAAAAAACGAAAAATGAAAAGAGGGCGCTTTTACTCTTAAAAGTAAATTTTGGAAAAAGGTATCTAATCGAAATTCAAGGCAACAATAGGATAAAAACGGAAGAGATTAAAAAGGCTATTACCTTTATAAAAGATAAATCTTTTGATGAGTTTGAAATTAAAAGGAGCAAGGAAAATATAATTGAAATTTATAAAACTAAGGGTTTCCCTTTCGTAAATGTTACGGTGGAAATTAAAAATGTAAATTCTAAAGTTGTAAAAGTTAAATTTTTAATTGCAGAGGGACCCAAAATTAAAGTTAGGAAAGTGAAAGTTGTTTTTAATGGTGAAATTGATGCAGAAATAAAAGGAGATGTGGAAAATCTGTGTAAAAAATTAAGATACGGGTTTTATAATGAAAAGAAGATTAAGAATATAGAGGGTGAAATAGGTTATCTTCTAAAAGAGAATGGCTATTACGGTATAGGTTCGCAATTTTATTTAAAGGAGAGAGGGAAATTTTTGCTTTTCAGTGTTAATGTTAGTGGTAGGAAGATTGTAAGAAGCATAGCCAATCTTCCTAATAATATTTTTAAAAAGCTTGTTTTCCCGGTTCCTTACAATGAAAATTTTGAAACAACTTTGAAATTGAAAGTTTCGGAATACTATTCCCAAAGGGGTTATCTTGATGCAAAAGTAGAAATAAGGAAAAAAGAGAGGAAGATAGGAAGTGTATTATACTTTGATTTAACGGTTTTGGTGGATAAAGGTACTCGTTACAAATTCGGTTTTTTAATTTTTGACGGTCTTTCAAGAACAAAGATTGAAAGTTTATATCCGATAATTGTAATAAATCCCGGTGATAATTATGGTAGAGAAATTGTTATAGATCAGTATTCTCTTCTTTCAAGAACACAGCTTTTTACCATGATAGATCTTAAAGAGTTTAAAGTTTCTTCTTTGTCAGTGATTAATCCTGTTTATGGTTTGAAGGAATCTCCCCTTTTTAGACTTAAAGGATTTGTCGGTTATAGTACAGATGCAGGGATAAGTTTGAAAGCTTCCGGTAGTAGTAGTTCGCCTTTTGGCAGGGGGCTTTACTTTTTCCTGTCTGGAGAGTACAGGCAGAATGAAGGTTCAAATGTTCTTTTTAAAATTGGTAAATCGGGAGTTTTTGGAAAAAGAAACAGAGGATATCTAACTTTAACAAGGAAAAGAGAACTTTTTGAAAGTTTTGATGTTGTTAGATATATAACCAGAGTGGAAATTTCAAGGAGGCAGTGGGGAAAGATTACTCAGCATTACGGTGTTGAACTTTCCAGAGAGATAGTAAGTTCGGAAGATATGCCCGGTGATACCTTTTATAAAAAAACTTTTTTTATAACTTCCGATTTTGACTGGAGAAACAGTTTTACAAATCCGACTCAAGGTTACAGAATTTTTAACAAAGTTTCATATACGGGAGATTTACTTGGCGGTGATGCAAATTACCTTCTTTTTGAGATAAAGGGTTTGAGATTGAAAACCGTTTTAAAGGATAAACTAATAGCGGTATTAAGGGTTGGTAGTGGTTATATAAAATCTTTAAAAATTGACGGGGTTCCTATTCAAGACCGGTTTTATCTTGGGGGAGCAGAAAGTGTGAGAGGTTATGCTTACGGGGTAATTTCTCCTTATGATAATGAAGGAAATTCCGTAGGTGGCAATTTTTATACGCTGGCCGGCTTCGAGCTAAGGTATAATCTGTTTTCTCCGGTTCAGGTAGCTATTTTTTATGATGCTGGGCAGGTATTCCCCGATGCTAAGGATTTTACAATTAGCGGATGGTACAGCTCTATAGGTGCAGGATTAAGGTACTTAACCCCCGTTGGTCCTCTCAGGATAGATTACGGTTATAAGCTTAAAAAAATTCCGGGGCAAGGACCGGGGAGATTTCATCTATCTTTCGGGTTTCCGTTTTAAAACCACTTTTTATAGTTGATGTTTAGCATTATAGCTTTGTCTGTTAAGTTTTCCGGATTTATACTGAATCCACTTTCAATACTCAGGTTGTCTCTTTTAAACAGGGAACCTCCGATTCCCCCTTCTATGTAAAATCCTGTACCGTAACTGAAATTATAGCTTAACCCTGTACTGAAGAATGGGCGCCAGACTCTTACGAAGCTGTTTCTATTTTCATAGCCAAACTCAAAGCCTGTTCCGATTTCAAAAGAGCTATCAGGAAGGGCATCAGCCGGTGGATATACGGTAAATCTGTCAATTAGAGTGTTCTGATGGTCTTCAGAAAAGAAGGTTTTTCTTATGTGGCTCTTAAATGTGAAATCGGGATAACCTGCTCTTAACTTGTAGTAGTTTGAAAGAGTTAAAACAGTCCCTTTTCCTATTTCCTCGTTGTCTGTAGTGTAATAATTAAATCTTGAAATTTCCGATGATATATAGAATCTGTTACTTGCCGGGTACTGGATGTTGGTAGTTACTCCTGTCCTATATCCTCCAGATATAAGATATACAGACTCATCAGATGGTTGATTCAGGTAAAAACCGATATCAAAAGTTATTTCCCGCTTAAATCTGTGAGAGTATTCCAATTTTCCACCCACTATGTTGTTTGTGTTTCTAAAGAAAGTGCCTGAAATGGAAATTTGTGTTTTATCAAGTAGTTTATTAAAAGATAGTTCTAAACCGTTTCTGTTTTTTAAACCGGTATAGTTCTGTTTTTCATAAAGCTGCGTATTTTCTGCAGATATTTTGAAGTAACTGCTGTTTTTTATATATCTTTTATAGGTAAGGCTGCTTTTAATCTGGTTGTAATCGTTGAAAATATTCAGAGAAGTTCTAAAAGACCAGTTGCTTTTATAGTCAACGGCAATGTTCCTGAACTGTCTGTACAGAAGTGAATCGTAGGG
>Ga0256840_1003401_pt1 | contig 12886 bp, 12 predicted proteins | sample 355202metaG_FD_185969 | JGI IMG/M metagenome (GOLD analysis project Ga0256840, IMG submission 185969) | Hydrothermal vent microbial communities from Mid Atlantic Ridge, Atlantic Ocean - 355-202 | ecosystem: Environmental > Aquatic > Marine > Hydrothermal vents | place: Atlantic Ocean: Mid...
GCTCTAATTGCGGGTGCAGGTACATTTATAGAAAATGATTTTGGTACACAAACAGCGCGTGCACTTATTTACAAAGCACAATGGTTTGAATATTTTTTAGCATATTTTACAGCGATAGTTGTCTATAACATCTTCAAATATAAAACATACAAATCTAAACCTTCTGTATTTCTTTTTCACTTCTCTTTTCTCATCATTGCGATAGGTGCACTCATTACACGTTATGTGGGCTATGAAGGTATTATGCATATTCGTGAAGGTCAATCAGTCAACAAGATGGTATCAGATGCAAAAATTATGGAAATTTTTGCATCAAATGGCAGAGATAAAGCTCGTTTAGAGAAAGTACTTTATTTTTCAAGTATGACAGGAAATAGCTTAAATGAGAGTCTAAAGGTAGGGGATAAAACAGTACATGTAGAATTGTTGGAATATTTTCCTACTGCGGAGTATGAAGTCATTCCTGACCCAAAAGGAAAAACCATTTTAGAGTTGAAAGTTTCTGCTGGTGGACAAGGTAAAATGTATTATTTTACAAAAGGAGAGACAAAAGATTTTGGTTCTTTTTATATCTCATATAATTCAAAAGAGAGCCATAACGATAAACCTATCTTTAAAATAACAGGTGAAGCCAATGCACTTAAAGTAGATTTTCCTTTTACTATGAAGACACTTAACATGGATACAAAAAATGCTGGTGAGATGCAAGGTGGGGTAAATGATTTACATACACGAACACTTTATCGTTTTGGATCTAATGCAGTGGTATTGAAATCTGTGAATGAAAAAGCCAAGTTAAAAGTAGTGTCTCATTTTATTAAAGTAAAACCAAATATGTCAGAGTATATTAAATTAAAAGTAAGTGTTGGGGATAAAAGCAAAGTGATTGTTGCGACGCCTAATAAAGGTAAAGTGGGTGAAGTTAAAAAATTAGAACTTGATGGTATCAAGATAGAGATGCGTATTGGAGCGAAAATTATTGATTTACCGTTTAGTATTAAGCTCAATGATTTTGAGCTAGAGCGTTACCCTGGTTCTATGACACCTGCATCATACTCTAGTAAAGTGGTGCTTATAGATAAAGAGGCAAACCTCACGATGCCGTATCATATCTATATGAATCATATTCTTGATTATAAAAACTACCGTCTTTTCCAATCATCATACGATCCCGATGAAAAAGGTACGATACTTTCTGTCAATCATGACCCAGGTACACTGCCTACATACATAGGATATATACTCATGACACTCGGAATGTTATGGTCTCTTATTACACCAAAAGGACGTTTTAGAAAGCTACTGAAAGGGGCTAGAAAATTACAAACGACTACAGCAGCTGTTGCCTTGATGGCACTTCTGGCACTTAACCCACAGTCTGCTTATGCAGCGGCACCTACAGTAGATGATGCAACACTTAAAACGATGCAGTCGTATGATCTGCAACATGCACTCAATTTTGGTAAACTAGCTGTACAAGATCACCAAGGGCGTATGAAGCCTATGGATACTGTGGCACATGATGTAGTCTCTAAGATTACAGGCCGAACATCACTTTATAATGTAGAACCCACACAGATGTTGCTAGGTATGATTACTCAGCCTGAGTTGTACCAAAATGTACCGATGATTAGTTTAGGTAGGAAAACATATAAGAAAACAGCTAAAATTTTAGGTTTACCAGAGGATACTAAATTTGTTAAATTCTCTTCTTTTTTCAATAAAGCAGATAACACTTATAAGATATTTGATTTAGTCACAGAGGCAAGTAGAAAGAAGCCATTAGAAAAAACTACTTTTGATAAAGAACTGCTAAAAATAGACGAGAGGGTCAACGTTGCTTTTATGACCTATCAAGGCTCTCTTATGCGTATTTATCCAAAACCAAATGATAAAAATAATAAATGGGTCTCTCCTATGGATGCGATTAAAACATTTACACCAGAGCATGTCCAAGAGGTGAAAATGAGTATTTCTGCATATTTTCAGATGGTATCACAAGCCTTAAAAACAGGTAAATGGGAGCATGCAGATTTGGCATTGAAGGGTATTGAAATGTACCAGAAAAAATATGGTGCTGCAGTGATGCCTAGCAAAAGCCACATAGATATGGAGATTAAATATAACAAACTTGGACTCTTTTCAAAGCTGGTACCACTCTATTTGCTTTTAGGTATTGTGCTGCTTATTTTCTCATTTATTCATGTGCTTAAACCAAATTTTCCTATGAAATGGATTATGCGTATCTCTTGGAGTATTTTTCTTATAGGGTTTGCATTACACATCATAGGATTGGGTATTAGATGGTATATTGCAGGGCATGCACCATGGTCAAATGCCTATGAATCTATTGTGTTCATTGCTGCTACTACTGTATTGGCAGGTATTTTACTGGCACGAAACTCTCCTTTTGCTTTGGCAGGTGCTGCAATATTGGCAGGTATGACGATGTATGTGGCACATATGAATTTCATCAATCCAGAGATAACCAATCTAGTACCAGTGCTAAAATCCTACTGGCTTATGATACATGTCTCTATGATGATTTCAGGTGATGGTTTCTTTGGACTTGGTTCTATTTTGGCACTCTTAGTCTTAATTCTTTATATCCTAAGAGGAAAAAATGGCAATGAAAATATTGACCGTTCTATTAAAGAGCTTACAAATCTTTCAGAGATGTCTTTGATCATCGGTATCTTCCTCTTTACTGTGGCTAACTTCCTTGGTGGAGTTTGGGCAAATGAGTCTTGGGGACGCTACTGGGGTTGGGACTCTAAAGAAACATGGGCGGCGGTAAGTATTCTTATTTATGCAGTGGTACTTCACTTGCGTTTCATCCCGTCATTGAAGTCTAATTTTATCTTCAACGTGGCAGCAACTTGGGCATATTCAGCAGTATTGATGACTTACTTTGGGGTAAACTACTATCTCTCAGGACTTCACTCTTATGCAGCAGGTGACCCTGTACCTATTCCGATGTGGGTTTACTATAGTGTGGCAGGATTATTTGTGTTGACTTTAAGTGCAGCAAGAAATAGAAGACTAAGTTAACTTTTTACACTTATTGTTTATAATTCTGTGGTAATAAACAAACAAAAGGAAAAAGAAATGTTAAAAGAATTTAAAGAGTTTCTCATTAAGGGAAATATGGTAGATATGGCGGTAGGTTTCATCTTTGGTGGGGCTTTTGCAACAGTAGTAAAGTCCTTGGTAGCAAACGTGATTATGCCTCCAATAGGATTGCTTATGGGTGGTGTTGATTTTTCTCAACTTTTTATCGCACTCGATGGCAAAGAGTATGCGACTATGGAAGCATTAGATAAAGCTGCAGCACCTGCGATTAAATATGGTCAATTTATCAATGATATCATTTCATTTTTGATTTTAGGTTTTGTGATGTTTATGGGTATCAAGGCATACAATAAACTTAAAGCCGAAGAACCAGAAGAAACACCAACAGAAAAAACATGTGGTGAATGTGCGATGACTATCCCCGTAGCTGCAAAAAAATGTGGACACTGTGGAAATACAAACGTATAGTTTACACTATTTTAAATCCAGCCTCTTTTAATCCATTAAAAGAGGTCTGTTTCACCCAAGCATATCCTAACATATTTTCAAAAATAATCTCATCTCCTACTTTTAATGGCTCTACAAACTGATAGCGCCCAATCACATCTCCCGCAATACAACTCATACCCGTTAATTCATATTCATATGCTGTTTTTGTTTGTGATATACCTTTTATTTTTGGTTTTTGCTTAGTGATTGCGACATCCAATAGATGCGCTTCTATAGAAGTATTGAGTATGACTATGGGTATTTTAGCATCGATGATATCCAGCACAGTACATTTAAAATAACCACAATGCTCTATCACTGATGTACCTGGCTCAAAATAGAGTGCTAGATGAGGATATTTTTTCTTAAAAGTTTGTATACGTATAATAAACGCTTCTGTATCATAATCTTGATGGGTAAAATTTTGTCCTCCACCTAAATTTATCCATTTTAGTTTAGGGAGTAGTGCTTGGTAGTTGCACTCAATATGATGCAAGAGTGTATCTAGGGCATTGACATTTTGGTTGCAAAGGGCATGAAAATGTAAACCTTCTAGGTTTTCAAAAGAGTCGTATTGTTCTAAAAAAATCTTATAATTGATACCAAGTCGTGATAGATTACTATCACAATACTGTGGTTGTTCTATTGAGAGTTTAGGATTGATACGTAAACCAAGAGAAGTATAGGTATTGCACTCTTTTGCATAATGTTTCCATTGGGTGAGAGAGTTAAAACTCATAGTATGACTCTGCTGGGCTAAGGTTTTTACTTCATCATCATAAAATGCAGGTGCATAACTGTGTATATGCTTTGGATAGCTATCTATTTTTTTTAGTTCGTTGCTATTGCCGATACTGAAGCCATCAAAACTTTGTGAGATGATATCCAGACCCTGAGATGCATCAAATGCTTTAAGTGTATAAAGCCACTGGGTATCTGTCTCCTTAGCTATGTATTCAAAATGCTTTAGGTTCTCTTGGAGTTTTTGTTGCTCCAGTATAAATGTAGGACTACTCATACCACTTCTTCCAGCCCTCATTATAGTAATAGATAAGCTTATGTGAACTTAGTTTATTGCTCTGTATCTCTGGTTTTGAGATGTCTTTGTCAAAGATTTTCATACCTTGCATGGTTTTTGTATCTATAAATTTTAACGCTTTGATAGGTTCTATTTTTTCTAAGGGTAGTTTCATTTTAGAAGCTATGACAAAACCCCATTCACCAAAGCTAGGAATATAGGTATGGTAAGGGAGTGTATAAAAATGTGACTCCTGCAGGGTCTGTTCTATGCACCAAAAGGCATTACGGCTAAACATGGGAGATGTCGCTTGTGTCACCATGGCACCAGCACGTGAAAGGTGTCTGCCAAGCAATCTATAAAAAGTTTGGGTGTAGAGGCGTGAGAGTGAGATATTGTTGGGGTCAGGCAGATCGATAATGATGACATCATAAAGTTGTTTAGATTTTTCTATAAATTTCCATGCATCTTTATTTATCACTGTGACTTTTTTATTTTCATAAGCATGATGATTGATTTTACTTAGTTGAGGGTGTGTTTTAAACAGTGTGGTGATAGCAGGGTCTAAATCTACTAAGGTGATAGCCTTGACATCATTATACTTCAAGATTTCACGTAATGCTATCCCATCACCACCACCAATGACCAGTATATTTTCATGCCTTTTGACCATATTCATCACAGGATGCACAAGTGATTCATGGTAGCGGTGTTCGTCTATGGTATCAAATTGTATTGCACCATTGATATAAAACTGTGTACGTCCATTATTTGAAGTCACGATAAGTTTTTGGTAGGGTGTCTGTTTGGCATAGACAATATTATTTTTGTAGAGTTTATTCTCTATGATCGAAGTAAGCGTATTTGACTTCATAAAACCCATGACTAGGAAAAAAAATATGAGAAGTAAAGGGATAAGATATTTTTCCCCTAAAGTATCTTTAAATATGTACCATGTCATCATACCTACCATGAGATTGAGTCCACCAAATAAAAAACTTGTCTGCATTAAACCTAGCTGTGGTACAAGTACCAAAGGAAAGAGAAGTGCAGCAAACAATGCACCAATATAATCTACCGTAAAGACATTGGAGATGTTGGTTTTGAGTGAAAAACTCTCTTTTAATATACGTATTATCAGAGGAATCTCTATACCAAGCATGGAGCCAAGCAAGATGGTAATGAGATATAAAAATGCTTCATAATTATCTACATAAGCAAAGGCATAAAAGAGCACAAATGCAGAGAATCCACCCAAGAGTGCAATACCCATCTGTAGCTTTACAAAAGCAGCTTCTAGTTGCTTATCTATAAAACGAGAAAGCCATGCACCCACCCCCATTGAAGACATAAAAAGCCCTATGATGAGAGAAAAATGATAAATAGAATCTCCCAGCAGATAAGAAGAGAGCGTACTCTCGAGTAGTTCATAAACCAATCCACAAATAGCAATGATAAAGGTACCAAAAAGTAAGGCTAACTCCTTGCTTTTGATGTTATCTAATTTATTTTGTTTCACGTTATTGCAGTGCCGAAGAGATAATCATACCCAATGAAGCTATTACAGCCGCAAGCACAATAGCAACAGCAATATTGCCTTCTTCTACTACTTTTTTACGTAGTGAAAATTTGGTAACAACCTCCATAACCATAAGAGCTACCATAAAGACTACTAAGCCTAAAAGTGCATATACGAGTGTTGAAATTAATTGTTCCATTTGTTTCTCCTGTTTTTTAATTTATTTACCATAGCCCCAGCTACCCCCACTGCTAAAAGTTGATGAACCCGAATGAGAACTTCGTACACTCTTTTGGGGTTCACTCACAACACCTTGTAATCCCATACCTGCATAGGTAGCATAGACAGAGAAGAGTGATAGTAGTGTATATATGATTAATATGATTTTACTCATTAGTCATCCCAGTCATCATCGTAATCATCATCCCAGTCATCGTCATATCTGTGGGTTTTATGATAGTCATCATAGCTACCATAGATAAAAAAATAAAAATATCCCAATCCAAAAAGTGCGATAAATCCAAAAAGATTATAACCTATAATTACAGCAACTATAATTAAGATTATTAGTCCTATTTTGGAACGAATAACATGTGAATAGGATATAAGGAGTAGCAGTATAAGTATAATAAGCAGAGGGAGTATATAGGTAAGTCGTATGACATTTTGTTGTATACGCAAATGGATATTTATGTTTGGATTTGTCTTTTTTGCTATAAGCTTGTAGGTACCTTCATCAAGTTTGAGGTATACAATAGCATTAGAGCCATATCTCCAGCTCTCACCTAGGTCTTGTTTATTAAAGTATACCTTATCACTGTCAATGTAAAATATTTTTTTACCCTCTTTGTATAGCCATATTTGAAGATTGCTACTTAGCCCATTCCCTGTGGCTAAAAAATAAATCGATGTTAAAAATCCTGAAGAGTCAATGGTGATGTTTTGTTCTATATTAACATTAAAGTCCGTTTCATAGACGGGTGTGCTGAAAAATTTTGATGCTATAGCCAGCGAAGCCAATAGTAGACATATCATTAAAAAACCCATCAATATAGAACGTGAATGCTTTTGGGGTGCTTCAAAATCTTCTATAGGCTCTTCTTGTGTATCTTGATTTAGTTTATCCATAAGATTTTGCTTGATAGTTTGTTTCTCTTTAGGAATATTGAACGTGTTATATACAGAAGTCGGATTGAGCTTTTCAACCAGATATATTTCTATCTCATTTTGCTGCAGTTCTATGGTAATGGTTTTTCTATTGACCCCATAGTAATCTCTACAGGTAATAGTGTCACCAAATTTTACGATAGAACTGAGTGAACCCTCTACATAATTGACATAAATGTCATAGGCACTCTCTTGTTGTATATAGTGTCCTTTATTATAAAAAATTGTCTTAGAGGGTTTTGTTTTCCATGCAAAAACATCAAAGTTTCGTACACGTTTGGAAAAGGAGATATTTTTATTGTCTTGTATCAGCCATGCATAGCCATGTGTAGGCGAATAAAGAAAGAATTCATCCCATGTTTCACTAGGGAATGCTGCAGTTTTATAACGAACCCATCCGATAATTGTCCACTCCACACCTTTGATACGCCCTTTCATGCCTATCTCAAAAGGTGATTGAGGTCTTGGAACGTTGTTGAATGTTGCTAAAATGTTATAGTGATTTGTTAAATCCAGTTGACTATGGCAATATTTACAAGTGATAGAAGCTACCCTTCCACCACCTAAGAGATCTAGGGGTGCGGCACAATGGGTACATTTTATAGCATAGGTTTTGGCAGACATTAAAATACTTTTCCTATATCAAAAGGGCTTATCCATTCGCCAATGTAGGTCTCAAGGTTATTGTCTACTTTCTCAATGGTTTGAAGCTTTCCATCTTTTCCTGAAAGATGCAGATAATGATATTGACTACCTTTTTTTACTATTTTAGGTAAAGCACCACTAAAACCTTCACAGGTAGCTACACCTTTCTCTGTGACTATCCATCCATCTTGTATGGAATCATTTACATACAAAGTATCAAATTCTTCTAATGAAAGTAGGGTATCTGTCTCTTGTTGAAGCACCAAATCACCTTCATCAACACTCAGCCAATAGGCGTTGTTTGTGGAATCTTTAATCCACCACTCTTCCCAATAGCCACGTCCATAAGAGTATCGAATGACACCTATGGGGATATACGATGTCTGTTGATAGAAAAATGCTTGGTTAAGTACAATAATAGAGGGTTCTTCAGAAAGTACTGAGCTATCACCAGCAACTCGGCTTCCTTCATCTTCTAAAAAGATAGTAGATTTACAAGAGTCACACTGTATCAGTTTTGTATATTTAAAATACAAAGGAAGCAATACCCCACATTGAGGACAGTGTATCTCTTTTTCAACGGTGAATTTTTTCGACATTATTGAATAATCCTCTTTATTACCTCAGAACAAATTGTCAATCCAAATGCTCCTGTCACTCCCACAAAAGATCCTTTCTCTTGGCATTTGTCCTCTTCTGGAGAAAATATTACCATAAAATTTTTATTAAATTTTGACTTTTTTAATTCATTGCGTATTTTTCGGGCTAGGGCATCGCCATGGGTTTTCCATATGGATGCGACTTCTATCTTACTGGTATCCCAGCGTTTGGCGGAACCTACGGACATGATGAGTTTTTTGTAGCATTTTTTGGCGACCTCTATTTTGACTTTAGTGGTATCGGCTGCATCGATGATGATATCATAGGGCTCAAAATCAAAGCTTTCTACCCAGAGCATGGTCATTTGTTGCTCTATGGTCTTTATACCAGGGTAGAGTTGTGCGAGGGTTTCTATCTTGGATGCACCTACTGCGTCTGAGCCTATCTGTCTGTTGCGGTTGGTTTCATCATAGCTGTCGTAGTCTAATATAGTGATGTCACTTACCCCAGAGCGGTACAAGCAGTCCAAAGCATAAGAGCCCACACCACCGACACCTAAAATGAGTATCTTTGCATTTTGCAACTTCTCAAAGTTTTCTTCTCCAAAGAGCACACGGCAACGCTGGTATCTCATACCGATACCTCGGTAGGAGAGTGAATAGTGTATAGGTTAGTCATCGATCCACTTTCGTAGCTGGGTAATCTCCTCATGTGCAGTCATATCCAGATGCACAGGAGTGAGAGAAACATAGCCATCACTGACTGCCTCAAAGTCTGTGATGTGTCCTTTGGTGTCCATCCATCCCAGTTCAGGTAAACCTATCCAGTAGTACTCTTTGCCACGTGGGTTGTAGTGTACTTCTGCATTGTGTGCATAGAGTCTGTTGCCAGCACGGGTGATTTTAAAGCCTTTACACGCTTTAGCAGGAATAGGGGGGATATTAACATTGATAAACTTGCGCGGAGGCAAAGGAAAGGTATCGTTAAAAATTTTTTCTACCAAAGAGATAATGCTCTCTTGTGCCAAAGCATAGCCAAACGCCTCAATACTTTTGCCATGTTCAGCATAGACTTGAGAGATGGCAATCGCAGGGATACCCTGAAGCACCGCCTCCATTGCAGCCGATGCTGTACCAGAATAGGTGATGTCCTCTCCCATATTGGAGCCTATATTGATACCAGAGATGACAAGGTCGGGTCTGTTCTCTTTAGTGAAAAGTTTGTTCAGTGCAAGAAAGATGCAGTCAGAGGGCGTACCGTCATCGAGTTTGTAAAAGTTTTTATCTATCTCTACAAAGTTGAGTGGACGCGTAAGGGTAAGTGAATGCCCGCAGGCAGACTTCTCAGTGCTAGGGGCTACGACAGTGACTTTGGCTATGGTTTTGAGTGCTTTTACGAGGTCTAAAAGACCTTTGGACTCATAGCCGTCGTCATTGGTGATGAGGATGTGTTTCATGGTGGGTGTACTCTTTTTATTAGTATTATATCTAATGAATCTTGTGGGGTAATGTACTGTATGGGGATGCTTAAATCCAAATATGTGCTACGGGCAGTATGTGTAAGCTCACACTATCACCGAATGGGTGTATTTTCAACGCTTGCCCTTTTTTCGACCCTTTTTCTTTTTTTGACCCTTTTTTTTAAGCTACCAAACGGAACTACTAGACTTACAAAACAAGATAGACGCAACAGATAAAGAGATAGATACGATGGTGTATGAACTGTATGGATTGAGTGAAGATGAGGTGGTTGTGGTGGAATCGTAGGTCGGGGTATCCTCACCCCGACAGTTATGTATGCATACCAAAATATGTGCCTGTTTGACATGTATGTGTGGAAATATGCAAGAGAAATATTTTTGTTGTTTAAACATGTGTCGGGGTGAGGATACCCCGACCTACGGGAATTTAATATTTGTAGGCAATTTTGATAAAAATATGTCGATTTGCCATATTTTTGATATGTGTTTCTTTTTTCTGTTATGCTCTCCTTATGAATTATAGACGTATATTTGCCGATGGGTATAGCTACTACATCACAATGGTAACACATCAACGAAACCCGATACTCATAGACAACATCGAAGCCTTGCGTAATGCCTTTCGATACAGTAAAAAAAGATATGACTACACCATAGATGCCATAGTAGTACTGCCAGACCATCTACATATGGTCATCACACCCAAAAATGCAAAAGAGTACCCAAAAATTATCACCAACATAAAAAGAAGTTTCGTCTACAAAACCGTAGGTCTGGGTATCCTCACCCCGACAATTAACACAGAAAATAAACTCACCCTAAGCCTCTCAAAATATAAAAGAAAACATGCAGCTGTCTGGCAAGAGAGGTATTATGAACATACCATAAGAGATGAGAAAGATTGGCACAATGTTATGGAGTATATAAAACATAACCCTATAAAGCATGGGTTAGTAGAAGATATAAAAGATTGGACATATTCATCTTTTATACAACCGTAGGTCGGGGTATACGACTCAGTATTTAGTACCTCGCGTGCACTGCATTTTAATGCTTGTCCTCACCCCGACACATATTTAAACGACAAAAAAAATAAATATTTCATATTTGCACCTCATACACATAAAACAAACAAATATGATGGAGTGCATTATGTGTTGTGTATACAGGAAATAATTGTGGGACAATAGGGCATCTAAACAATCTTTGCTATAATACCTATAATAATACACTACCAAGGATAATTCGTGCAAAAAGAGCCGATGTTAGAAGTAACCTATACCAAATTAAGTGAAGAGCTAGAACAGTTAAAAACACATGAGCGAGGGATTATCGCCAAGATTATTGATGAAGCCAGAGAGCTTGGGGATTTGAAAGAGAATGCAGAGTATCATGCAGCCAAAGATAGACAAGGGCTTATGGAAGCACGTATTGCTGAGCTTACAGATCTTGTAGGGCGTGCACAGGTGATTGACCCATCGACACTCGCACATGAACGTGTCAGTTTTGGTTCTACTGTAGTTATGGTAGATCAAGAGTCAGATGAAGAGCTTCGTTATACTATCGTAGGTGGTACGGAATCTAACCCAAGTAGGGGGCTTATCTCTTTTCAGTCACCTGTGGCTAAAGCACTTTTAGGAAAAGAAGAGGGTGATGAAGTGACAATCACACTGCCTTCTGGAAAACGTACATATGACATTGAAGAAGTGTCGTATGTTGAGATTAAACTAGGATAAATTATGCTAAACGTAGGAATCGTAGGTGCCAGTGGATATACTGGTTTAGAACTGGTAAAAATGTTGGTTACGCATAGTGGGTTTAAGCTTACTTACTTGGCTACCACACAGGGGGATACTACCGTAGAAGCACTACACCCATCACTGGTAGATGTGGTAAGTTTACCTGTAGAGAAAGCTGATGTTGATGATGTGGCAGAGCGTTGTGATTTGGTGTTTTTGGCACTCCCTCATAAAGCTTCTATGGGCTTTGCCAAAGGCTTGCTAGAAAAAGGTGTGAAAGTGGTAGACCTTTCTGCAGACTACCGCTTAGAGCTTGATACTTACGAGGCTAACTACTGTCCACATGAAGACAAGACACACTTAGATGATGCTGTATATGCATTGGTCGAGTATTACCGAGATGCACTCAAAACTACAAATCTCGCAGCTGGTCCTGGGTGTTACCCTACGGCGACACTTTTGGGTATTTTACCATTTATTCCCTATATGGATACCAATGTACCACTCTTTGTAGACGCTAAGTCTGGACTAAGCGGTGCAGGGAAGAAGCTGAGTGAATTTGGGCATTATGTTCATATGAACGACAATATCTTTGCCTATAATCCACTCAAGCATCGTCATGCCCCTGAGATAGCAGAGAAGATAGAGAAGGTACATGGTGTGAAAATGAACGTAAACTTTGTACCACACCTTATACCTGCGACACGTGGTGAATTGGTATCGGTGTATGGGGTACTCAAAGAAGACATTGACCCATTAGAGGTGCTCAAAGCACAGTATAAAAATGATCCATTTATTCGTATACGTGAAACGCCTGTAGATATCAAGAGTACAGCAGGGACACACTTTTGTGATATCTATGCGGCTAAAAATGGCAATGCCTTATTTGTATCATCTGCGATAGACAACTTGTTACGTGGGGCAAGCTCTCAGGCATTGGCAGCGGCGAATTTGATGTGTGGATATGATGAGGGGATGGGGTTACCTGTGATTCCTTATATGCCGTAGATTTGTCCTTGCTTGATAGAGTAATAAGTCAAAAAAAGATACAATACGCACGAACATACATTTCAGGAGAGATACTTGCTATTCAACAGCTACGAATTTATATTTATCTTCCTGCCCCTAAGCTTCTTCATCTATTTTTTCTTGTTACA
>Ga0256840_1003402_pt1 | contig 12883 bp, 12 predicted proteins | sample 355202metaG_FD_185969 | JGI IMG/M metagenome (GOLD analysis project Ga0256840, IMG submission 185969) | Hydrothermal vent microbial communities from Mid Atlantic Ridge, Atlantic Ocean - 355-202 | ecosystem: Environmental > Aquatic > Marine > Hydrothermal vents | place: Atlantic Ocean: Mid...
TCGGCTTGCTTAAAATATCATTAGCTGTAGGGAGCTTTAGTTCAGTCCAACGCTGCCCATCCGTATATGAGTATACAGGGCCTCTCCAATAGCGATTTTTGCGTGCGGGTAATTTACCTGAAAACTTGACTCTAAAAACCAGCTCATCAGACATCCCCAATTGACTAATCGCCCCAGGCTCTAGGCTATCACTTAGCCCAGTTTTTGCTGAGTTCTGTTGTCCAAACATCATCCAGTGTGGCGCTTCAACTCTTGGAAACAAAATAAATAAAATAATGCTAATAGGCAGTGCCTGTAAAACGATCACCGTAGCTGTTTTTAAGGCTGGAAATGTTTCTGGTTTTTGGCTATTAATTGAAATTAAAGTTGCTAGCAAAACGCAAGTGACAATTAAAATATAAACTGCCATTAAAATGCTTTGTTGAAATAAAAATTGGGAGACCGCAACAATAAAGGCAAGGTAAGTGACCAGATACAGATCCCGTTCCTTATTAATTTCTAATAACTTAAGACCTAATGCAGTAATAAATATACTGGTTCCAGCATCTCGCCCAAAAATACCTTGGTGTTGTTGATAAAGTAAAATAATAGCGGCAAAAGTCACTACAAAAAGTGTAGCTCCATTGGGTAGGTACTTTTTATTCCAGATGCAAATAAATCGCCAAACTAATAACGTATTAAATACAAAAAATATGGGTAAAGGAATATGGTTTATATGTGGCAGGGTAATTAAACCTATTGAAACCAATAAGAATATAAGGACTCGTGGGTTAATAACTAACTCCTTTCACTTTTCTAAATCAGACTGGAAAATATTTGTCATCTCGCAATAACCCCCACGCAGAGCATCACTGCCATTAAGGTAAACAGGTAGGATGTGCTGAGGGACGAAGCGCATCATTTACAACTGATGCGCTTCCTGTCGTCAGCACATCCTACAAAAAATTGCTTAACTTAATGGCTGTGATGCAGAGCATGGGAACTATTTTTTTGGTTTAGTAGGAGTCAATGGGTAAAAAAAATTTAAAAACGGGAAGATCGAGTAATAGATACCCAATTTAGGTTATTGGAAAAACTTCATCAAAAGCAGTGGGTTTATGAATACCGTATCCTTGCGCATAATTCACCCCAATATCCATTAAAATACTCATGATCTCATCATTTTCAACAAACTCAGCTATCGTTTTTAAGCTCATAACTTGGCCGATCTGGTTGATTGATTCTACAAAAGCTTTATCAATATTATCAACTGCGATATCTTTAACAAATAAACCATCAATCTTTAAATAATCAATCGGTAATTGTTTTAAATAAGCAAACGATGAAAGTCCACTCCCAAAATCATCTAAAGCAATTTTACAGCCCTTTTCTCGTAAACTTGATAAAAACGTGGTTGCCTGTTTTAAATTTGCAATGGCTGCTGTTTCAGTAACCTCAAAACAAAAGTTTTCTGCTGGAAAATCAGACTCATCGATTAAACAACTAATTCTCTCAAGTAAATCGTCATTAGCCATTGAAGTGCCCGATAAGTTGATTGATAGAATTAAATTTTTAGGGTACCTATTTGCCGACCTAAGTGCCTCTAGTTTTTTAAAAACATTTTCAACAACCCATGTATCGACACTACCAATTAAATTAAACCGTTCTGCTGCCGGTAAAAAAGCACCTGGAGGAATAATTTCACCCTCATCACCCACCATTCGGATTAATATTTCATAATGTTCAGATTCTTCATCAGCGCATTCAACACACTGTATACGCTGTAAAAATAGCTCGAAACAATCATTGTCTAATGCTGCCTGCAAGCGTGAAACCCACTGCATTTCTTGCTGATGTGTTGATGAGCCTGATGCCTCTGTTTCATGAAAACAAACCCTATTGCGGCCACTTTCCTTTGCCACATAACACGCAGCATCAGCGGCACTCAATACTTCAGATGCTTTCGCTTCTTCCCCTGTTATTTCTGCAATCCCTATACTAACGCCTATTTTAAAAGAGTGTGTATGCCAACCAAAACGAAAACCCTCTACAGCTTGTCGTAAATTATTAGCTATAGCAAGTGCATTTTCTACACCACAGCTTTCTAATAATACACCAAACTCATCCCCTCCTAAGCGTGATAATACATCTGATTTACGTAATTTTTTATCTAAAATTTCCGTAATTTGAATTAATAATTCATCACCTGCATCATGCCCACAAGTATCATTAACTACTTTAAATTGGTCTAAATCTAAATATAATAGATGATGTTGTAAATTATCTGACTTTGCTTTAGTCAGCAAGTTATTCATATCTATTTCAAATTGCCGACGATTAGCTAATCCAGTTAAAGGGTCGTGTGATGCTTGCCAGTTTAATTCAGCTGATAATGCACGAGATTGTGTCACATCTCTAAAAACGAGCACTGTACCCAACATAACACCATCATCATTAATAATGGGTGATACAGAATCATTAATTGAAAACCTCCCTGCAGCACCTACCAGTATATGCTCTTTTTCATTCTCAATGATTGTCTGAGATTTTAAACATTCAGCAACAGGGCAGGGAATAGGGTTCCTAGTTTTTTCATTAATTAATTTAAAAAAATCACTGACTCTTTTATATTGTACTTGCTCTTCAATTACGCCAAGGAGTACTTCTGCCACTGGATTCATAGATAGAACATAGCCCTGCTCATCTGTAGTGATAACCGCATCTACAATTGAATTTAAGGTGACTTGAGCACGCTCCTTTTCCTCTGCTAATTTTTCTGAAACTGCTTTCGTTCTTTTTGCCTGCTCAAGCAGTTGTTTCTCCCTATTAAAACTAGCACTGATGTCTATAATTTGAATCAAACAATATCGTTGCCTATCCTCCATAATAATTGGCTTGATCATGATCTGCTGCTGTAATAACTGACCAATTTTATTTTTTAACGGAAAAGGCTTACGGTTTAGTGTGTGTGAAACAGAAGTTGACATACTATGGTTGAGTGCAGAAAAAATACCCCGCTCAATACTACTGTTTTCTAAAACAGGAAATATTTCAGTCAGCTTTTTACCTTGAACATGCTTTAAATCAAATCCACTATGTTTATCTAGCCACGGGTTCCAATTGACTAAACCATACTCTTTATCTATAACAATCAAGCCACTTTCACTTTCCGAAAAGATATGCTGATAAATAAGTTGTGAATTAGCTAGATTCTGAAGACACATAACATTAAAACCTATTGGTAACTTTCAGCTTGTGAGTAAACCATGCTGATGTAGGAGTGTTTTACTAAAGATGCTAAATAGTCACACCTATTCACCTAAAAACACTTGGATATTTTGTTTTAATTGCATAACTTCATCAACATCCATTAAAAAAGTGACATAGCCTTGAATATTTTTACTATCAACAGAAAAATCCATATTTAATAACAATACAATTGCCTCGGTATTTTGACTTTTTCTTGTATCATCCGTTAGTACTTGTTCAACAGACCCTTGAACAAATTCTGGAATCTCACCTCGCATCTCCTTGCCAAACATATCAGCCATACTACACAAACAAGAGTTTAGAATCACATTTCCTATTTCTGTCATTGCCTCCTGTTCCATCTCAGTTAGATCTTCCAATGTCATATCATCCTGTTGCAAAACAGCACGCACTAATTGAAGACTTTGTTCTTCTGGAAACAACAACATCGCATCGCCACCAAATGCACCTTGAAAATACTGATGAACCCCACTCACATCTGATTTGGCTTTTTCAGCAATATGTTCTGTCGCTACCAAACGAGTCACAAATTTCACCCCTGGAACACTAAGCTTAACTTCATCATTAATCATTTCACTAAGTGATGCTGCTGCACTCCCCATTCCTATATTAAGTACTTCAGCAACCGCATCGACATAAAACTCATCGAGAATAGGTTTTTCATCCGACATACTTTAATACCTTAACTTCAGTAATTGGCTTGGGAATAAAATCAACCTTTAACTCTATTGCGAGGTTTTTTATCGCCTCTTGAATATTGGCAGTAAGAAAAGCAATTTTTGCATCAGGCAGTAAAGGCCTTAAAATTCTTGCGGCTTCTCCACCATCCATTATGGGCATATTAAAATCCAAAAGAACAATATCAAATTTGTTCTCTTTTGCTATATCAACAGCTTGCTGACCATCTACCGCTTCGCTAATGTTCCAATCAGGGTGAGCTGTATTAATTATTTTCTTTAACATCATTCTAGACATTTTACTGTCATCAACAACTAAACACTTCATTTGACACTTCCTAAAAACATTAAACTTCTCTATTCATTAAAGTTAGCACAAATTTTTAGTTATTCAATAAATCCCTTACATTTATTTCAATAAAAATAACAATAGTATTAATAACTTATAATTCTCATTAAATACTGTTTTAAAATAAAGCCAGTGCTTCAAGACACCGCTGATAATGAGTCAAGCCATAACTAGGTTTGAATTTAACCCCTACTATTTTAACTCCATATTTCAGGCCCATTTTTTCAGCATCAATCACCCAACGGCATAATTGGCTTAATCGCTCCTCTACATTATGCCCTGGTGTTTGCTCATAATTGAGCCATAACTCAAATGAATTCTCGCCACTGTATTGCTTACTGAATAACCCCTGCCCTTTGGCAAAAGCTTTCCAATGAATCTGCCGAATAGGATCCCCTTGTTGATATTCAGTTATCCCACAAAAATCATCACGGCCTTGCTTTGCTTGCCGCTTATTTAGTGGTTGACCCTGCCCACTATCATGTTCAGGAAAGGGAAGCTCAATGCTACTTGGCTTGGGGTAAACCAAAGCCTTAGCTGCAAATCTAAGCAGACTCCAAGCACGAAATAAACCGAGCGGATAGGTACTTGAGAGAGTCACTGTTCCCATCTGATGCCAACCTCTTTTCTGAGTTACAGAATAAAGTACGATCTTTTTCTTTTCATGAGGGTTTAAAAAAAAATCTATCTCTGTCTCTAACTTGGCTTTTAAATTATATCGCTCAACATTACTGGGATTATCAATGATTATTTCAAAAGGTACTGCTTCTCCTGCAAAAACAGATAGGCTATGCCCTTGATTAATAATCAGACCTGCTAGTGACTTAAAGCTATGTAAAATGGTAATAAAAAAAATACTTGCCAGTAAAAAAGCTAATAAATAAGCTAAATTATTGTTATAAACAAAGGCAATTAAGAGTAATAAAACAATTAAACAAATGAACCCCAAGCCCCGTATTGTTGGCAAAATAAAAATACGTCGATGGTTTAACTTAATACTTTTAGCCGTTTTGTTTTCACCCGAAATAAATCGACTCAATTTAAAACGTTGTTTTAAACTTAAATTCACTTTAGCTAGCCTTAGGGAGATGAAAAAAAGAGCAGTAGATTTGTACAAACCATAAAATTTAAGAAACAGCGACCTGCTCTAATAAAGGGGCAACAATTGAATTTGAATCACTACTGCCAGAGCGTAATCGATGTCCTGCTACTGCTGGCAGTACTATTTGAACATCATCGGGCAAAACAGCTTGCCTACCTTCTATATATGCCCATGCTTTGGCGGCTGCTAATAAAGCTAGGCCTGCTCTTGGTGATAATCCACAATGAAAATCAGTTGATTCTCGAGTATAACTTATTAAACCCTGAAGATAATCAAGCACCGCAGAAGATACATATATATCAGATACTTGCTGTTGCATGCCAGCTAATTGTTCCGCATTAACCTGGGTTGGTAATTCTTCAATTAAAGCAAAACGCTTACCACCCGCTAATAATTCCCGTTCAGATTTTTTTGTTGGATAACCCAGTTCAATACGCATTAGAAAACGGTCTAATTGAGACTCTGGTAAAGGAAATGTACCTATTTGATGCGATGGGTTTTGAGTAGCAATAACAAAAAATGGCTGAGGTAAAGGATAAGTTTTACCTTCTGCTGTTACTTGATGTTCTTCCATTGCTTCTAATAATGCACTTTGAGCTTTTGGAGTTGCCCTGTTAATTTCATCTGCCAAAATCATTTGATTGAATATAGGTCCAGGATGAAAAGTAAATTCACTATTGTGTACATTAAATATTGAAGCACCAATAATATCTGCAGGTAAAATATCACTGGTAAATTGAATCCGTTGGTAATTTAATCCTAACAACTTTGCTAAAGTGTGTGACAAGGTCGTTTTCCCCACCCCAGGAACATCTTCAATGAGTAAATGTCCTTTTGCTAAAATACAGCACAAAGCTAATTTTATTTGCTGCTGTTTTCCTAAAATAACTTTATTGGCTGATTCTATTAATGCTTTAAGTTGATTATCCATACTATTTAAAGTTTCTTATGTTTCATCTTAAACTTTAGTATAGATTAAATTATCTTTAGAGCACTTCTAATAAACTTGGCTGGGCGGAGTGATTTACAGTTATTGTAAATTATACTTCGCGCGGTCACGACTGCGGATTTCTAACCGCTGAGTTTTTGCCAATAGCAAGGTGCTGAAACAGTTGCGTAGCTTGCTATGCGCCTGTTTCAGCACCTTGCTATTCGCAAAAATCAGCAGCTTATAAATTCCGCATCCATGACCGTGCGAAGTATAGGTGTGAAAATACTAAAAAACAGCATTTTATTCAAACATTTCCAATAATGTGGAGTGCCATAGTTTGATCTCTATTTCTCCCATTTTTTCTAGTAAACGCCTTTTGTCTACTGAACGAATTTGATCTAACAATAATCGAGAAGGACGATTATTAAAAACTATTTCAGGCCTACAGCCTAAAGACTGACCTTTGCTTGTTAAAGGTGCAATGATAACCCTTGGCAAAGCATCATTTAAATCATCAGGTGATACAATCAATGCAGGGCGTGTTTTCTTAATCTCTGTACCAAAAGTAGGATCGAGGTTAACCCAATAAACCTCCCCACACTTTACCATTGCCATTCCTCAGTTATATCATCGGGTAAAATATCATTCCACACATCATCCTGTACTACTTCTTCATCCTTATAATTATCAAACCAACCTGCTCTTGGTTTTTTTAACGCTTCAATAACTAAAGTGTTACCTTCAATTCTTAAATCAACATCATTTTTTAACGAGCAAGCTTCTATAAAACTGGCTGGAATAATAATCCCTTGGGAATTACCAACTTTTCTTAAATGAGTTTCCATCATTGCCTCCATTAAAACTAATAAATAATAACAATGTTATAACATAGGTTTTATAAATAAGCTAAATCCCTTATTGAAAGGAAGGGGTCATGAAGGAAGGGGTCAGGTCTTTAATTTTGCAGCAAAAATAAAGACCTGACCCTGAATCCCTGAATCCATCCTTGCTATCGTCAGCCTCTCCTTATTTTCTTACCTTAAGACAAGTAACCGTTCAAATCCCTCTTTTCCAAAGAGAGAGCCTGTACGGCTGCTAAGGATTCAAAACTGTCGTTTCAGAATTAATCGATTTTATGCTTTGTTGTATCTGACTTTGTACAGAACTAAAGTCATAACCTGATTTTGTTAATTTTAAGCCTCTATTCGCCATCATGGCTCCCATGACTATAACCAAAACGCCTGAAACTCTCACTAAGTCATGAATCGTATTTCTGGAAAGTAAATTTGCAAAAAAACCGAAACCTAGTAAGGGGACTAAAGTACCAACCCCAAAGAAAAACAATAGGGAAGCGCCTTCTTGTGGGCTTCCAGTCCCTGCCGCCATAATATACATAGCCTGTAGTGGCCCACAACCTAATAGAAACCCTGTTAAAAGGCCTATCACCAGAGGACTTCGTTGAGCCTTAATATTACTATTAACCTCTCGGGTAAAAGCCTTTGGCAAGCGAATAGTAAATTTGCGTAAAGAAGGAAATAAATCTAGCATTTTTAGGCCATAGATCAATAAAAATACACTGGCAAATAAAGCTGCCATCCCTTTCATATAAGGAGTAATGGTAATTGCCGCTCCTAATAACCCAAAACCAGCGCCAATAGCTGAATAAGATGCTGTTTTTCCGACCCCATAAGCCAAATGAGATAAAACAGCTCTACTCTTACTCATTTCTTGACTAGAGTAACTAATAACAAAGCTTCCACACATACCAATACAATGAAACCCTGTTAAAAAACCAATGCTAAATAACATGACACTACTCATTTGGGCATTCAATTGTGGGATTAATTCTGGCATTAGGCTTTTACCCCAGAATGCAACACCGCCAACGATCAGAAGTAACACAATAAAAATAACCGTATGAAAAAGATATGACTTCTTCTGTAGCTCTTTCTGTTCTATCTCATAACCTTTGTTCTCAAGGGCTTGTTGAAAGTCCTGCTCTTGAACAACCGCTTCATCAAAATCAATAGTGACTATTTTTTCAATATAATTTGCCTTTACTTTAACAATACCGGGCAAGATTAAGATTGCATCTTCAATAGACTGCTCACAACCTGAACATTGCATTCCTATTATTTTTAATTCAACCTGTTTAGTTATCATTTATTTTGTTCCCTTTGTTGCTATTCAGTATCTTTAGTGAAGTACCTTGTATGAGCTGAGGGCAAAAGCTGACACTCTCTATACAATAGAAAATAAATGTCCGTTATCCACCAAGTAATCGGCTAGCTCATGCTGATAACTTAAAAACTGCAAGCCATAAATACTTTCCTTTTCCGCCCTAACAACCTGCGCTGGGACCGAAAATATATGCTGAGGGTCAAAATAAATTGTTAAGGTTACTTTTCCTTTTAATTTAACTGCTGTTTTCATTTCGATAAGAGCACCTTTACTACTTATATTTAGCACCCATACAATTAATGTTTTTTTAGAAGCAAAGAGTGAATCTCTTTTTAGCTTAGCCTTAATAGAATGAATGCCATATCTAACTGTTTTTCTGCTATTTTTTATAGCCTCAATAGGCGAATTTTCAAAAAAATCAAAGCTCTTGCCATCAAGAAAACTATCTAATAAGTTATTTATTACATAATTGTTTTTAGATACCGCCATTTCCGGTTCAATATTTTTATTTAATACTTCTGTTTTTTTAGGTTCCTGCTGTATTAGTTTGTCCACTTTTGATTCAGAATGATCAAGAGCATGTCTCTCCTGCTTTACCCCGTCGGCTTCTTTCTTTATTGGTTGAGAGTCAGGTTCTGAGATTTTGATTAGTGTTGTTGCTACTGTCTCTATATCCTTAGTTATTTTAACAGTCTCTTCTTTTTTGAGTTTTAGGCTTTCTCTGATCTCAATTTCCGGTTCAATATTTTTATTTAATACTTCTGCTTTTTGTGGTTCCTGCTGTAATAGTTTATCCACTTTTGATTCGGAATGTTCAAGAGCATATCTCTCCTGCTTTACCCCGTCGGCTTCTTTCTTTATTGGTTGAGAGTCCGGTTCTGAGCTTTTGATTAGTATTGTTGCTACTGTCTCTATATCCTTAGTTATTTTAACAGTCTCTTCTTTTTTGACTTTTAGGCTTTCTCTGATCTCATTTAGTTTAATTTGCCTTTCTAGTTTTTTCCTTATCCCTTTAATTGCTTTGACTATATGGGATTTTTCTACCGGTTTTTTTACATAAACAACATCATTGGATAATACCTTCTGAACAGAGAGTACAATAATAGGTTTAGGAGGTTGCTGTGCTAGTCTTTTCTCTAAAATAGTTTTTGAATGTGCCAAATCAATATCTATTATTTCTGCCTGAGATTGGCTCTCTACAACAATATCTACAATATCTTTACAGCATAATTCTAAATAACTAGCCATCATTTTATAGGCTTTGCCATCCATGCCATGTAAAGATACTTTTAACCGGCCAAGGTAATTATTCTTTTTTTGCATTATAAATATTATGAATTAAATTTTATGTTTATAACTAAATTGACATTAACCGAAGGGAACCTTAGGAGCGAGGGTCTTATTCCTCCATTCAATTCGATCCCTAAGCTAGAACTTTCACCCCAAAAATAGCCCGTGGTTTTTCATAGCCCTATAAACTAATAAGCACATACTGTTATTAATCAAAGTATAGCTAGCAATTAAATTTTTTTATAAACTAAATTAAATAATATTTACGAACCCTATTCATATAAGTCACTACTACTATCCATATCACCTGTATCCCGATATAACATAGGCTCTCCTTTATTTAAAATAGCCGCATCAATAACGCTACAGATAACAAGTTTATGGTCACCAGCATCTGAATAGTGATCAACTCGGCAATCAAAATAAGCTAGACTATCTTCTAGAGCTGGTGCTTGAGTTGAGGTTTCTAACCAAGAGTATCCTGCCATTTTATCTTGTCGACTTGACTTACCGAAATGGGCTGCGACAGTCGCTTGCTTCTTTTTTAACACGCTAATACAACACACTCCTCCCTTTTTCAGTAAGGAGTAGGAATGATGCTCTGGGTTAATACTAAAACAGATTAACAAGGGATCAAAAGATACTTGCATAACCCATGCAGCGGTAAAAGCATTTTTCTGTTTGCCATTATTAACACTAATTACATAGACCCCTTGAGTAATCTGTTTGAGTATAGCTTCGGCATTTTTAATCATGCTTCAGTCTCCATGGTAATTCTCATTGATAAATCAATCGCTTTAACATGCTTGGTTAAAGCCCCAATAGAAATATAATCAACTCCTGTTTCTGCTACTTTAGCAATCGTTTCTAAAGTGATGTCTCCAGAAGCTTCTAATTCAATCATGCCAGGGTTAAGAGAAACGGCTGTTTTCATATCTTCATTAGAAAAGTTATCTAACATAATTCGATCGGGCTTTGCGGCTAACGCTTGTTTAAATTCATCTAATGACTCAACCTCAACTTCAAGCAATACATCGGTTATTTCACGCGCTGAACGGATAGCTTTAGCAATTGAACCTGCAGCCATAATATGGTTTTCTTTAATCAATACACCATCATATAAACCCGTTCTATGATTAACACAACCCCCACAAGTCACTGCATATTTTTGCGCATTTCTAAGACCTGGTATAGTTTTTCGGGTATCCAGTACTTTACAAGAAGTCCCTGATACAGCATCAGCATAGTGTTTTGCTACTGTCGCTGTGGAAGATAAAGTCTGTAATAAATTTAAAGCGGTTCTTTCGCCCGTTAATAAATCCCTAGCAGAGCCTTTTAGTTCACATAGTATTGAGTTCTGATCACAAAACTCGCCTTCTGCTTTAAGCCAGTCAATGGTAATCGCTGGGTTAAGGGTTTTAAAAACAGCATTAAACCAAGCCTGACCACAAAGCACCATTTTCTCTCTGCTTATCACTCGCGCTTTAGCTTGTCGGGATATAGGAATAATACTGGCCGTAATATCGCCACTCCCAATATCTTCAGCAAGAAAGTTTTTAATTTCAGTTGTCGTAGGTTGATTGTTCATGTGTTTAAATACCGACACTATTTCTAGTTAGATTGTTTTATGAAAATTGAGAATCACTGGCTTAGCCAAGTAATTAAGGTCCCTTCACCCAATTATGATGACCGCCCAATAGATGAGCCTGTGTCACTTTTAGTTATTCATTGTATCAGTCTTCCACCTGAACAATTTGGTGGGGATTATATTGATCAACTTTTTTGCAATCAATTAAATCCAGAAGAACATCCCTATTTTAAACAAATATATCAATTTAAAGTGTCCGCTCATCTATTAATCAAGAGAAAAGGGGAGCTTATACAATATGTAGCCTTTAATAAACGTGCTTGGCATGCGGGTGTATCTGTCTACAAAAATCGACAAAAATGTAATGATTTTTCGATTGGGATAGAGCTAGAAGGCTCTGAAAGCCAACCCTATACTCCAGAACAATATACTCAGTTAGTTTCTGTCAGTAAGCTTTTAATCAAGTATTACCCAACCTTATCTGCCCAGCATATAGTGGGGCATAGCGATATTGCTCCAGGAAGAAAGACTGATCCAGGGCCTTATTTTAATTGGAATAGTTTTTTAGCCGCCATAAAACAATAGAGGTTGCTTTTAATGCATAGGAGCCTGTATGAAATAAACGTCCCATTTAGAAGAAATAGTTTGGTTCATTTTACATTCCTTTATCGATAAAGCGCCCCAGTGTTAAATTTGTGCTTTATGGTGCATAAGCTTCTCAAGCTAGCCTTGCTTTTGCAGAAGTGCATTATGTTTTTTTAAAAGCTAAAAGTGATTTTTATAGGGTTCTATGTAATCGTTCAGTCCCCCCTCTTTGGAAAAGAGGGGTTAGGGGAGATTTTATTAGACAAATCCCCCTCAATCCCCCTTTTTCAAAGGGGGAGGTGAACGGTTACGGTTCTATGATTAAACTTATTGAACATAAAAATATTTCAGCATCTTTTAAAATAAGATCAAAACCCATGTCAGCAACTCTTTTGTTCAAATTATTGATAATACGTTCCTAGTATTATTTTTCAGACCCTTTTGAATTTGAAACGTAACAATTCCCTCGCTGGAAGATAAGTTGATACAAGCAGACCTGATCAAAATCTACAAATTACAATGAAGATTGCCTTTCTCTTGTCGATAAATACTTATACACTGTTATTTTTTCTAAAATAGCCTAGTATTATTAATACTATTATTAAAAGGTCTAGCTTTATGAAACTAAAAATTTCCCCCACCTCGACTCGTAGAAATTTAGGCCCTGAAGATTTTATCGTCTCAAAAACAGATACCAGAGGCCGTATAACCTATGCCAACCGTATATTTATGGAAATTTGTGGTTTACCAGAGTCTGATTTATTAAACACACAACATAATATTATTCGTCACCCCGATATGCCAAGAGGTGTATTTAAGTTTATGTGGGATACCTTGAAAGCTGGGGATGAATTTCTAGGTTTTGCAAAAAATTTATGTGCCGATGGTAGTTACTACTGGGTTTTTGCCAATATTACTCCTGACTACGATA
>Ga0256840_1003403_pt1 | contig 12883 bp, 4 predicted proteins | sample 355202metaG_FD_185969 | JGI IMG/M metagenome (GOLD analysis project Ga0256840, IMG submission 185969) | Hydrothermal vent microbial communities from Mid Atlantic Ridge, Atlantic Ocean - 355-202 | ecosystem: Environmental > Aquatic > Marine > Hydrothermal vents | place: Atlantic Ocean: Mid...
CGATCATCACGATCATCATGGTCATCACGATCATCATGGTCATCACGATCATCATGGTCATCACGATCATCATGGTCATCACGATCATCATGGTCATCATGGTCATCATGGTCATCATGGTCATCACGATCATCATGGTCATCATGGTCATCATGGTCATCACGATCATCACGATCATCACGATCATCACGATCATCACGATCATCACGATCATCACGATCATCACGATCATCACGATCATCATCTAAACTAACTATTCTATCGCTATCGTCCGTTACTGCTACCGCTGTGATAGCTAAAGCATCAGTGTCATTGGCTAGTAAACTATTAGCTGTGATTATTAAACTTGTGTCTTCATTGGTTTCTATTGCAACTTCTTTAGTACCACTTTCTATAACATGAGCATCCCCATGTGCTATCGCATTATTCCCATTTCCTGATTTATCGGTTAATGGGTTTTCACCTTCAAAATCATAATGTAATGCTAACGATGAGTTATCTATTATGCTGCCACCTTGAATAGAGGTAACCTGTTCCGAACTTAAGGCTTGATTATAAATTTGTACATCATCTATCTCTCCTCCATATTCATAAGCATTGGGTATATTGGAAGGCCCACCAAGTGTCACATTTTGCATACTGGCATCCCTACCTGCACCAGCTGTATCATCTGCCCCGACAAATGTCCCATCTTGATAAATAGACATTGAACTACCGTCATAAACAATAGTTAATGTAGTCTCTTCTCCTTGAATAATACTTCCACCTACAAAGTGAAAACTTTGAGATTCATTTGCCACACCAAACTGAAAGTGTTCATTATCTCCAGTTTGATAAACACCTTGAGTTATATAGAAGCCTGTAGCGCCACCTGTTTGCCCACCATTACTAATAATATACCCATAGTCACCCTCACTAGGAGTTACTGTTACTTGTACTGTATAAGGCTCACTATTTTCATTGATTATAGGCGATTCAGCCACTATATAATCATCCGCCCCATCAAGAACCAAGGAGTGATTTACTTCTACTGTTACACTATCGTTTACTGTTACCGGATTATCATTGACACTATCAATTGTCAGGTTAATAACTTGTGTAGTAACCCCCTCTTCATTATCAGTCACTGAGATAGAGACTGTATCGGTTCCGTTATAGTCTGCATCAGGGGTATACGTGACATTGCCATTATCATCGATGGAAACTGTGCCATGTTCTGCGCTCAGGGTGCTGCTATCAATACTTCCATCTAAGTCCGCTGCTGTGGCTATAACCTGTGCTACATCTTCTGTTACCGTGGTATCCATCACAGTAATAACAGGCTGATCATTAACCGCAGTCACATCTATACTGGCGGTGCCTTCCACTTTTTCATAACCATCAGAGACGGTAAAGTTGAGTGGGACATCGTCACCATGATAGTCTTGCGCAGGGATGAACTTAACAGTTTCAATATTGCCTTTACGATCAGTACTGAATTCTACCGTTCCAAACTTCTCATCCACTGAGACATCCACCACCTGCAAGCTATCACCATCGACATCGGCGTCTGAACTGTTGACCAGTAATTCTTTAGCTGAGAATTTGATTCCACTGTCTTCTTTGATCGACCCTAAATCAACTTTGCCCACCACCTCGGTATCATTAACCTCAGTCACATCTATACTGGCAGTGCCTTCCACTTTTTCATGCCCATCAGAAACGACAAAGTTTAGCGGTACATCATCGCCACTGTAATCTTCGGCAGGGGTGAATTTAACGGTTTCAATATTACCTTCACGGTCAGGACTGAATCCTACCGTTCCGAATTTTTCATCTACTGAAACATCAACCACCAGCAAGCTATCGGCATCTGAACTATTAACCAATAACTCTTTAGCTGAGAATTTAATTCCATTGTCTTCTTTTATTTCACCTAAATCTACAATCTCACCATATTCTGGATCAACAGTAACAGAAGCTATAGATAATCGGTCACCCTCTACGTCTGTACTATTTGCAAGCAAATCAGTGGCTGAAAAAGTTTTGCTTACATCTTCATTTGTCAGCCCTAGATTTACTGAGCCCACATCAGGAAGGTCATTAATAGCGGTAACAGAAAGAGATGCACTCGCTGTTACCTCATGTTCGCCATCGCTAACAATATAAGTAAAGCGGACATCTTCGCCATTGTAATTTTCAGCGGGCGTAAAGATATAATGACCCGATGCATTAATTTCCACAATGCCATACTCTGGAGCAACTGATATTGATTGAATACTTAGGGTATCTCCATCTCCATCAGCATCAAAACTCCCAGCTAAAAGCTGCTGAGCCGTCAATGTTACAACAGTATCTTCAGCAGATTCTCCGAGATTGACCTCTGTTATTTCTGGTGCTTTATTCTCAATACTATCTACAATATCTAATTCACTTGTGCTAACTTGAGACACTTCTTTTGCTAAAGAAAATGTATTACTCTCACCTGCCTCCCCTACAAAAGCAGCACTTTCACTCTGTTCTGGCTCTTGGTTCTGAACTATCCTATTTGAACGAGTGGCATTAATATCTTTGCTAGGCTCAAGTATGAGTTGAGTAAACTTAATTTCTTCTGCTTTTTCTATATCACCAACCGAACTTCTTTCAGTGGAAAGATTTAATCCCTCCAGTTTGGATACCCCTTCTTCTCTCTCCCTTGCCAGTGTTTGTGTTTCAGCCTGCAACTTAGATTCAAGGTTTGCTAGGTAACCAGCGGGTTGCTCAGAATTACCTAAAACCAATGGGTTATCATCGGATTTTAAAAATATATTTTGTAAGAAAAGTTCTTCCTTTTTACTCTCCTCAACGGCATCTAAAGCCAGTGATTGTTTTTCTCTTAGTATATCCTTTGACCTTTCAGTAAAAAGAAACTCTTCTTTTAAAGTATTGTTACGATCATTATTGTTATTTTCCGCCATGACAACCCACCAAAAATTTATCCGTTATCTAATTCTACTTAGCTTTGCTTGTTTTTTTGTGATTCCCCCCGCAGATACAAAAATATCCACAAACTTGGTTTTAAAGTTTGAGAGTTGCATCACACAAAAAAAATACTATTTAAGAGAGGAGCCTCTAAACTAAACAACAATAATTCAATCAACTACCTGATTACCCATGAGCTTCCGCCATTTAAAAAAAGCCAACAATGCAACCTCGTCATTCCTGCATTCTCTTAGCAGGAATCTAGTTTACTGAAAATGGATCCCCGACAAAAGACCTCGGGGATGACGCGTAGCACAAGGGTTATTCTTTTTCCATATGATTTGGCGGAAACTCATAGGTATACTTCGCGCGGTCACGGATGCGGAATTTATAAGCTGCTGATTTTTGTCAATAGCAAGGCGCTGAAACAGGCGCATAGCAAGCTACGCAACTGTTTCAGCAACGTAGCTATTGGCAAAAACTCAGCGGTTAGAAAGCCGCAGTCGTGACCGCGCGAAGTATAATCAGGATCAACTATATTTTCGTAACCATTCACTTCTCCTCTTTGAAAAAGGGGGATTTGTCTAATAAAATCGCCCCTAACCCCTCTTTTCCAAAGAGGGGGACTGAACGGTTACATATTTTTTATAAAAAAAAATTAATACCTACTATATTGTAATAAAGTTGTAATAAAGTTGTAATAAACGTTTTCCCTACATGGAGTATAAATTCTTGCAGTCTTTTACCCTACCTAAAACATGGTGCCGCCCTGAAGTCATCATCTCGTCCCTACTGATTAATATATTGGCATTAGCTTTACCGGTAGTGATTTTACAAGTCTATGACAGAATTATCCCCAACCAGGCTACAGATACCTTTCTAGTCTTAATTGTGGGTATGCTGATCATTATATTTTTTGACTTCTTATTAAAAACTTGGCGTTCTATTATATTAAGTTGGGAAAGTGCCAAATTTGATCATTCTGTTAGTCTTGATGCAATAGATCAAATTTTACATACACGCACTCAAGATTTTGAAGACAAACCAGCTGGGTATTATATTGATAAGATTTATGCTCTCGAGAAAATACAGGAATTTTACTCAGGACAATCAATATTGCTATTGATGGACTTACCCTTTGCACTGCTTTTTTTGGTTCTAGTCGGCATGATAGCGGGGCCATTAATTGCTATTCCTATTGTTTTATTAATGGTTTTTCTTATTGTTTCAATTTACACCGGTAAAAAACTTCACCAAGCTTTGGTCACTCGCTCTGTTATGGAGGATCATCGGCAAAATTTCATTATTGAAATTTTACAAGGTATCCACACTGTAAAATCCATGGCAATGGAATCTTTTATGCTTAGACGGTACGAAAAATTACAATTACAATCTGCTGAAAGTATTTATGAGCTAAGCCGTTTAAATAGTATAGTTCAAGGGATTGGCGCAACCTTTTCTCAATTAGCTGTTATCAGTTTTGTCGGGTTTGGCAGTATTTATGTGGTTCATGGTGATTTAACCATCGGGGGGTTAGCCGCAGGCACCATGCTAACCAGTCGGGTTTTACAACCTGGACTAAAAGCGATGAATATATGGATACAATTTCAATCTGTCAGGTTGGCTCTTAATAAAGTGAATGAGCTATTTTTAATACCGAGAGAAGCCTCTGGTGAATTAAAAACCGAGTCAAAGCTACAAGGCTCTATTGAACTAGAGCATGTTAAATTTAAATACCCTAAACAAGAAAAAAATCTGATTAATGATTTATCACTTAGTATTAAACCAGGTGAATCTATTGGCATTTCAGGAAACAATGGTGCAGGTAAGACAACCTTAATTAATTTACTCTCTGGTTTTCTTGAAGCGGATAGCGGGGCAATCAAACTCGATAATGTTGATCTTCAAAACTATAACGCCGAGTACCTACGCTCTCAGATTGGTATAGCGCCTCAGCACGGAGTGTTAGTGGAAGGGACTATTCTGGAAAATATGACTTTATACCGTGAAGGTCAGGCCACCAAGGATGCAATTGAAATATCTAAACTACTAGGCCTTGAAAAAATCTTATCAAACCTTCCCAATGGTCTCGATACCTTTATAGGGGGAGCCGCAATGAATAATTTACCCGAAGGCGTAAAACAAAAAATAATCCTGGTGCGCTCCCTCATTGGTCACCCGCAAATCATTCTCTTTGATGACGCTAATGCTAATTTTGATGTAAAAAATGATAAACAATTAATTAAAGTTATCCAGCAAATGCAACAGCAAAAAAGAACCATCATCATTGTCTCTCATCGTCCGTCTTTTCTAAGTATCTGTGATAGACAATATACCCTAAAAAATGGCCAGCTAGTGCTTCATAGCAAGCAATAAAACATCATAAATATGACAGATTCTGCACAAACACAACAAGCAGGTTCAGTAACTGCCCAGAAATATAAAGATGCTTCAGAAAAATTTGCCGAGGCATTAAGGAACAAAAACAATGCTAAATTTTCGTCAGACTCCCCTTACGCAGCTTGTTTATTCCCATTACTCAAAGCATTAGGTTGGAAAAATGTAGCACGCGAACTGATTGAAGCACTTCCTCATTTTACTGAAGAAATTGACTTGGTTGATTTACGCAATATATTAGTCAATATTGGCTATGATAGCTCACCCTTGATTACCCCTTTAAATCAGTTAAAAGCAGAACTCTATCCTAGTATTTTCATTACAAAAACGGATAAAGTCTACGTTCTGCTCAAAAACGAAAATAATGAAATCAGCTATTTTGATGCGCAAACAGAACAAATAGTGACTAGCCCCACTCAAGACCTCAATATAAAAGGGACTGCTTATCTTTTTACTGACAAACATGCCTCACATGGTATGCCTAGCTCTTCAGATATTAGTGCCAATTGGTTTGCCGATTTAACAGATCGTTTTCGGAAATTAATTTTTCACCTATTTGGCATGACCTTTGTTATTAATATTGTTGCTCTTTTAGTGCCTTTATTTATCATGGTTATCTACGATAAAGTCATTGGTACAAGGTCATTAGACAGCCTCCCTTTACTACTCTCAGGCGTTGCTATTTTAATCATTACTGATTTGGTTCTCCGGTTTTTACGCGCCAAAATATTAGGTGCTGTGGCTGGGCGTATGGATTATTTAATCGGGGTAGAAACCTTTAAAAAGCTATTACACCTCCCTCCCATTAACACTGAGCGTTCAACAGTAGCCGCTCAACTTTCTCAACTAAAACAATTTGACTCAGTTCGTGATTTTTTTACCGGTTCCAATGCATCTGTTGTATTAGAACTTCCCTTTGTATTACTTTTTCTGATTGTTATCGCTATTCTTTCTGGCTCTATTGCTTTTGTCCCTCTGGTCATGGTGTTTGGCTATATTGTGGCTGGACTCCTACTTATCCCAAAAATCAACCGAAAAGTCAGCCGCTCAGGAAAAGCCAGAACCAACAAGCAAAAGATGTTAATTCAATCCTTTTCTGGCCGAAAAGAAATTAAAGCGATTGGTGGTGAAAGCGTTTGGAAAGAACGTTTTAGAGAAGTTTCAGGTGAAACCATCATCGCCAATTATGATACCTTTGTGATCAATTCTGTGATGAATAACCTAGCTCAAGCCATGATGACAATCACTGCCTTAGCTGTGTTAGGCCTAGGTGCATTAGCCGTTATTGATGGCACCTTATCTATTGGTGCCTTAATTGCAACCATGGCTTTAGTCTGGCGAGTATTATCACCGCTACAAGGTGCTTTTTTATCAATATCCAAGTTTCAACAGGCTTTTAAATCGATGAAACAAATTAATCAGTTGATGAAAATCCCCGTTGAACGTTCTGACTTTAGTAATGACTTGGTGGTCAAAAATATAAAAGGTTATATTCGATTAGATAGAGTAAGCTTCCGCTATGGTGCAGACCAGAACCCAGCGCTGCTAGGTGTTTCATTTGATATAAACCCTGGTGAATTGGTCGCTATTACAGGTTATACAGGCTCTGGAAAATCGACTTTATTAAAAATGATTGCAGGTATGTATACACCACAAGGGGGTGCAATTTTCTTAGATAATATTGATATGCGTCAACTTAATATTATGGAATTAAGGCGTTCAATCGCTTACGTCCCCCAAGATACAACTATGTTTTACGGAACCATTGCACAAAACATGCGTTTAGCCAATGGACTTGCAACAGAGTCTGATTTACACAGTGCAGCTGAAAAAGCGGGAGTATTGGATGAAATACAGGCACTACCTGATGGCTTTAATACCCGCCTAACTGATAATTCCACCGATAAATTCCCTCCTGGCTTCTTACGCTCAGTTTCTATTGCTCGTGCATTTGTTAGCTCCAGCAGTATTGTCCTTTTTGATGAGCCAGGCGCTTCTTTAGACTATGAAAGTGACACGCGCTTTATGAAACAACTTCAGGCCTTAAAAGGGCAATGCACCATGATTATGGTAAGTCACCGCCCTAGTCACATTAGGTTAGCTGATAAAGTCATTCTAATGGATCAAGGCTCTATAAAATTTGCGGGTGCTGCGGACGAAGCAATTTCTATTTTAATGGAAGAATAACAATGAAAGATCAAGCCGTTGTAAATTTACCTAGAGCCAGAGCTCGCTTTTTAGCACAAGCCATTCAACTTGAAGAGCAAGGCGTTTCAGGCGTTATTAAAGCCGCTATTTATTTTAGTTTATGCTTATTTATTGCCATTGTTTTTTGGGCTTCATTAACCAGTGTTAACGAAGTCACTATTGCCAGAGGTGAAGTCGTTCCAAGCGGATATATTCATGACATTCAGCATCTTGAGGGTGGAATTGTCAGTGAAATCAGCGTCCGAAATGGTGACTTAGTTAACCCTGGAGATTCGCTGATTAAATTCTCCATGCCCGTTTCACAAGCCGACTATGATCAATTAAATATCAGAAAGGCAAATTTATCACTAACGCTTGAAAGGCTTACCGCCGTTGAAGAAAATAGAAAACCAGATTTTGCAGAGTTAGGAAAACAATACCCTAGTTTATCTGCTAAAGAAATGGCCAGTTATTATGCACAAATAACAAGTGTAAAGAGTGAGTTAGAGCTTTTAAAGTCTCAAACCCGTCAAAGAAAAAGTGAACGCCTGAGACAAAAAAACCAAGTAAGTGCACTAGAAAAAGAAATAAAGTTACTCCAACAACAAGTAGCTATGCGTGAAAAACTAACGGCTAAACATATTGTCTCTCAAACAGACCTGCTATCAACTAAAAGCCAGTTAGCCAGTGTAGAAAGTCAATTACGCTCTGTAAAAGACAGTGTTAACGTTGCATCCTTGGCCATAGAAGAAGCAAAAAATCGCCGCCACGATATTATTGCCAAACAAAACAAAGAAGTAGGGTTTGAGGTGTCAGAGGTTGCAGGCCAATTGGCTGAAGTAGAAAAATCATTAGTTAGAGCAAAAGATCGTGTTGGCCGATTGAACTTAATTGCCCCTATTTCTGGTATTATTCAAGGTATTTCTATTACTAGCATTAACTCCGTGGTTCAGCCTGGCAGTGTGATTTTACAAATCGTCCCCGTTAATGGAGATTTAATTGTTGAAGCACGCATATTACCAGAAGATGTAGGGCATATTCGTATCGGTCAAGCCGCTGAAGTGAAAGTTGATAGTTATGATGCGGGTAAGTTTGGTTTTATTGCGGCTAAAGTAAAACAAATATCGCCTTCTACTTACTTAGATGAAAAACTGAACCCTTACTACTTAGCGCGTATTGAACTTGAAAAAAACTATGTGGGTAATAACCCTGAGTTAATGAAAATCATTCCAGGGATGACTGTTCAGGCTAGCCTTATTACTGGCTCAAAAACCATTCTTGATTATTTAATGAAACCTGTTAGTAGAGGCTTTAGCAATGCTTTTCAGGAACGTTGATCTTATAGATAGCGGTTCAGACTGTTTATAAAAGGTCTGTTCATTCGTAACTATTTAGCATCTTTAATGTAGTGCTTGGTAGGAGCGTCTGCCCTCGGCAATTGCTCCTGCATTGCTCTACCTACGTGCATAATCTACATGGATGTAGTGAATGCAGATATTGCAGGAGCAAATATCTACCTGATTACCCATGAGCTTCCGCCATATACAGCAAACCAGGTCCACGTCATACCAGCAGGGATTGCTGGTATCCAGTGTATAGGGATGTACGATCTGAATAATTAGCAGATACTTGTTTATACAATCATCCCATCCTTGGAGTCTGGATCTCGGCACAAATCTGTCTGGAACAGATTTGCATTTACCCAAAGGGCATTATGTAGGATAGCATAATGTGAATCCCTGCCAAGATGACGTACAACAGTTGAGTCGGTGTTTTTAAAACATGGCTGAGACCCGTACGTAATCAGGAATATCTATACCCCAGCCAGTGCGAAGATAATTGGAAATTCCAGAGAAAAGAGCATTATTTTAATCGCGCCGAGGCCGGGCGCTCCTACATCATCCTTGTCTACTCACAAGCCATATTATTTTAAAGAATACGCACAATTTTTTTAAGGAGCGTGCATGAAATAATACCCCGAAATCAGAAATATTCTTTAAATAAACCAAAATAGTATAGTGCAGCAATTAACATCAACTGAATAAAAAAACCCACCCAAAAATACAATACAAACAGCATGGCTTTAACTGGTTTTTCCACTGGTTTATTTCGGCTAAAAAACCAGCCACAAAATCCTGATATAAGTATTAGGCTAAAAATAGTAATTATAAAGGGACTCATTTTAATCCTTGGGGGCGGGTGGCGCTAATACTTGTCGGGATCCATTGCCTTCAGGCCCGCTGACTACACCAGCAACTTCCATATCCTCAATCATACGCGCAGCTCGGTTATACCCTACTTTAAACCTTCGTTGTACACTTGAGATAGATGCTTTTCTTGTCTCGGTTACAAACATGACTGCTTCATCATATAAAGCATCCATTTCCGAATCCCCCCCTCCTTCAGCCACAGTCTCCCCCATATCGGAACGTTCTTGGGTAATCTCTTCTAAATAATTAGCTGGGGCTGTTTGCTTTAAAAACTCTACAATTTTATGTACTTCATGATCATCAACAAAAGCACCATGTGCTCTAATAGGAATACTGGTTCCTGAAGGTAAAAACAACATATCCCCATTTCCTAGTAAAGCTTCAGCTCCCCCCTGGTCAAGGATAGTTCTTGAATCAATTCTTGACGATACTTGAAAAGAAATACGGGTTGGAACATTAGCTTTAATCAAGCCTGTTAATACATCAACTGATGGGCGCTGAGTTGCTAAGACCAAATGAATCCCCGCAGCTCTGGCCTTTTGCGCCAACCTTGCGATTAATTCTTCTACTTTCTTCCCCACAATCATCATCATATCAGCCAGCTCATCAATCACAATGACGATACTAGGTAGATGGGTTAAAGTCGGAAACGCTTCTCCTTCTTCTAAAGGTTCAGTTAATTGGAATAAAGGATCCCGAATAGGCTCTCCTTTTTTCTCCGCGTCAGCAATTAATTGATTAAACCCTGCTAGATTTCGCACCCCAACTTTAGACATTAATTTATAACGTCGTTCCATTTCTGCCACGGCCCAACGCAATGCGTTTTGTGCATCTTTCATATCTGTTACGACGGGGGTTAACAAGTGTGGAATCCCTTCATACACCGACAGCTCAAGCATTTTTGGATCAATCATTATTAAGCGAACTTCTTCAGGAGTTGCCTTATAAAGCAAACTCAGAATCATGGTATTAATAGCGACTGATTTACCTGACCCCGTTGTCCCTGCAACCAGAGCATGAGGCATTTTCCCTAAATCTGCAATCACAGGATTACCTGCAATATCTTTCCCCATAGCAAAGGTAAGCTTTGATTTTGCTTTTTCAAAGCTACGTGCAGCAATAAGATCACGTAAACAGACCATTTCTCTTTCTCGGTTAGGAATCTCTAAACCAATAACAGATTTCCCTTGAATAATTTCAACAATTCGCACACTGGTTACTGATAGCCCCCGAGCAATATCTTTTGATAGCCCACTCACTCGGCTAACCTTTAAACCTGCCGCTAATTTCAATTCAAACCGTGTAATTACAGGCCCAGGGTGAACAGCTACAACTTCAACAACTACATTAAAGTCCTGTAAGGCATCCTCAACCTTGCGTGACATTTCCTCTAAGTCACTCTCGGAATATCCTTTAACCTTTGAAACTCTTTTATCAAGTAGTGCCAGTGGAGGAAGCTTTCCTTTATACGACTTTGAATCAAATGCTTCTTCAAAAATATCGCCCTGACTTTCTTTAGCCTCCCTATCTCCTTGATCAAATTTTTTCATCAACGGGGCAATTTTTAACCTAGATTTTTTTGCTTCTTTTTGTTTAACTGGCTGTTGTTTTTTTAGTTGCTTTGTTCGTACCTTTTGATCTTTATAACTTCCAAAGAGTGATAAACATTTTTTATAGACTGCTGTAACTATCAATAAAGAATACTTACCTACAAAATCCAATAAGGCAATCCAGGACAAGCCAGTAAAAAGAGTAATCCCTGCTAAGAAAAGGGCTAATAGTAATAAAGTTGCACCTGAATTACCCAGAACAAGCAATAATACCTCACCCACTTCTTGCCCTAAAATACCGCCTGTACTGCCTGGAAGGTCAATCTGCAACCTTAAAATATGTAAATAAAAAATTGCACTGCCCGAAATTAATGTTGCTACAAACCCTGTCCACCTGATAGCAATAATCAATTTTCCATTGTCTTTCTCAGCTTGTGTATAAACAAGGTAGCCATGCCATAAAATCATGGTAGGAAACAGATAAGCCATTAAACCAAAAATACTTAAAACAAAATCTGCTCCCCAAGCACCAACTACCCCACAGGCATTATTAATAATCGACATAGAACCGCTATGCGACCACCCTGCATCTTCATTACTAAAAGTAATAAGCGCAATAAAGAAAAATAATGCAACCGTACAAAAACCTAACAATGCGACCTCTCGCAACCCCTTTACTGCCTTCTCTTCAATAACTGCTGACATAAGCCCTTCTTATAACAAACTACTGGTAAAACATAATTATAGATCAATGTTACAATCTTTTACATTAATAGTTTCAGAATAGGCGCTTGTTCAATTTGAGAGACTATTGGCAACTTAATGTATTATTGTCAAACCCTTTTTTCTTTTCGAAATTTACTTCTCAATATCAAAATACAAACAATAGGTGCTAATAATGTTAAACATCAGCTTGGCTCAAAAATGGCTTATATCTATTAGCTTTTTAACCTTATTTATTGCAGTTATACTTATAACTGCACCTATCCCCCAAGACCTTGATTACCACCTTCTGTCCAATAACCGATACCGCTTTGGCATCCCTAACTTTGCTAATGTGATCAGTAACCTGCCTTTTACCATTATTGGCTTGATGGGTCTATTTTTGTGTTTAAACGATAAGAGTAAAGCCTCACTCTCATGGCTAACATTTTTTGTCGGTCTTATTTTTGTGGCTATGGGCTCTAGTTATTATCACTTAAATCCGAATAATCAAACTCTAGTCTGGGATCGCCTGCCGATGATGATCAGTTTTATGGCTTTATTTGTCGCATTGTTAACCGAGAATATCCCAGGCTTCAACGAGAAGCCAGCTCTGCCTATTGCTATTTTATTAGGCTTCTCCAGCGTTATTTATTGGCATTATACGGATGATTTGCGTTTTTATGGCTTTATGCAATTAGCACCATTAGCAGCAATTCCGGTTATACTTTTCTTCTACAAAGCTCAATACACGCACCGCTATTACCTAATGTATGGGCTACTGTGTTATCTCCTTGCCAAGGTTTTTGAGATGGCTGATAAGTTTTTTTTCGAATTAAGCGGTCAATTATTGAGTGGGCATACCATTAAACACCTATTGTCAGCTGCGGCTACTTA
>Ga0256840_1003404_pt1 | contig 12878 bp, 12 predicted proteins | sample 355202metaG_FD_185969 | JGI IMG/M metagenome (GOLD analysis project Ga0256840, IMG submission 185969) | Hydrothermal vent microbial communities from Mid Atlantic Ridge, Atlantic Ocean - 355-202 | ecosystem: Environmental > Aquatic > Marine > Hydrothermal vents | place: Atlantic Ocean: Mid...
CTTTTTCTCCTAGTTTTTGTTGTGGCGACAACATGACTAGAATGCATGAGTAGATTTTATTTGTCTCTCCAGGCGGAGCCTTTCGACCAACTCCACGTCCTAAGGACGTGGTTTAATTTTTAATTAAAAGCGAAAGAAGCGTTAAGTGGGCTTGATTCCAATGAAAATAAGGGGCAATATATTTTTTAAGCAGGCGTGACTCTTCCATTAACTTCTTTTATCTTGAGTTATGTGGGTAATTTGTCGTTATTTTGCCTGATTTTTTGGATAAGTGCGGTTTTTATCCTGTACAGAGATGAGAATGTTAGATATTTCTCCTTATTGTTGGGAGAAAATGGTCTTGACAATGGGGTCCACTTTACAAAGCGTTGAGCACCGAGCAACGCTATATCATCCGCCAGGAAAAAAGTAAACCGCTGATGCTGGAATTAAAGCAATGGTGCGAGGCTAATGTCACTAAAACCGCAAAAGAAGCCGCGATAGGTAAAGCTATTCGCTATACGCTCAATCAATGGGATTACTTAGTTCGTTATCTTGAAGACGGCAACTTGCAAATTGATAATAATGCCGCAGAACGACGCATCAAACCGTTTGTTATTGGGCGCAAAAACTGGCTCTTTAATCAAACACCACGGGGCGCCAAAACCAGTGCATTGTTGTATAGTTTAGTGCAAACCGCTGTTGCTAATAACTTAGAGCCTTTTGCTTATATCAAATATCTGCTGACTGAATTGCCTAAACTGGGGCGACATTATGAACCAGAAGCATTAGATCAGTTTTTACCCTGGGTAATGACTGAAAAAATTCTGCCTTTAAAGTAAATGGAATGGTTTGGCTAGGTGGGTTTAATTGACGGTTACGTAAAAGAAGTCTACTTAAACCCAGAAAATCAAAAAATTGAAAACGAGCAAAAAGAGCGGGCATAGATTTACAACTTTAGGCGACAACTAGTTTGACAATTACCGTTAGCGGCTTCGCCCAACAATTTGGTCCACTTGACCGTTGGTCAGCGTAGTTTTTTTCAGAGGTCATTTTTTATCAAAGCCCACTGTATATCTGCCAGCGTCAACTGAATTTTACGCTCAGACTGTAGAAAACCTTAAAAATACCCGTTCACATCAAAAAATGTATCTTTAAAAGATTGATATTTAATAACTAGTTTTTAAAGAAAAGGGTTTCCTACTGCCCCGTTAGCTTTTAAAACAAACAATACCAAAATGGAAAAAACTAATATGGAGTAAGATCACGTTTTAAATCAATATAAATAAGAGAAATAAGCTTAAATGATTTCCATCAAACAACTGATTTATGCACTGACAGTAGAAGAGACACTCCATTTCAAAAAAGCCTCAGAGAAATGCAATATCAGTCAATCAGCACTGAGTACCGCTCTAAATGAATTAGAAAAGCAGCTCGGGCTACAAATTTTTGAGCGAGACAATAAAAAAGTTTTAGTCACTCCCGTTGGCAAACAAGTCTTACAGCAAGCTCGATCCATTTTGTTACAAGTAGAAGATCTGCAGCACTTTTCAGAAATCCAGAAGGTCCCGCTTAGTTATCCTTTAACGGTTGGTCTGATACCTACTGTTGCGCCTTACATTCTGCCTAAGTTATTACCTATTTTAAATCAGCATTACCCACATGCAAAACTAAATATTGTAGAAAATCAATCACATATACTAGTGGAAGGGGTAAGGCGAGGTGAGCTGGATACAGCAATACTGGCACTGCCTTTTCCCTGTGATGGGATGCTTACTTTAAAATTCTGGGAAGAAGATTTTTACTGGATAACGTTAAAAGGTAATAAATATTCACAGCAACAGGAAATTACCAGCGATACGCTTAAAAGCTGTAACTTGCTACTGCTCAAAGAAGGGCATTGTCTCAAAGATCATATATTGAGCGCATGTAATATGACGGAAACAACAGAAAATCAAAGTTTTAGTGCAACCAGTCTAAATACACTCATCCAAATGGTATTAGGTAACTTGGGGAGTACTTTGATCCCTGAAATGGCGCTAGAACAGCTAATTTCACAACATAAATCTCTTTCTGTTGTTCATCTTGATGAGCCTGGCCCACACAGGCAACTCGCATTTATTCTGCGTCCCAATTTTACCCGCCTTTCAAGTATTGAGGCACTGATTGATATTTGCAAGGAAGAACTCAGACCTTATTCAAAATAATCGAACATTAACTTCTATTTATTTAATTATACTTATCAAATAATTAAATTTATACTTTACTCCGACCCAAGCATTAATATCTTCGGAGGAACCAACAATGTTTATAAAATCTACATCACGAATTACTGCTGCGATTATCATAGCCTTATCTTCAAGTACGACATTTGCTAATAATCAGCTGAAATCACCAAAATTCTGGTGGCCTGAACAATTAAATCTTAGTCCACTTCGGCAGCATGCTGCAGAGTCAAGCCCAATGGGTAAGAGCTATAATTATGCAAAAGAATTTAACAAGCTTGACTTGGCTGCTGTTAAGAAGGACATCAAGAACATATTAATAAGCTCTCAAGATTGGTGGCCTGCTGATTATGGTAACTATGGACCGTTTTTTATTCGTATGGCTTGGCATAGTGCCGGCGTTTATCGTACTTTTGATGGACGCGGTGGTGCATCAGGTGGTCAACAACGATTTGACCCACTTAATAGTTGGCCAGACAATATTAATTTGGATAAAGCACGACGTTTGCTGTGGCCAGTTAAACAAAAATACGGTCAAAAGATCTCATGGGCTGACCTGATGATTCTGTCAGGTAATGTTGCGCTGGAATCTATGGGCTTTAAAACGCTTGGATTTGCTGGAGGGCGTGAAGATGACTGGGAACCCGAAATGGTAGACTGGGGAAAGGAAAAAGTTTTTTTGTCTGATGCTAAACGCTACCATGGTGACAGAGAGCTTGATAAGCCACTTGCAGCGGTTCAAATGGGACTAATTTATGTAAACCCTGAAGGTCCAGGGGGAAAACCAGATCCACTTTTAGCGGCTCAGGATATACGTGATACTTTTGCCAGAATGGCGATGAATGATGAAGAAACGGTTGCCTTGATTGCTGGGGGACATACATTCGGTAAAAGTCATGGAGCTCATAAACCTGCTAAATGTGTTGGTGCTGAGCCAGCTACAGCGGGCATAGAAGAGCAAGGCTTTGGCTGGAAAAACAAGTGTGGTACAGGCAAAGGTTCTGATACCATTAGCAGTGGCCTGGAAGGTGCTTGGACAATTACGCCAACTGCTTGGAGCATCAATTTCCTACAAAACCTGTTTAGTTTTGAGTGGGTTCAAACAAAAAGCCCTGCGGGAGCAATTCAATGGATTCCAAAAAATGCACATGAACTAAAATTCGTACCGGATGCGCACGATTCGACTAAACGTCATGCTCCTATTATGTTTACGACGGATTTAGCATTAAAATTTGACCCTAGCTATAAAAAGATTGCCCAGAGTTTTCTGAATAATCCAGAAAAATTTGATAAGGCGTTTGCTAGAGCATGGTTCAAACTGACACACCGTGATATGGGACCTAGATCCCGTTATTTAGGTTCTGAAGTACCTAAAGAAGTTCTCATTTGGCAAGATCCTATTCCAGCCGTCAACTACGAATTAATTTCCGATAAAGATATCGCAACATTAAAAGACAAGATTCTGGATTCGGGTTTAACTATCCCACAATTGGTTAAAACCGCCTGGGCTTCGGCTTCCAGCTTTCGTGGAACAGATATGCGCGGCGGTGCAAATGGTGCGCGCGTACGCCTAGCTCCACAAAAGGACTGGCCTGCCAATAACCCAGCTGAATTAGCGAAAGTTTTACAGACTTTAGCAAGTATTCAAAAAGATTTTAATGATGATTCGAATAAAGTTTCTATGTTTAGTTTTATCAACGGTGATTCAGATAAAAAGCATGTTTCACTAGCGGACCTAATCGTGTTGGGTGGTGCAGCTGCTATTGAAAAAGCTGCAAAAGATGCCGGTTATAATATAACTGTTCCATTCACACCAGGACGAGCTGATGCAACGCAGGCAGAAACAGATGCAAACTCCTTCGCAGTCCTAGAGCCTGCTGCCGATGGTTTCCGTAATTATTATGATACCAAAAGCCATCTGTCACCAAGTGAACTGCTTATTGATAAAGCTAGCAACCTAACTTTGACGGTACCAGAAATGACTGTACTTGTTGGTGGCATGCGTTCATTGAATACCAACACTGATGGCTCATTATACGGTGTTTTTACAAAACAGCCCGGTGCCTTGAGTAACGACTTTTTTATCAACTTACTTGATATGGCTAACAAATGGTCTAAATCAAGTAAAACTGAAGGAATATATGAAGGCATTGATCGTAAAACTGGCAAAATCAAGTGGCAAGCAACCCCTGTAGATTTAATTTTTGGATCAAATGCCGAATTGCGAGCCATAGCCGAAGTTTATGCATCAGACGATGCTAAAGAGAAATTCATCAATGATTTTGTTAAAGCATGGGTCAAAGTGATGACATTGGATCGCTTTGATATTGTAGCTAAATAAAGCTAACGAATAAGGTTAGATTGTGATCGCGAAGCGAGCCACAATCTAATCCATTTTTTCAAGCGGTAGAAAAACCTATAAATACCCAATATCATCAAAAGCTATATTTTTATGTCATCTATAAGCAATGACTTATTTTTCGAAAAATTGAATTTTCTAGAGAAAAACAGGTTTTCCTACCACCTTGCTAGACAAGCCCCTTTTTTATCTATTACCCTTGCTGTCAGGTCAGACAATAGCCTTAGCTTAACCTATTCTACTCTTCTTATCCCACAGCCTGAGAGTGATTAATAACTACTCAATCTAGAACTGCCTGTACTTAAGTCAGCACCAATGCCTGACTGCTCATTTTTGGCCAGAGTACTTCGATTATTCGACTCACCTGCATTTTCTCACCACAGCAGGCGTAGCTCAACTGGGGGCGCTATCAAAGCGCTTATTTTTCCAATATCTTTTTGGATAAACCAGTAAATTAAATTATTCATTCTGTCACCTAAATGACAGAACAAAATCCTCTTTTTACCTATCCTATCACCGTCAGTAATTAAGACAGCTTAATATGTATTAACAACAGGAGAATAATCATGATATCAAATATGTTACGGTTCCCATTTTCCATGCTGGACAATGAGATGGAAAGTTTATTTTATCCCGAGGTATATAGATCATTAGCAGGTCATTCTCAATTGACCTATCCTCCTATTAATATTAGTACCACCGATAAAAGCGTTGATGTTTATTTATTTATCGCAGGAATGAACCCGGATGATATTGAACTCGTTATAGAGAAAAATATGTTGAGTGTATCGGGTACACGAAAACTTCCTGATGCTCAAGGTGATGATAAAGGTAGTTATCGTCAAGAACGTTTTGAAGGTTCATTTAAACGAGTGATTACTTTGCCCGAAACGGTTGATACAGAATCGCCTCAGGCTGTTTATAAAGATGGTGTGCTGCATATTACGATTGCCAAACGTGCAGAAACACAGCCCCGTCAAATTAAAATATCAGCTCAATAATGGAGGATAATATTATGAATACTGAAAACAAAGAGCTTACAACACAACAAAATAAAGTGGAAGTGGCCGCATTAACACCGGCAACCGATATTTATGAATCTAAAGAAGGTGTCGTGCTTTATGTAGATTTGCCTGGTGTGAGTAAGAGTGCGCTAGATATTGATGTTGATCAGGATATTTTAAGCATCAAAGGCAAGGTTGATTTAACAACACAAGAAAATATGCAAGCTACCTATATGGACGTAAGAGCTAATATATATGAAAGGCGTTTTACTTTAGGTGATGAATTAGATAGCAGCAAGATAGATGCAAAATTAGATAACGGGGTTTTAAAATTATCTATTCCGCGACTTGAACAGCATCAGCCTAAAAAAATTACTATTAAAGTTGCTTAAAAACAGGAGGTGTACGATGTTAAAAATGAATAATTTAACCAATGGTTTATCCCGTACTTGGGAGACCTTAAGTCATGGCTGGAATGATTTAATAAATAATGCCAGCAATGCATTAACTCAGTTTGTTTCTAGTGATAATAAGGAAAAAGCGGATAAAGTACCTATCTCTAGCCCCCGCTGGGGATTAATGAGCGTTGATATGTATGATGGTGCTAATAAAGTCATTGTTAAACTAGAAGCGCCAGGCTTGGCTAATGATGATTTTGATATTAATATTGTTGATAATGTTTTAACCATTAGTGGAGAGAAGCAATTCCAAGAAGAAAAAACAGAAGGAAACTATCGTATATTGGAATGTGCCTACGGCCGATTTAGTCGCTCCATTCCAATGGAGTATGAAGTTGATGCAGATACGGCAAAAGCCAGTTATGATAGAGGTGTATTAAAAATCGAACTGGATAAAAAGCCACATCAGCGCCGGCGAAAAATTGAAATTAAGTAATATTGCTAGCAGGAGAGGGCTTTAGCTGAGCATCTGGTTTATTGGGTTGCGGCTAAAGCCTTTTCTGTTCTTGATATACGCGTAAGAGGTACTATGGAATATAAAGATTATTATAAAATCATGGGCATTGCCAAAGATGCCTCTCAGAACGAGATAAAACGTGCTTATCGTAAACTAGCGCGCAAATATCACCCTGATGTCAGTAAAGAGAAAGATGCAGAGGAACGTTTTAAAGAGTTGGGCGAAGCCTACGAAGTACTAAAAGACCCTGAAAAACGTACTGCTTATGATCAACTTGGGGCAAATTGGAAGGCAGGCCAGCAAGGCTTTCAACCTCCACCAGACTGGGATGCAGGATTTGAATTTCATGGTGATAGTTTTACTGGTGGGACAGCCGGTGCGGCAGGGTTCAGTGATTTTTTTGAAAGCCTGTTTGGTCGTGCGGGCGGTGGTTTTCAGTCTCATTCAGCAGGAGCTGGGCAACATCAAATGCGCGGTCAAGACAGTCATGCAAAAGTTTTTATTGACCTTGAAGATGCTTATCAAGGCGCATCACGTGGTTTAACATTACGTAGTACCATTATGAGCCCAGATGGACACCCTCAGCTACAACCGCGCACCTTGAATGTTAAAATCCCCAAAGGCGTTAAAGCCGGACAAAATATTCGCTTAAAAGGTCAAGGTAGTCCTGGGGTTGGTGGCGGACAAGCGGGAGATTTATATCTGGAAATAGAATTTAACCCGCATTCTATCTATAAGGTTGATGGCGTAGATGTTTCGCTGGAAGTGCCTGTTGCGCCTTGGGAGGCGGCTTTAGGCGGTAAAATTAAAGTGCCGACCCCTAGTGGTATTATTGACTTGAAAATACCGGCAAGTATTTCGAGTGGAAAAAAAATGCGCCTTAAAGGACGAGGGATTCCAGCAAAGCAGCCTGGCGATTTTTATGTGACCATAATGATTGTTTTACCTGATAAGTTAAGTGACCAGGAAAAGGATTTGTACCAACAACTGCAGCAAGCTAACAAGGATTTTAATCCGCGAAAAAAATTAGGGGGATAATCATGCCGAATAAAATGGTTAAAATAGAGACAGGTATTTTGCTAGAAGATGGCGATACGTTCTCAATAGTCAAGCTTTGTCGCGCCTGCTCACTACCTGCAGAGGCTATCATTAAAATGGTCGAACGTGGTGTCATTGATCCTATTGATTCATCGTTGAGCTATACGCACTGGCAATTTCCCTATACGAGTTTATTGCGCGTACAAACGGCATTACGTTTACAACGAGATTTAGAGCTTAATCTCGCGGGTGCAGTGTTGGCCTTGGAATTACTGGATGAAATAAAACAATTACGTCAGCAAGTGGTTTATTTGCAACGCTAAGCGTAGATTTGTTAATTATTTAGATAAAAACCAACTTCTTGCGGATGTCGGTGAGGCTGGCAAATAAGAAATACAGCGCATCATTTAAATGATGCGCTGCCTATCGTTAGTACATCCATGTTTTTGCAAGCTCAAATCATGAGAGTGTATAGAAATAGTGGTTAAAAAAGACCTTACTTCATAGTAGACTGTAAAATATTAGCTTCCTTATAAATCGCATCCAAATCATTAATAATCAGTTGGTTACGTTTTTTATTAATAATGCCTTGTGATCGCCAATACTGTAATTGCTTATTCACCACTTGGCGGACTGAACCCACCATACGCGCCAGCATTTCATCAGAGAACCCATTGATTAAATGGGTTTTATGCGCCTCTTCTTTTTCCCCCGTATAACGTTGAATTTTTTGGATATGCTTTAATATTAAACGACTTAAACGAGTCGTTATATCATGTAAAACAAAACTACTCGCAAGGTCTTCCTGCTCACGTATTTTATGGGCAAGATAAGGTAAAAATTGCTGATTGACTTCCGGGTATGTCCAGATCCACTTTCGCATCATGTCTATAGGGACAGAAACAAGCTGTATCGAAGAACTTATTGGCTCAAGAATGACATCATGAGGCTTGCCATCCAATAATGTGGTAATATCAAAACTATCCCCAGGGTAGAGTACATCTAGTGTTACTTCTCTCCCTGTATCAGGATTATTACGTTTTATTTCTAACTGCCCTGTTTGTACAAAGTAGAACTGTGTCATTAGGTTATTAGGATTGATATAACTGCCCTTATCCCATTTGATTAAATGAAAATGCTGTGCTATTTCTTGAATAAGCACCTCAGGTAGAGCTGCAAATAAGGGAGACTGCCTTACCACTGCAGTGCTGGCAGTACGCGGAACATGGACAATTGATGACATATTTTTCCCTCTGAGATGAATGTATCACTAAGTAGGGTACGCTTCGTACCTCAGCACATCCTACACATTATATTTCCTAATTATTCCTGATTAAATAACCCTCAGCGTTTTCCCGCTGGCTTAATAACCAGTATACAACGCCCAAAACTAAAACAGATATTGATAATGCGATCAGCTTAAAAGGCTCCGCCACCTCTAAATTAATAATAATAAATTTTCGTGCCAAGGCTAACAGCGCCAGTAGAATGATAGATTTCACCTGAACAATGTGTGATTGGCGCTCTAATACTTTAATGATTGAATGCTTAAATTCCATGGCAATCAATAAAGTCATTATCATACCAAAAATGACTTGGAAAATTTTATAGTCCATGGGGTTTAAAACACCTGCGACCAAGATGGAGTATATATTAACCAATAATTGCAAAAGCGCAACAAGCACCACTAGACTAATAATAAAACTAAGAATAACCAGTACCATTTGCTCGAAGCGTTCATAGAGTGTCATCAGAGGCCAACATTCCTTGATGCCTTCTGGCTTTTTGGTTCGGGCGCTAATCTTTACTGTGACTTGAGGGTCTTGTTGTCTTTGCATTTTGTCTCCTATATTGCCCCTTGTTAAAAGCCTTATGCCATTAAGTTAAGAAGTGATTTCATATTTAACAAGTACAAAAAACTGGCATCCAGTTTACACTTTAAGTTTTAGTTCACTGCTATTAATTATGAGGTTATTTGCGGGAGGAGCTTTTAGCCACGACTTATATGAAATCGCGGGTAAAAGCCCCTCCTACGGAACCTAATTAAATAAGCATTAAAAGTGCAAACTACTTTTGGCGCTATATGAAGGGATGTACAAAAACGGTTGTAAAATGTGCTGAGGAACGAAGCGCATCAGGTAAATGATGCGCTTCCTATCGTTACATCTTACTGTGTTAATATCCAGCAAAGGAAAATAGAACTAACACTAGTTTTTGAATATAAATTTTCCTTGTTCAACTGTCACCTCAATGGTGTCGCCAGGCACAAACTTACCACTTAGCATTTCTTGAGCTAATGGATTTTCAATATTGGTCTGAATCGCACGTTTTAATGGGCGTGCACCAAATACTGGATCAAACCCTGCTTCACTCAATAAATCTAATGCCTCATCAGACACGTGTAAGCCTATCTCTCTGTCTGCTAAACGATTTTGCAAGTTTTGCAGCTGGATGCCGGCTACTTTATGTATCGCTTCCTTATTTAAAGGTCTGAATACCACCGCATCATCAATCCGGTTAATAAATTCAGGTCTAAAATGTGAGCCAACAATGTCCATAACTGCGGCTTTCATTTTGTCATAATCGCCCTCAGCTGCCATTTCCTGAATCACATGTGAGCCTAAGTTTGAGGTCATAATGATGACTGTATTACGAAAATCAACGGTACGACCTTGACCATCTGTTAAGCGTCCATCATCAAGCACTTGCAGTAAGATATTAAATACATCTGCATGGGCTTTTTCTACCTCATCCAATAAAATAACTGAATAAGGTTTACGTCTAACGGCCTCGGTTAAGTAGCCACCTTCTTCATAACCGACATAGCCTGGAGGTGCCCCAATCAAACGGGCAACCGAATGTTTTTCCATAAACTCAGACATATCAATACGTACCATTGCCTCTTCGGTATCAAACAGAAAATTAGCTAATGCTTTGCACAGCTCTGTTTTACCTACCCCAGTTGGGCCAAGAAACAAAAAGGAGCCATTGGGGCGATTGGGGTCAGATAATCCGGCCCTAGAACGCCTAATCGCATTAGAAACTGCCGTCACAGCTTCACTTTGGCCGATGACTCGCTGCGATAATTCAGATTCCATACGGAGTAATTTATCCCGCTCACCTTCCAGCATTTTTGAAACAGGAATACCCGTCCAGTGCGCCACTACTTCGGCAATTTCCTCTTCCCCCACTTTATTCCGCAATAACTGGAATTCAGTCGTTTCCGCAACAGAAGCTTGTTCAAGCTGTTTCTCTAACTCTGGAATACGTCCGTATTGCAATTCAGACATACGCTGTAAGTCTCCTGCTCTACGGGCAGTTTCAAGTTCGGTTTTAACTTGTTCCAATGTTTCTTTAATGTGCGCCGAACCTTGTACTGCGGCTTTCTCAGCTTTCCATATTTCATCCAAGTCAGCAAACTCTTTTTCTAGTTCGCTGATTTTACCTTCTAGTTCATCTAGACGTTTTATTGATGCTTCATCTGATTCTTTTTTCAAAGCTTCGCGTTCAATTTTTAACTGAATCAAGCGGCGCTCCAGTTTATCCATAACTTCAGGCTTGGAATCAATCTCCATACGGATGCGTGATGCTGCCTCATCCATTAAATCAATTGCCTTGTCAGGCAATTGTCTGTCAGTAATATAACGCTGCGATAAAGTTGCTGCGGCAATAATCGCCGGATCGGTAATATCAATTCCATGATGCACCTCATAGCGCTCTTTTAACCCCCGTAAAATACCAATGGTATCTTCAACTGTCGGCTCATCAACTAATACTTTTTGAAAACGACGCTCTAACGCTGCATCTTTTTCAATATACTGACGATATTCGTCCAGCGTAGTCGCACCTATACAATGTAATTCACCTCGTGCTAATGCCGGTTTTAACATATTTCCCGCATCCATTGCGCCATCCGTTTTACCTGCACCCACCATGGTGTGCAACTCATCTATAAACAAGATGATATTGCCACTGGCTTTAGCAACATCATTAAGCACGGCTTTAAGGCGTTCCTCAAAATCGCCTCGGTATTTAGCCCCTGCCAGTAATGCCGCCAAATCTAACGATAATAAGCGTTTAGATTTCATACTTTCAGGCACTTCTCCATTGACAATGCGCTGTGCTAGACCTTCTACCAGTGCGGTTTTACCTACACCGGGTTCACCAATCATAACCGGATTATTTTTGGTACGGCGTTGTAATATCTGTGCCATACGACGAATTTCATCATCACGGCCAATAATCGGATCGAGCTTGCCTTGTTCGGCACGTTCGGTCAGATCAATAGTATATTTCTTCAAAGCTTCACGCTGATCTTCGGCGTTAGGATCATTAACACTTTCTCCGCCACGCATTTGATCAATAGCCTGTTCGATGACTTCTTTACTGGCACCTGCCTGCTTCAATAATCGTCCTGTTTCATCATTACTATCAACTACCGCGAGTATAAATAATTCAGACGATATATATTGATCATTACGTTTTTGTGCCAGTTTTTCGGTCACATTAAATAATTTACCTAAAGTGCTAGAAATACTGACCTCACCCGCATCACCTCCTGAAACAGTGGGCAAACGATCTAGCACATCTCCTAAAGATGAACGTAACTGGTTAACATTGACATTGGCATTAGTTAGCAAACCACGTGTAGATCCACCCTCTTGATCTAATAAAGCAATCATTAAATGCACGGGTTCGATAATCTGATGGTCTTTACCTAAAGCAAGCGATTGCGCTTCTTGCAAGGCCATTTGAAATTTACTGGTTAATTGATCGGTTCTCATTTTGATTCTCCTCAAACGTTTATATTGACAATAAGTCTACTAATAAAGTCATTCGATAACTGTCACCAAAATGACAAATCCAGCTATTTTTAGGCGTCATTTTAGCCGTGTTTTATTTCAAAGCTGGCCCTACAAGCAACTAGCTTTCCAGAGCGGGCAGTCGTTACAAGTTTAACCAAGCGTGCTCTGAGCGGATGAGCGACTATATATCGCCATTCTTGCATATCTTCTTGCTTACGCATACTTTGTATCAAAAAAATGGTTAAAAAATTAATCGACAATATATTTTTGTAAAGACAATTTGGGGGGAACTAATTTATCTAATAGTACCTTTAAAATAACAGGAAATCATGCAAGGCAATCGCATTAAAAAAACATTAAACACCACGCTTATATTTCCTAGCTATTTTTTCTCTGCGAGAAAAGTATAGTGGTCCCCAATATTTAGACCAATACTTAAGGAGCGATTTAGCTCAAAATATAGGTTGGTTATAGGGGGTTATTATTATGAGTACAAAATGAAAATCACACAGTGCAAGATTTAAGGAAAAAGTTGCCTTAGAAGCTTATAAAG
>Ga0256840_1003405_pt1 | contig 12875 bp, 8 predicted proteins | sample 355202metaG_FD_185969 | JGI IMG/M metagenome (GOLD analysis project Ga0256840, IMG submission 185969) | Hydrothermal vent microbial communities from Mid Atlantic Ridge, Atlantic Ocean - 355-202 | ecosystem: Environmental > Aquatic > Marine > Hydrothermal vents | place: Atlantic Ocean: Mid...
TCCAGCGCCTTGATGTTGGCCTCGATCAGGCGGATGTCGTTGGCTTTTTTGGTGCTGGTCATGCTGAAATTGATCCGCTGGCCGTCAATTATTTCGGCCACTTTCGGATCACTGGCCTGCGCCAGAAGGTCGGCGGGAAAGGGCAGGTTGTCCAGCCCCTGATATTCGGCCAACAGGCGGGCGTTGATCGCCTGCAACCGCGCCAGACGCAGCACCAGTTCGGTTTTACGGGTTTTGGCGGCGGTGTCATCCAGCAGCACAAGGGTTTGACCCGCTTCAACATGGTCCCCTTCGGCCACCAGAATTTCCTTGATGATACCGCCTTCCAGATGTTGCAGAACCTTGTTGCTGCCGGTGGCAACAAAACTGCCCTGCGCGATGACGGCGGCGGCCAGGGGCGCGCGAAAGGCCCAGTAGCCGAAACCGCCAAAGGCGGCCAGCATCAGCATCAGCCCGAACAGGCCGATCCGGTTGATCCGGCGGGGGACGTCCTCGTACCAGTCCAGAGGTTGTTGGTAAAGTTGCAGTTCCGACATTGTTTCATTCCTGTTCGGGCGGCGGGGTTACGGGTGTCCGATCTGACCGCCGCTTTCTTCTTTCTGGCGTTTGGCAAGCGCCTTGAGCACCTCGACCCGATGGCCGAACATCGCGATATTGCCGCCTGCCATCACCATGATCTTGTCCACCACGCTTAACAGCGACGGTTTCTGGGTGATGACCACAACGGTGATGTTTTCCGATTTCGCGTGTTTCAGGGCGCGGGCCAGAGCCTGATCACCGGCGGTGTCAAGATTCGAGTTCGGCTCGTCCAGCACCAGCAGGCGCGGGTTGCCAAAGAAGGCACGCGCCAGTGCGATGCGCTGCTTTTGCCCGCCTGACAGGGGCGCACCGTCCGAGGCAACGATGGTCTCGTATCCTTGAGGAAAGCTGGCGATCATTTCATGGACATCGGCCAGAACCGCGGCCTTGTGGATCAGTTCGTCCGGCACATCGCGTCGCATTCTGGCGATGTTGTCCTTGATGGTGCCGGGGAACAGCTGCACGTCCTGCGGCAGATAGCCGATGTTTTCGCCCAGCTGGCGCTGGTCCCAGTTGCGCAGGTCCATCAGGTCCAGCCGCACACAGCCCGATGTGGGCAGGATCGACCCGACCAGCATTTTACCCAGCGTGGTTTTGCCCGCACCCGAATTGCCGATCACCGCAAGGGATTCCCCCGGTTGCAGTGAAAAGCTGAACCCGTTCAGCACCACGCTTTTGGTACCAGCGGGAACGAACAACAGGCGTTCGATGCTCAGGTGGCCTTCGGGGCGGGGCAGGATCAGCCGTTCGTGGTTCAGGGGGGATGATCGCAGCAAACTTGCAATCCTGTCATAGGCACTGCGCGACAGCAGAAAGTGGCTCCAACCTTCGATTGCGCCCTCGATCGGGGCCAGTGCGCGGCCGGCGATGATGGACGCGGCAATCACCATCCCGCCCGTCAGTTCGCCTTGAATGGACAGGTAGGCCCCCCAGCCCAGAATGCCGATTTGTGTCAGCAGCCGCACGGCACGGGACACAGCCGAGGCGATGATGTTGCGATCCTGCGCCTGCACCTGTTCTTTCAATGAGGCGGCCGTGTCGCGGCCCCAGATGGAAACGGCCTCGGGAATCATGGCCAGTGCGTTGATGATCTGGCTGTTGCGCGACATGGAATCCAGATGCAGATTGGCCTTGGACTGGTGCATGTTGGCGCGGGCAAAAGGTTTGGCCGTTATCTTTTGGTTGATGATCGCAATCACCAGCAGGATCAGTGCTGTGACCACCACGATATAGCCAAGGTCCGGATGGATCAGGAATATTGCCATGATAAATAGCGGGGCAAAGGGCACATCCAGAAAGGACAGCAATGTGCCCGATACCAGAAAGGCGCGCAATTGTTGCAGGTCGCCCAATGTCTGGTATTCGCGGCCCGAACTGTGCAGGGCCGCCCGCGCGGCGGCACTCAGGATCGGCGAGCCGAGCTGGACCGCCACTTCGACTGCGGTGCGCATCAGGATAAACCGGCGCACGGCATCCAGAATGGCCTGAAGGATCACCGCTCCGACGATAACCGAAGTCAGCATCAGCAACGTATCAAGCGACCGGCTGGTCAATACGCGGTCGGAAATCTGGAACAGGTAGATCGGGATCGACAGGACCAGAATATTTGTGGCCAGCGTGAACAGGCCAACCAGAAACAGGTTGCGCCGAACAGCGCGGATACCGCGTTTCAGATTGGTTTCAAACCCGGCCGGATCGGTGCGCTTGTGGAATTTTCGGTTGTCGCCGCCGCCACCGCCGCCCGCACCTGCGGCCGGCACACCGGATTTGCCGTTGATTGTGGTGCCCAGTTTTCCTGCGCCGCCATCGCCGCTGTCCCCGCTTTTGCGGGCTGTATCAGGTGCGCGGGCAACGCGCTGATCGGGGGTTAGCCGAAGCGGTGCCTTTGCGCGGCCACTGCGAAACACCGGTGGTGTTTCATCTGTGCCATCTGCGGGATATTCATTTGTATCTTTCACTGTTCCACCCTTCTTTCCTGCCCGTTTATTTTTCTAGGCCAAGACCGACTGCATCACATCGGCAGGTGGCTCGTTCGAGATGACCGGCGCTATATCTGCATCATTGCCGGTTTGCGGGCTTTCGATCATGTCATCGGCCAGAAACAGCACCGCTTCGCTGGCCAGTCCGGATGTATCGCTGACAACCAGAGGATCCTCGGTTGAAACAAATCCAGCCTGATACAACATCGCGTCCGAATATTGGTCGCCGCCGACGTAAATGGTTGAATCAATTCCTAAATCTATGATGGAGGCAACATTGATCAGTGTATTCGCACCGGTAATGACCTCGATATTCGCACCATCCTCGCTTTGAATGGTTTCGCTGGCCAGGGCGACCTGATCGGCGTCGCCAAGGACGTTGACCTGTTCGATCGCTTGCACATCCAGCAGATCACCTTCGATATACAGAACCCGCAGGACCTGTGTTCCATCCATTGCCTCGTCGTTCAGAACACCGTCGTCCACATTGTCCGACCCGCTTTCAAGCGTCATAGCCGTGTTGGCATAGGAATCCGTCATACCCTCGATGGTATTTACACCACTTTGATAAATCAGCGCCTCGTTCCAAAGCAGGTTGTCGGACCCGTCAATATTGCCCGAGAAGCTGCCTTCGACGTGGATGCTGTCGGTATCCAGCATAACATTGGTTTGCGAGATCACCCGCAAATCGATCATATTACCGCCAATCACAATCAGATCATACTGAAAGCCCAGCTCGACCAGGTCGGCCATATTGATCAGCGTGTTGTCCGACAGTTCAAGATAGGTTTCCGTCGCTGAAAAGGTGACGCTGACGACATCATTGTCATAGGCGAAATTATATTGCTGGATGTAGTTTACATTAACCACATTCCCTTCAATTCGCGTGACGACGACGGTTTCAGGCCCTCCTGTATATCCGCTTTCAGCGACGGCATTTGCAACGGTGGTGATCGTCGAAGTGTTCATCCCGTGAGTTGTAGACGAGATCACGGCGCCCGCTGCAATGTTTATCGTATCGGTATCGTTCCAGACATTGACTTGTCCGACGGCACTGACCGAAATATAATCGCCCATCACCGCAATCACGGGGGCGTCCAGCCAGTTGGTTGTCACAACGGCCTGGTTAACCATCGTCGAGCCACCGGTGTTGACAACGTGAACGAGGATATCGTCCTGGGTTTCCACGCTTTCCGGTGTTTGCTTCACCTCGGGCATGGCGTCTCTCAGGTTGCTGACTTCGTCTGTTGAGTTTCCGTTTTCGACAATTCCGACCGCGTCTTGCCCACGCATAAGATCAATCGTGGCACCCTCCATTTCGGGGGCGGTCGCGTTGGCAAGGACTTCAACTGTGGCAAGCGCATTTTGCGCGATGGCGTCCCCGTTTTCCGGCAGGTCCGGAATTTGCACGATCTGCAAGGTTTCGGCCGTGGTCGCCAGTGCGTTCACTGCGGCGTGAAAGGCAGCCGGGTTAACAAATTCGATCCCCAGATCGACGTTGGTAAAGACATCATCGTCAACCAGCAGGTTTTGCTGGATATTTATCGTGGCAACGGATGAAGGGGGATGGAGGAAATATGTGAAACTATAGACACCAAAGCCGCCGATCTGTGAATCCAGTGGCAGATCGGGCAGGGTGCCCAGAGCAATTTTCTGGATGTTCAGCGCCTTCACCCCGGCGTCTTGCAGTGAATGGGCGGGGGCTGCGACGTTGAGCTGTGCTGAATAGGAATAATTGTTTATGTTCAAACCCGGTTGAAATCCGGTTTCCGCATAAGGGCTGGTCACCTTGACGTTGACATTCATCAAGTCATTTGGCCCATCGGTTTTCTTAACCTCGGCGCGGAATTTGTCATAATCCGAACGCAGGCGGGCGGCTTCGGTGTTTATATTGAATATACCGATGAAGTGCGCGATGATTTCTGATTTGTCGTCAAAGGCCATTTCCGTGTCCTGCAAATATGAGGTAAATCAGCGACTTGCCCATGGTCGCGATGAAAATCCGGTATCTTGTTCCTAATTTGTAGCCTGCGCGAAAGAGGTTTGCCGCGCAGGCCGTTGTTATCGTCCGAACCGGTTATCCGGTTGCGTCGTCGCCGATCAGGGTCGAGTCAAGCGACCCGCCAACAACCGTCATATCGACCGAGTTGCCAAGCACATTGGCACCCATAACGATGTTCTGGTTAAAGGCCGTGGTGTCGACAACAGACGAGGCATCGGCTGCCGATGTGCCGGTTACATAACCGTCGTCGCCATTGCCCGAACCCCAGCTACCGGCCGCGGTCCCGTTGCCGCCAGCACCCGTCCAGGCCATGCCGCCGTCACCGCCGTTGCCACCGTAAATGGCCGCATCGTTGCCACCGGCCATGCCGCCTGTGGCGTCACCAGCGCTGGCACCGGCGCCAATAGCGCCTCCGCCCATGCCGCCCATGCCACCCATGGCGTCTGCTACGCCAACACCGACACCGATGCCGACACCGACACCAGGTCCGTTGCCGCCGTCAGCGTCGCCGCTGTCGCCGCCAGCACCACCTTCGCCGGCACCCAGGCCCAGCCCGGCTGCGATCAGGCCAAGCCCGACACCAACACCTACGCCAGTGGCTGCACCACCGTCGCCTGCATCGGACGAACCGCCGTCACCGCCAGAACCGGATCCGCCACCAAGTCCGCCAAGACCTGCCGACATTGCTCCGGCGCCTGCGCCATCGCCGCCGTGTCCGGCATCATTCGAGCCACCGTCAACGTCACCGAACGAGCCACCGGTTGCATCGGATTCGCCACCGTTCGCATCAGCGTAGCCATCGGCGCCATTGGCGTCAGCATTGCCGCCGCCTTCACCGCCGTAACCGGAATTGCCGATGCCTTCGCTGGCCGTTGCAGCCCCGCCATTGGCGTCACCATTCTGGTTGAAGGAACCGTCGTTGCTGACGGTTGCGTTGTGCAGTTCGTCGTTGTCAAACAGTGTGTTGCTTTGTGCGTTGACGGTTCCGGCATCGTTGCCGGCACCGGTCAGGGCATCATTCAGCACGGTGTCCAGATCAATGTCATTGCCCGGATCAAAACCCAGCGGCCCGTCCGACATGACGATATTGCCAATGCTGCTGTTGGTCATGTTAATGTCCAGATCGGCAAAGTCATTGTCTGTTGGCTCGTAACCGTCCAGATTCATGCTGACATCCACAGTCACTGTTGTGTCGGATGTGTTGTTGACATCAGTTGACGAAACATTCGAGACATCCGCATTTGCAGAGCTGCTCGAATCTGAATCCGAAGCGGATGCAGATCTGGCAGCGGCGGCGGAATTCGAGTCTGAAGATGACCCTGAATCAGCCCATGAACCGGCGTCTGAACCACTTTGGGAACCCGAATAGTTTTCGTTGTAGTTCAGGTTTCCGTTCAGGTTGCCATTGGCATTGCCATTCAGGTTCAGGTTTTCACTGCTTTGGCTCTGACCTTGACCTTGGCCCTGACCTTGTCCTTGACCTTGGTGCTGGCCTTGTCCTTGGCCCTGACCTTGTCCTTGGCCCTGACCTTGCAGTTGACCTTGCAGTTGACCTTGAAGTGCGAAGAGATTTCCGTGACGACTTCCGCTCATAGCGAAACTCCTTTAAATTTGGACCCGTCGATCGTCAGTCTATCCAAAACGACCATTGCGGGTATGATGAAAATTTTTGGGTTTAAGAATTCCGGCGCACAAATTAACGGCAGCCGAAACGAATCATGTTTTTGGTTAAGCACCCCCTTTCATTGAGCTGTTTTTGGCAACAATCTGTTTTGTTGTTGGAAGAACGCACCAAATAGAAACAGCAATTAACAAATCGAATTTCATTAAAAATGTGGCACCGCGAAAAATGTGGCGCCTGGAATCATATTGCCGATAACCAAGTGAAAGAAATAGCTGGTCAAAGGGTCTACTCAACTTTCGTGGGGAATGGCGTGTCTAAAAAATGACACAAAAACAACATGGTATTGAACATTTTCGTTTAGGATGGCTGGATTTTTCCGACGCATAGCCCGTGAGAAAGGCAGATGTTTTATTTCCCCGGCTATCCATTGGGTTAGGTAGAATCAGATCTCGGATTGCGGATTGGCCCATTGGATGTAGGCAGGTTTGAAACCATTGCTGGAATGATCTGGCGGTGTTGCTAAAACCATTAATCAAATGGTTAATACCGCCACCTGCAATTATTATGCTATCATGCTGCTAATGCGAGTAGTTGCTGTTTTTAAATTGTACTGTTTTTTTAACATGGCCTGTTTTTATTAGGCCCCAAGCCGTCGAAATCTGGTTATTCTGCCAGATCAGGGTATTCAACAAGTTGAACACACTATTCCCGGCTTGGATTGTAAATTTAAAAAGGTGGGAAATGGGAAATATTATCATGAAGAACGACTCGGGGGGGGCTCCGGTCAGGGCTGGTGCGCAGAGCGGTGTTCTGGTGTTTATCGGCTCAAAGCAATGTTTTTCGGATGTTTTGTTAAGAACGATTGCCGGTGAATTGGAGAATTCGCAGGCAATACGGTTTGATGAATTGTCCGAGTTTCAAAACTATATCGACTGGAGCGAGTCTCCTATCGGGTTGGTCGTTGTCGAAGCGCAGCAATGCCATCACGATCAGAAGATATGCAAAAGCATCATGGATACGATGGCCAGTAAACATCCATCCATACGTTTGGCGATTGCCTATTGGGAGGCGGACCTGGACCGGCTGATGTCGCAGAAGTTTTCAGTCTGGATGCTTGATAGTGCACGGCAGATTGTTCAGGGATATGTTCCGATGAATGTCGGCATTGATATCTGGCTGTCCGTCATCCGGTTGCTGATCTGCGGCGGCGATTACTTTCCGCCCGAAGTGGTGGTCCGACGCGAGGCGCTTTATCGGAAATGGGACGAGGCAAAGGCGGAAAATGCTGTTCCGGAACCTGTCGATAATCCAACGGGTCCTGCCGTGAACGGGGTGCGTAATAACCCGCTGACCAAACGGGAAACACAAGTGATCGAACATGTGGTGGGGGGGATGCAAAACAAGGAAATCGCCCGAAAGCTGAAGCTGTCCGAACATACGGTCAAACTGCACATCCATCACATTATCTCCAAGATGAGCGCCAAGAACCGGACCGAAGCAGCGATGCGCTATATGAACCTGAAGGGTGCAGCCAGATGATATCAGTGCCGCCCGATGCATCAATAATGCCGGAAGACGCGGGCGAAGCGGCCTTGCAGCAGGTGTTGTTGCTGGTCGGGCGGCTGAATTACACATGGACCAACACCGAAAGCCTGTTGATCCATGTCATCGCCGGTCTGGCCGGGGTCGAAAAAGAAGTCGCCGTGGTGATTTTCCTGACCCTGAACACCACCCGCGCGCGTGTGGATATGGTGAACCGTCTGGCCAAGATGGAACGCTGCCCTGATGATCAGCGGCAGGCGGTGTTGAAACTGACAACAGCCCTGATGCGCGAGGCGGCGTTGCGCAACCGCTATAACCACTGCATCTATTCCTTTGACCCCGAGGATGGCCAGATCCAGACCATCATGATGCGCATTCAGGACCGCAAGCACGATATTCAGGTGGGAAAAATGCAGCCGGTCGATGATGCGGAAAGCCGGAACATCGAAAAGGCCATTGGGCGCTTGCAGGATCTGAACCACGATTTCTGGGCATTGGTGCGCGAATATGGCTATCCGGCCTGAAGCTGTTATAGCGGCCAGAACAGCAGTATCGCGGGAATGCTGACCGCGACCACCAGTATTTCCAGTGGCAGGCCCATGCGCCAGTAATCACCAAAGCTGTAGCCACCCGGCCCAAGGATCAGCGTGTTGTTCTTGTGCCCGATCGGCGTCAGGAAGGCACAGGAGGCAGCAACGGCAACGGCCATCAGGAACGGATCGGGATTGACGTTTAGCGTTTGCGCCATCTGGATGCCTATGGGGGCGGCGACGATGGTGGTGGCCGTGTTGTTCAGCACATCCGACAGGCTCATGGTGACGATCATGAGCACCGTCAGGATCGCCCAGGGCGGCATCCCTCCGGTCAGGTCGATCAGCCAGCCGGCAATCAATTCTGTCCCCCCCGAGGTTTCCAGCGCCGAGCCAAGCGGGATCATCGACCCCAGCAGCACCACTACGGGCCATGAAATATGGTCGTAAATATCGGCCAGCGGCAGGATTTTGGTCAGCACAAAACCAACCACAACCAACCCCAGCGCAATCGGCAGATAGATCAGTCCCAGACTGGCGGCGGCTACGGCGGCGGCGAACATGCCGATAGCCAGCCAGACCTTTTTTTCGTCCGTCACGGCCAGCCCGCGATCGGCAAGCGGCAGGCAGCCCAGCCATTCGGTAACATCCGCTGCCTTGTCTTGTGGCACCAGCAGCAACAGGATATCCCCCGCCCGCACCACGGTTTTGCGCACCTGTTTGGTGATCCGTTTGCCACTGCGGGAAATCCCCATCAGCACGGTGCGTTGACGCCAGCCAAGGCCGATGGTTTGTGCGGTCTTGCCATTGATGCGGCTGTCCTCGGGCACCACCACTTCGACGATCTGCAAACCGTCGCCATCGGCTTTCAGCGCTTCCTGCCGTTTGCTGTCGGCAAAATCCAGCGACAGGGCGGCGCGAAATTCGTCCAGCGCGTCGGGGCTGGCCTCAAGCACCAGCGCATCCCCTGCCTGTAGCTTCACATTCTGGGCCGTGCCGTAGCGCCGCTTGCCGTCCCGCACCAGTCCAAGGATGGCCACATCGTTTTTATCCGCCACTTCGGTCAGATCGCGCAGGCGTTTGCCGATGTGTTTTGAGTCTTCGGGCACTGTCAGTTCTGCAATATACTGCGCCATATCGGCCATCGGGTCACCGGCTTCGGTCGAGTCATCACCCTGCGGGATCAGACGCCAACCGATGAAGGCGACAAACAGCAGGCCCGCGATGGCGGTCACGCCGCCGACGGGGGCAAAATCGAACATATTGAACGGCTCGCCCAGGCTATCCTCGCGGATGGTGGCAATGATGATGTTGGGGGGCGTGCCGATCAGGGTGACCATGCCGCCAAGGATGGTGGCGAAGGACAGCGGCATCAGCGACAGGCCGGGTTTGCGACCGGCCTTGCGGGCGGTCTGGATATCGACGGGCATCAGCAGGGCCAGCGCCGCAACATTGTTCATGAATGCCGACAGCACCCCGCCGATGGCCCCCATCAGGGCGATATGCGCGCCCAGTTTGCGACTGGAATCAACCAGCGTGCGGGTGATCAGAAACACAGCCCCCGAGCGCACCAGACCGGCGGAAACCACCAGCACCAGCGCCACCACCAGAGTGGCCGGATGGCCGAACCCGTCAAAGGCGTTTTTGGTGGGGATCACGCCCAGCACCACGCCGACCAGCAGGGCGGTAAAGGCCACAAGATCATAACGGAATTTGCCCCAGAGTAGCAGACCGAAAACAGCGCCGAACAGGGAAAAAAGAATAATCTGGTCACTGGTCACAGGGCGGCTCCTTTTGGGTTTTATCCTTTGAACCCGATTGTCGGCTTAATTGCAATGTCGGGCGGGTTTATGCTGTGGATGCCATGGGGCAAGGGTAGGTTGCTTTCAAATGCGCCCATGTTGTTGTATGTAGCCGGTATTCTTACACGGTTCTCCAAGTATGTTAAATTATTTCAAGGTCTTGCCAATGTCATATCGATTTTTGTTTTCCTTAATCTCCGCTACACTTTTCTTGTTAACTGCCTGCAAGGAAGAAACCGCCGATGCCATTTCCCGCGTGCATCAGGAATGGGCCGACCGAGTGGCGAAAATCGAATTGATCAAGGATAGCGGGACCCGCGAAAATTTTAGCCGGATGGCGCGGTTTCTGGAATTTATGGAAGTTTCCCGGATCGAGGCCGCAGTCCCGTCGAAGACGACCCGATACACAACGTCTGCGTTGGCACGTCTAGAGGATTATGCCAATCCGGCAGAAATGGCCAAGGTTTTTCTGGGGGCTTTGGTCATCGAGACGTTCTCGAATTCATTGAAGCTGCAAGAGGCGTTTTCCTACCCGTTGCCCTATGAAATGGACCTGAACGGGGTGCAGCTTGCCGATGGTCAGGTTGTTAGGGTCAGCGAGGAATATTTCCCCGAGCGCCCTGAAATTCAGGCGGTCAGGGCAAGTTCCCTGATCGAGATGGTCTATGATCCAAGCGGCGCGGTTCCCGAGGGCCAAGCCCTGCCAACCCATGTTAGCGGCACATTCACAACTGAATTGCCGGGGGCGGTTTTACAGGTCGAATTCGGGGCTAACGAAAGCGGCAAGACACGCGAGATTGGGGATTATTCCGTTAAGTTGGTAAAAATGGACGGGCATCAGGTGGCTGCCGAAATCGCACGAATTGACGGAGCGATGCCAAAAATCGAAACCGGGTCGATCTATATCGAGGCGCAGGATGAAACCGGACGGTTTCTGGATGATCGCGGCAGCGGATGGGGGGATCCGGAAGATTTCAGCAAACTGACCAAGGCGCTGGATGTGGCTTTGGAAGCTGCGATCAAGGGCAAGTTGATTGAGGCAGACCCGGATGTATTGTTCGAGAAAATCAGCAAGATCGGCGGGCTGGAGGAAGCAAAGGAAATCTATGGGGAAGTCGATTTTCGCGGTACGCCAGACCGAATTCGGGTGACCCTCCTTGCTCCTGCTGGTGGTGAACACATATCGCGGGAAATCATCCTGCCTGTGCTGGCGCTGGAAGGGTTTCGTTATGCAGAAACCCCGGATGTGATTGCGGTTTCCGGCCCCGTCTTTAACCATGGAATTGAGGCAGTTTTTCGGGATTTGCCGATTGATCTGACTGCCAAGGAAATTGTAACGGGTATTTCGATAGAACATTCCGGTTATGCCAACAGCCTTTCCTTTAACTACCCCGATGTCCAAAGTGACATATTTATTGACGGGTTTGACCGCTTTGATGATCTGGATATGCCTTTGCTGAATCTGGCATTTCTGGATGCAAACGGCGATCCGGTCACAGCGACCGATGATGAAGCCTATGAATTTACTGTCAACCGGATTGAATATGATCCGGCGCTGTTTTCAAGCCCGCCAGTGCGGGTTACAGGCGTGGTGCCGGTGCAGCGGCTGACCAGCATGTCGCGGGTGGATTACGCAGTGGATGATTTGCCCGAAACCTTGATAATCAAGGGCAATATGCTGCTGATCCGTGGCGATGAAATGTCGGGTCTGGACGACGAAAATCTTGCGCTTTTTGCCCGCGATGGCGACGGACGTCACCTGTTGATGCTGCACCAGGAGATATTGAAAGCAGAAGGCAATGACGGGCTGCGCCAGATCGTTCAATATTATTACGGCGACATTGGCGGTGTTACCTTGCTTTCACGCGGGGAAATCGAAACCCTGCCTTATGCCTTTGACGCGGCGCTTGAACCTGTGGAGCGGTAGAAGCATTGCAATGTTGTGCCACCGCGCCCAGTGTTTTATAGAGGCCTGAAACCTAGATATTCCACAGGAGATCACCATGGCAGGCCACTCAAAATGGGCAAATATCCAGCACCGCAAGGGGCGTCAGGACAAATTGCGCTCGAAACTGTTCTCGAAACTGTCCAAGGAAATCACCGTGGCGGCCAAAATGGGCGATCCGGACCCCGATAAAAACCCGCGCCTTCGCATGGCGGTGAAAGAGGCCAAATCGAATTCCGTGCCCAAGGACGTGATCGAGCGCGCGATCAAAAAGTCCGCGGCGGGCGAGGGCGATAATTACGATGAAATCCGTTACGAGGGGTATGGCCCCGGTGGCGTGGCCGTGATTGTCGAGGCGATGACAGACAACAAGAACCGCACCGCCAGTTCTGTGCGCTCGCTGTTTACCAAAACCGGCGGCAATCTGGGCGAAACCGGATCGGTCGGGTTCATGTTCGATCGCAAAGGCGAAATCCTGTATCCGCTATCTGCGGGTGATCTGGACACCGTATTCGAAGCCGCGCTGGAAGCCGGTGCCGAGGATGTCGAGGATACCGACGAGGGGTATGTGATCGTAACCGCGGACACCGATCTGGCATCGGTCGCTGGCGAGCTTGAGGATAAGCTGGGCGAGGCGGAAACCGTCAAACTGGTTTGGCGCCCGAACATCACAACCGAGCTGGATCTGGAAGGTATGCAAAAGCTGATGAAGCTGATCGATGCGCTGGAAGATGATGATGACGTGCAGCGGGTGACAACCAATTTCGAGGCCAGCGACGAGGTGCTGGAGCAGCTTTAAGCGGGTATTTGGCCTTTTCATCTATGTGAATTCACAGGCGGTTGCAGCAATGCGGCCGCCTTTGTTTTGCATA
>Ga0256840_1003406_pt1 | contig 12873 bp, 13 predicted proteins | sample 355202metaG_FD_185969 | JGI IMG/M metagenome (GOLD analysis project Ga0256840, IMG submission 185969) | Hydrothermal vent microbial communities from Mid Atlantic Ridge, Atlantic Ocean - 355-202 | ecosystem: Environmental > Aquatic > Marine > Hydrothermal vents | place: Atlantic Ocean: Mid...
TACATCAAAAAAGAATTATGCTACTATTCGACAAAATACAGGAACACACACATGGAAATTTTTGCTTTACAATCAATCGCGGGAGGTTTTTTAGATGAAGATTTAAAAAACTTCAATAAAGTGTTTGATGATTGGTGTGTGCAGTTTGAGAGTGTAGAAGATGCACAGTATATACTCGATACGCTTGAAGAAAGTGAACAGATTAAGATAGTGGAGATTACACCGCTGAGCTACCCCAAATACTTTTTTCCGAAACTACAGGGTATCATACACGCCACACGAGAGTATGAAGGAAAAATCATCTGTATTGTAGAGCCACAAATGGGTATGAGTTTTCGTATTGCTATTTGTGATTTGCAGACAAAAAAGGTAAGAGTTCTCTCTTCGAGATATAAGAGTTCACTAAGTGTAGAAGGCGCATTCGCCAATCTCTCTTTTGATTTATAAAATGTGAGTTATTTAGTTTGAACTGTATTTTATTGCCCAAAGACGCCAAAAGCATTCGTGACCCACAACAAATTGCGCATATTAAAAAGATACTCAAATCCAAGGTAGGCGATAATTTGACCATCGGGGAGATGGGTGGTAACATAGGCAAGGCTACTATCGCTCAAATCAATCACGATGAAGTACTACTGACAGATATGATACTCGATAAACAACCACCAGCCAAACTTGATTTAACCGTTGTCCTCGCTTTGCCACGTCCCAAAGTGCTGCGTAGGTTGATTATGGATATGACATCGCTTGGGGTGAATAAACTTATTGTAGTAAACAGTTACAAATCTGAAAAAAGTTATTGGCAAAGTCCACTACTGGAGCGTATAGATGAGTTTGTTTTTGAAGGCTTACAACAAGCCATAGATACAGTGCCACTCACAGTTGAGTTTAAAAAACGTTTCAAGCCCTTTGTGGAAGATGAATTTCCTGACTTATTGGTTGATGAAGATAGAGAGCAAAGTAATGCAGTGATTGCCCATCCTTATGCTTCTCAGTCTTGGAAAACCTATCTTGAAGGGCTAGAGGCTAAGATTGACAATATGCCAAAAGTACTCTGTATTGGTGCAGAAGGCGGTTGGATAGACTATGAAGTGGACTTGCTTTGCACACACGGTTGTACCTCTGTGAGTTTAGGAGAGAGAATACTGCGTACTGAGACTGTAGTGAATGTGTTATTGGGGCATTGGTTAGAGAAGTAAGAATACCAAAGAGATAGAAAAAGGATGCCCTAATAATCTAGATAGTTTTCGTGTGGGCCAGCGCCCACAAAAGCTTAGTTGGCTGTTTGCTGTTTTCTTACAGCATACAGACCGATGAGTGTAGTAACAGCTACGAGTATAATCATAGTTGTAAATGTTAATGCATCTCCTGTGCTTGTCACAGGTTCCATCGCTGGCTCTACAGGTTCAATGTCTCCCCCTGCGAAGATAGTGCTTGTAAGTAGTGTTGCGCCTAAAAATAGTTTTGTCATAAAGTGTTTCATACTTTGTATCCTTTTTATGTATATAATTTTATAGATTTCCTTAAAATCTAACCGCCTTGCAAGTTACATAATCAGTATAACATTTTATGCTTTGAATATCTTGGAACTAAAAATATATGCATTATCCATTAGAATGGTTAAATATAAAAATATGCCAATATGCCATATTTTTACAACTTTTCTATATTCTTCGCTACAATAGCAAAAAAACAGGATATTCTTTGCGATACTTCTTTCTTTTACTCCTCCCTTATTACCTTTTGTCTAACCCCATTAAAATAGCTACCTACAATGTACAAAATCTCTTTGATGCACAGTACAATGGTACAGAGTACGAAGAGTATATTCCAGGGAAACACAACTGGAACAGACGTATGGTGGAGATAAAGCTCAATCATACTGCAGAAGTCATTTGTGATGTGGATGCAGATATTATAGGTTTGCAGGAGATAGAGAATGCTCAGGTGTTTAATCAACTTTTGAGGTGTCTTAAAAAAGTGGGATGTGGGTATAGATATAGCGCAATAACTAAGAAAAAAGGTGCGCCTATTCAAGTGGCATTGTTATCACGTTATGCTATTGTCAAACAGCGTGACATACAAGTGAGTTATGCGCCAAAAGTACGAAATATACTTGAAGTAGAAGTAGATATAGAGGGTAAAAAACTCACACTTTTTGTAAACCATTGGAAGTCCAAGGCATACAAAGGCTATGAGAGCAAACGTATCAAATATGCTAAGGCACTGCAAGCGCGTATAGCACGATTGAGCCCACGTAAAGAGTATATCATACTAGGCGATTTTAACTCAGATTATCATGCTTACTTGACCTTAGATGAAAAGAACAACGACACGCATGGAAAAACAGCTTTCTCAGATGTACTGCAAACCAAAATAGATGAGATGGACATTTTAAAAGCACAAAAAGGTATGCACTATACACTTTGGAAAGAACTACCACTTGATGAGCGATGGTCACATAAATTTTATGGTAAGAAGTCCAGTCTTGACCAGATAGTACTGCCACAGACAATGTTTGATGGTAAAGGCATAGACTATGTCAACAACTCTTTTAAAGTCTATAAAGCAGACTACCTTTTTACTAAACGAGGGTACATTAATGCATGGCGATACAAACATGGTAAACATATGGCAAAGGGCTACTCTGACCATCTGCCTGTCTATGCCTACTTCGATACCAAAGCGTACGTAAAAGAGCACTCCCAGAAAGTGACTATGCGTACCATGCCGATAGAGTATCTGTATGAAGTAGAAACATTAAAAGGGCAGGTTTTACTGAAAGATGTAGTGGTGGTCTTCAAACGAGGACGTCATGCCATTATAAAGCAGTCTGTATCGGATAGAGGAGTGATGCTGTTTGCTTGTGCAGGTAAACTAAAAGAGGGGTATCGTTATGACTTGCTTGTAGAGGGTATAAAAAGCTATCATGGTCTTAAAGAGGTAACCCATGCTTATGTTGTTCATACGAAACAAAAAGTCTCTCTTGCGAAATATTATAAAACAAAAAAGATGTTATTGGCACATGTCTTGAAACAAAATGAAGTGATAAAAGATATAAAAGGGCGCTATGCCGATAGATATTTGACCATAGATGGTCAAAAGTTCCCCATCTATTTTAAAAAGAAGAAGTTGACACCCAAAAATGGGAGTCAACTAAAGATAGACTATGCACAGCTAGGGTATTATAAAAAATTACAGCTAGTAATAACTAGCAAAAAAGATTTTAGCATTTTGGAGTAGTTATGGCGTATTATACTTGGATTTTGGCGTTTCATGTGATGAGTTTTGTATCGTGGATGGCGATGCTGTTTTATTTACCGAGACTTTTTATTTACCATCGTGAAAATGCAGATACAAAAGCTTTTACAGATATCGTGGAGGTACAGGAGTATAAACTTTTTAAATATATAGGTGCACCTGCAATGTGGGCAACGATTATTTCTGGTGGAACCATGTTGTATCTTAATACAGGCATATTCTCAAGTGGAGGATGGATACATGCAAAACTTTTTGTATTACTCTTTTTAATTGCGTATCACTTCTCGCTGGAAAGTATACGTAAGACAATGATAGATAATCCACATTATAAAAGTTCAAAATGGTTTAGACTCTATAATGAACTACCGACTTTACTTATGATTTTTATCGTCATTATGGTAGTCGTTAAACCCTTTTAATGCATTTGTGTTATAATATTTGCACTAAAAATTAAGGAGTGACGTATGACGTTACCAGAGATTGTATTACCCAAAATTGTTCTTCCCTTTGATATTCCTGTGCTAGTGCACCCTATAGTGATCCATTTTATGATTGCTTTACCTATTGTGGTCTTGGTTTTAGAACTTTTAAATTTGATGATGAAAAAGAAAGCCGTAGGCGGGGTTTCGTTTTTTCTTCTTCTTGTTACAGTAGTTGCTGCTGCAGCAGCATACTTTACAGGACTTACAGATGGAAAAGAAGCCTATGATGCCTTAGGAGAAGCAGCCAGAGCTGACCTTAGTGAACATAAACTTTTAGGTACTTACATTATGTTGGCGTCTGCTGTAGTGCTTTTCTTGAAGCTTTTGGCTATGACAGGAAATAAAGTACTTAAGGCACTTTACATACTTGTACTTGTCGGATTTGTTTTGGCACTCTTTAAACAAGGTGAAGAGGGTGGAGAACTTGTGTATGAGCATGGACTCAATGTTGAAAAAGTACAATCTTTAGATGATGAATTGTTTGATGCAAAAGATGCTTTAGAAGATGCCGAAGCGAAGATTCAAAAACTATCAATAAAGACAGAAAAAACAGCAGCTGTACCGAGTGATATAAAAGTATCTGAAGTACCTACGACAGAGCCAACAACACAAAAAGCACCTTTAGAAGAGACAGGTGTAGAAGCTGTGACACCTAAATCTGCTGTAGAAAATGCTGAAGCAGAAGTAAAAAAAGTTTCTACTCCTGCATTGGAAGAAAAAGTAAAGATTATTAAAGATACTTTTTCTGAAGCTGTTCAATAATACGCTTTTAAATTATGACCCGCCATCTCCAGCTGGGTCATACTCTTCATCATATCTATCTTCAGCTATCGTTGTGGTTAAGTTGGAAAGATACTTTGCCATCTCAATCGTTTGATTTTCATCTAAAGACTTTGCAAAAGATATCATAACAGTCCCAAAAGCTGAACGTGTTTTTCCTTGTTGTAAATCTTTAAGACGACGCAGTAAAACATCTTCTTTGATGCCTTGTAATCTAGGGTTAGACCCCATCCCCTCACCATACATTCCATGACAAGAGTTGCAGGCATTTTTTAGATAGACAGTTTCCATACTATCAGTAGCATTAAGAACCAAGGACGCAGTTATCAGTAGTAAAGTTTTTTTCATCATCTCTCCTAATAAAGTATTTTTGCAAGATAAAGCCCCTCAGGTGGGGCAAGGGTAGTTGTATGTTTGTGTTTACAAGTTATTTGTTCCTGAAGTGCAGTGTGTGTCATGTTGTCATGAGCATAGGACATAGCTGCATCTACCATCATTCTCACCTGAGAACGTAAAAATCCATTGGCTTGAAAATAGATAAAATGATAGCCATGATGGGTTTTGTGTTTTGCAAAATAGATTTCTCGTACTGTTGTGTACGTTTCAGAGCCAGTTTTACGAAAATAGGCAAAGTCATGTTTGCCTTCAAAACATTGTAGTGCTTCACTTAGTTTGTTAGTATCAAAATCAGGATAGTAAGAGACATACTGTTGTTCAAAAACAGAAGGTTTGCTTGTCTTAAAAACATAGCGGTAGAGTCTTTTTTTGGCTGAAAATCGTGCATGAAAATCATCACTTACTTTGGTAATATGTTTGATAGAAATATCATGCAGTTTTCTGTTAAGGTTGAGTTTTAACTTTACTAAATCAGTCCAATACTCAGGGAGGTCAAAATGTATCACCTGACCAGAAGCGTGTACACCTGCATCGGTACGTCCACTTCCTACGATGTCAGCATTTATGCCTAAAGAGCGTAATGCTTCCTCTATAGTATGGGTAATGGTTTGATTTGTGGATGTTTGTTTCTGAAAACCAAAGTAATGACCTCCATCATAAGCGATAACAGCTTTTACACGCATAAGTTTAGCCTTAAAAATATTTTGATACACGTCTGTGAAAAAGCCATTGACCCAGTAGTGTAACTAATATAATACTTATAACAAGAAATAGTGGTGTGCCTATTTTTTCCAAAGTAGAACCAATAAAGTATAGAAATAATGTTGTAAATAAAATAATGAGAAATGAATGGTTTGCCTGATATCTTGGGTTTATTATGCTAAATGAAGCGACAAGATAGACTGAGAGTAAAGGTATTAATGAAATAAAAATAAAAAATAGTGCTCTATGCATCATTTTTTTCTCTATAAATGCTCTCTGCCAATATGAAATTATATTTTCAAATTTAAAAGGTTTTTCTTTGATTTCATCGTAAACTTCTAAAGATTGATATTTAGCTTGTTGTAGTTTATTTTTTGCATAGGTATAGCCATATCCATCATTCAGTAAGAGAGATGTAATGTTGGTTTTATGATTAAGTTTGGCAGTTTTTGCTGCAAAAAATTGTTCATTATTCTTGTCTGTACGATTATAAATGACAATATCATTCAAAGTATTTTTGTTTTTATCTTTGATATATATATAATAATTTCCAAATTTTTGACCTAATTTTCCAGGTGAAAGATTAAGTTTTGCTTCAGATTTTTTCTTTTCTTTAAATGATTTATAAAGTTGTTTACTAAGTGGCATTGCAAAAAATGATATACTCCCTAAAAGTAAAGAAAAAAGTAAACCGAGTAATAGTAGAGGACGTAGCACTCTTTTTGCTTTCAAGCCTAAAGCATACAATACAATGAGTTCATTATCCTGAGAAAGTTTAATCAATACGTTTGCTAATGCTGCTACAAAAGATAAAGGTAATGTATAAAATATAATATCAGTAATAGAATAAGAATATAGTGCCAGTAATTCAAAAAAAGTAATTTGTATTTTTGACGTAAGTGTTGCAATTTTTACTAAATAAACAAGAGAAATAATGAAAAAAAAAGGTAAAAATATCATCAAAAATGATTTGACAAAATGTGATGATATGTAATGTTTAACTTTAACCATAAATCAGCGTATTTAATAAATGAAGTGTATCTGTATCGTAAAGATAGACGATAAATGTAGCTAAGGCTAAGAAAGGAACAAAAGGTACCCCTTTGTCTCTCCAAATCATGGCAGGTATCATCGCTAAAATGGCAGAGAGAAAAAGTGCCATGAAAAAGTTAGGAAAACCCAAGAGTGCTCCCATCGTACCTGCGACAATCACATCTGCCCCACCCATGGCTTCGCGCCTTGCAATCAAAGAAGAGAAAAGACCTATAAGGTAGAGCCCACCTGCAGCAATGGCTCCATACATCATAGCATCCAAAAAGTTTGGTTGAATGAGGGCAAAGAGTAAGGCTGCAAAATTGACATTGTCAGGGACTGCCATATATTTAAAATCTATCATCACCAATGCAAGCAGCGCGGCAAAAGATGCTGCAACAAAAGGCAGATACCAGACTAACCCTAGCTTGACATAAAGTAGCGCAAAGATGATACCTGTAAGCAACTCCACAATCGGGTACTGTTTTGAGATAGGTGTTTTACAAAAACCACATTTTCCACGTAAAAAGAGCCATGAAAATATGGGAATATTGTGGTACCACTTGAGTGATGTTTGACAGCTAGGACATTTTGAAGAAGGAAAGACAATACTTTCTCCATTTGGAATACGGTAAATCACCACATTGAGAAAAGAACCGATAAGTGTTCCAAAAATAAAAACTGCGAGTAATATCTCAATCATAAATGTCTCTTGCATTAGAGCCCTCCGAAACGTCTGTGACGTTGTGTAAATTGTTTTAAAATGTTGTCTAACTCTTCTGAAGTAAAGTCAGGCCACAATGTTTTGCTAAAATAAAGTTCAGCATAGGAGAGTTGCCATAGCAAAAAGTTTGATATACGTTCTTCCCCAGATGTTCGTATAAGTATATCAATATCTTCATAAGGAGTTTGCAGTAATTGTGAAATATCTTTTTCAGTTACATGTTTTTTTTCGCTTTGTAGAAGTTTGTTAACTGCATCTGTAATCTCAGCTCTCCCTCCATAATTCAATGCGAGTATTTGTTTCAAATTTGTATTTTTTTTTGTAATTTCTTCTGTATCACGTATACGTTTTTGCAAAGCTTTTGAAAAAGCATCAATGTTGCCTATGGCTTGAAAGCGAATATTGTGTTTTTGGTAGGTTTCAAGCTCTTTTTTGAGATATTTATCGAGAAGTTTCATTAAAAATTCTACTTCAAGTTTGGGGCGTTTCCAGTTTTCTGTAGAAAAAGCATAAAAAGTTGCTGTTTCTATGCTTTCATGTGCGGCACAGTAGGTGGTAATGTCACGAATATTCTCTGCGCCTACTTCATGTCCTTTGGTACGTTTAAATCCACGCTCTTTTGCCCAACGTCCATTGCCATCCATGATGATTGCGAGATGTTTAATGGTAGAGCTTGACATGTTTAGGCTTCTCCTGCCAAACGTTGTTCACTTTGACTCATGTTTTCGTTATGGCTTAGCTTTTGTGCTTCATTTAAAATGTTCTGGGCAAGAGTAAGTTTGTCTGCACGTCCTAAATTTATTTGTGCTTCTTTAGTTATGAAAGTGATTTCATTTTCATCCCCTCCAAAACTTTTTGCATCATCTAAAAGGTTGTAACAGACAGCATCTACACGTTTTTGGGTGAGTAGGTTAACGGCATTGTTTAGCCCTTCTTCGCTGTCCATCTCTGCTTTAAATGCAACGGTTTTGATGTCTGTTTTGTCAAGGCTGGAGAGTACATCGGCTGTTTGTACGAGTTCGATGTTCCATGTGTCACCTATCATAGACTTTTTCATCTTTCCATTTTGTGGAAACTTAGGCTTATAGTCTGCTACAGCTGCTACCATAAACAAATAAGGCTCTTTTTGTATGAGATGTCTGTCTGAAGCATTCATAGAAGGTTTGGACATTTTTCCTTTTTTAGACACACGTATAGCATCTTTGGTATAGTCCAATATCTCTTCAGCATTTTCTGCATCTATTGTATAGATACCTGTAGGTAAATCATAGTGAGGCATAGTCGTGATGTAACATACATCTGCCCCCTTAAGGTAGAGAGAAAGACAAAGGGCTTTTGCCATTTTTCCTGAAGAGAAGTTAGAGATATAGCGTACTTCGTCTATCTTTTCTCGTGTACCACCACCCGTGACCACGATACGTCTGTCATCCCAGAATGGGTCTTTAAGGAGTGCTTTGGCTGTTTCAAAAAATATTTCACTTGGCTCTGCCAATGCACCATTGCCCAAGTCTCCACAGGCAAGTACTTTTTCTTGAGGGTTAATGATAATGTAGTCATTCACCCCTAACATTTTTAGACTTCCTGCGGTGTAGTGGTTTGCAAGCATTTGTGTGTTTGCCGAAGGTGCCACAAGTATGTCACCTTTAAACGCCAAGGCAGTTTGCGTCAATATATTGTCAGCAATACCTTTAGAGAGTTTGTTTAGTGTGTTCGCGGTTGCAGGAGCGATGATAAAAACATCACATTTTTTACCCATCTCTATATGATTGAGCTCTGAACTCCAACTTTCGCTGCTCTCTGTTAGTACTGCATTACGTGTGAGTGCTTCAAAGGTAAGTGCAGAGACAAAGCGCTCAGCACTAGGTGTCATCACGACATGTACGTCTGCACCTGCTTTGATGAAAAGACGTGCCAAATCACACGCCTTATATGCTGAGATACTTCCTGTAACACCAAGGAGTACACTTTTGTTTGTTAAATCGATTTGCATCGTTTATGCCTTTCCAAAAAACTTATAAAAGAAGTTTTTAATGCTTTTTTGTGCAGAACGTGAGAGTACCAAGTCTCCCTGTTCTACATTTTTTGTGACGGTGGTACCTGCAGCAATCATTACATCATCAGGGATGGTGACAGGTGCTACAAGTTGTGTATCTGAACCTACAAATACATTTTTCCCTATGTGGGTCTGGTATTTGTTTTTCCCGTCGTAGTTGCACGTTATCACACCTGCACCAATATTTGAGCCTTCTTCTATTGTTGCGTCACCTATATAGGCTAAGTGTCCAGCTTTTACACCTGTGAGGGTTGATTTTTTTACTTCTACAAAGTTACCGATGTGGGTATCTACGAGTGTTGAGTCTGGACGTACGCGTCCCATAGGTCCTACATCAGAGTTTTCTATGTGTGAACTTTCTACAATCGAATGGGTTTTAATATGCGAAGCTATGATACGCGAAGCCCCTTGAATACTCACACCATTTTCTAACATACATTCCCCTTCAAAGATAGCACGTGAATCAATGTAAATTGTCTCAGGAAGACGCATACTTACCCCTGCTTGCATCCACGCAGTCTTGATGCGTCTTTGCATAATCTCTTCAGCATGTGCGAGGTCTATTTTGGAGTTTACACCTTTAAACTCTTCTTCATTGACTATTACAGGATGAATGTTTTTCCCTTCTTCAACAGCCATTTTAATAATATCTGTCAGGTAGTACTCTCGTTGGGCATTGTAGTTGTTTAGTGCAGGGATGTAGCGTTCAAGTATCTCTTTTTTGACACAGTACACACCGGCATTGACAGTTTGTATCTCTTTTTGTGCAGGGATGCAGTCTTTCTCTTCTACAATCTCTTGTACCTTATCATTTAAAATGACGACACGCCCATAGCCAGTGGGGTTATCTAGTTTGATGACGGACATGTTGATGTCTGCCTCCCCTTGGGTTAAGGCACCCAGTGCATCCATAGTGACAAGTGGCATGTCTCCGTTAAGTATGAGTGCCTTTTCATGTACAACCTCCACGCCTTTCATCGCACCTCCCGTACCAGGGAACTTATCAGCGTCCTGCATATGGAAATGGATACCTGCATAGTTGGCTTCTATCTCTGCTTGTATACGTTCTGCTTGGTGGTAGAGCACTATAGTAATGTCATCTGAGAGTGCCTGTGCAGCATCAATAGCATGAAAAAGCATAGATTTTCCAGAAATTTCATGGAGTACTTTAGGCGTAGTAGATTTCATTCTGGTACCTTGACCAGCAGCAAGTATGACAACAGAGAGAGACATTGTTAAAACCTTTTAGATAAAATTACGTAAATATTATTATTGCGATTATACCTAATTGTAATTAAACCCAAAATATGCATTAGAAATCATCCATCTTCTACAAAGTATTAGCACATGGGCATTCACAAAGAATCATCGATTAACCTATGGGTTAAACTCAAATTCTTTGCAAACACCCATGCACTAAGCCTTTACAGAATTTGAAACGATTCTAATGCATAATTTGGGTCAAACCCTATAAAAGAAGGTCTAAATATGACATGTAAACATTTTGGGAGCTGTGGCTCTTGTGGACTCTATGCATTGAGCTATGAGGAACAACTCAAACAAAAAGAGACCCGAGTGTCTGGACTTTTGGCACCTTTTTTCTCAGAGAAGCTGGAAGTCTTTGACTCTCCTGACTCTCACTACCGTGCACGGTCTGAGTTTCGCATTTGGCATGAGGGCGATAGGTGTGACTATGCGATGGGCAATGCCACTAAAGATGGTGCCATCAACATAGAAGAGTGCCCGAAGGTGATAGAGCCTATAGAAAAACGTATGTGGGCATTGTTAGACAAAATCAATGCTTCACAAGAGGTACTCAAAAAGAAACTTTTTGCCGTAGAGTTTTTGGCTACCACTACGGATGAGTGTCTCATTACCATGCTGTACCATAGAAAGCTAGATGATACATGGAGTGCTGAGGCGAAACTTTTAGAGAGTGAGTTAAACTGTAAGGTGATGGGACGTAGCCGAAAACAAAAGGTGATACTCTCCGATGAATTTGTGACAGAAAAACTAGATATAGACGGCAAAACCTTTACCTATGTGCAGTATGAGAGTGGATTTACCCAACCAAACCCAGTAGTGAATGTAAAGATGATAGAGTGGGCGATAGCACAGGCTAAAAAAGTAGGGTATGGCGATTTTTTAGAGTCTTACTGTGGCTTAGGAAACTTTACCTTGCCACTTTCTCATTATTTTGACAAAGTGTTGGCAACAGAAATTTCTAAACGTTCTATACATGCAGCATTGGAAAACTGTACCCTTAATGGTGTAGACAATATCACCTTTGCACGACTCGCTTCTGAAGAGATGACAGAGGCATTGAATGGGGTACGTGCATTTGAGCGTTTAAAAGATATTGATTTGAAAGCCTATGATTTTTCTACGGTACTTGTAGACCCACCAAGAGCAGGACTAGATGAAGGCACTATTGCGCTCATTTCTCAGATAGAAAACATTATTTATATCTCTTGTAACCCTGAAACATTGGCAAGAGACTTGGAAACGTTAAGTCAAACACACAAAGTGACAGATGCAGCAATGTATGACCAATTTCCACATACAGAACATGTTGAGTCAGGCGTTTTTTTGCGTAAAATTTAGATTGTATGATAATATCTTGATTATGCTATAAGAAGAATAATTTCCCCTGCAAAAAGCAAGGGAAAAGGTGTCACAAATGGGAGGAATTACTTCCAACCATCCGTCACTACTTTTGTAGAGTTTTTGTAAGGGTATTTTTTCACTAGTTTTTTCACATCTAGTTTTTGGTCGCCTTCTCTCATAAAGTGTGCTAGTGTTACTGAAGCCCAGTAATCATTTGCATATTCTGTACCTTCAAGTTGAACTGGTACACCATTTTTGTTTACAGTGTGACATGCTGAACATGTAACAGGACCTGCATACTTACCATCTGGTGAGTACTGAAGTGCTTGTTCATGTGTAGTAACATCTACTGATCTCTCATCACCATCATAACGTGTAGAGTAAAGACCATGCGTTGACTCGTGACATGTTTGACAAGCGATGTCGCCGTGTGCTTTAGAGTATCTGTATAAAGAGTACTTGTTCGGCTGATCGATTGGGAAGTATTTACCACCAGTGTTTTGCTCAACAAATGGTGCCAAGTGACAATCCGCACAGTGAGGCTCAGAAGCTGATAGCCACCAGTCATTACCTGCAGATGCTGCAATATATGGTACATCTCCACCTGTTTTGTGGTTCCAAGGTTTAAGGTCTAACTTACCATCTTTTCCTGCATTTTTTACAAGTACAGCTGATTTATGGTCTAGGTAGTAAGAAAGTACTTCATTGCTTCCTGTTGCTTTAGCATCAGCGATAGCAGCAAATTTCTTCATGTCCCCACCTGCAACAGCTTTAACAATTTCTTTTAAAGATTTGTTTCTAAGTGTTTTACCTTCTTGTTTCGAGTCATTTGTAAT
>Ga0256840_1003407_pt1 | contig 12869 bp, 12 predicted proteins | sample 355202metaG_FD_185969 | JGI IMG/M metagenome (GOLD analysis project Ga0256840, IMG submission 185969) | Hydrothermal vent microbial communities from Mid Atlantic Ridge, Atlantic Ocean - 355-202 | ecosystem: Environmental > Aquatic > Marine > Hydrothermal vents | place: Atlantic Ocean: Mid...
AAAATCATCGTCTTTTTCAGTATATTTCAGTTTATATTCTGACTTAAGAAATATGTAAAAAGGTGCTAAAAAATCCTGAAATATCATAACAGGCTTGCTAAAAAACAGGTCAGGTCTTATAATTCCTTCCGTAACCGTATTTTTATAAAATGATTTTCTCACATTATACAGTGCCGTAAAAAATAAAAACATTTCAGATTCTTTATCTCCGTAATAATTTGTTAAGAATAAGCCGGAATCATTTTCGTAAAAGTATATTTTAGTATTATTTTCATTATCGATGATAAATGTCTGATTCCAAATATCTTTTTCAACTTCCCATTGTTGTGTTTCTTTACCGTTTTTTATTATCTGCAGTTTTTTACCCGGTATAAAATGAAATGCATTACTGAGTATATCATCAACTTTTGCAGGTTCAACCAAATCGTTCTCTTCAGGTTTCCCGAATGTAATAAGTTTTGTTTTATTATTTTTCTTAATTACAAAATTATACAGCGGATAATCTAAAGTTTCCGAGCCAACGTAAGGTGTTGTTTGCATCTGAAAATGTAAATGGGGATAAGGAGAATGTCCGGAGTTTCCCACCTTTCCTATTATATCGCCTTTTCTTACAAAATCTCCTTTCCTTACCTTAATACTGCCTTCTTTTAAATGGCTTACCTGCGAATAAAGGTATTCTCCGTGTTTTATAACTACTGAATTTCCCCAGTTTTGCAAAATATTAACATCTCCTATTTTATTATCCGGAATACCGTCCGTAATTTCGGCTACAACACCTGCTGCCGGAGCAACAACGGGTTTTTCATAGCAAAAATAGTCTTTACGGTAGTCGCCTTTATCTTTATATTGTCTGTCATTTTCGTCTTTTATAATAAAATCCCAGGCATGCCTCCATCTGTCTTTGTGCGTGTATTTTCCGTTATGTGCCTGCATAACTGCCCAAGCCCCGATAAAGGGTAAATTTATCGGAAAATAGTTTTTATTCTTAAGTTCTTCTTTTCCTGTATGATAAAGATATAAACTTTTTTCGGGAGTTTTTTGTCTTATAAAAACATCTGTTAATTTTTCATTTTTTTCTGTTCTCAATTTTAATACGTAAATAAATAAAAGAACAATTATATTAAAAGGCAGCGAATAAATTGATATTTGCCAAACAGCAAATATATACCCTAAACTTGCAGTAACTATGACTGTTACAGGAAGCAAAATTACCGTCCATAAATAAGATTTTTCCGAAGGTATTACAAAATATCCGCCTACGGCAATTGAGGTTAATATGTAATTAAACCCGATAAAAGTGTATGCAAGTGCAGAAAAGTCGGCACCTATAAGATTATAAAACAGGTATGCAGACCAAAACCCGATTACGGATAATGAAAATGCAATTCTTGAGTAATACAAAAGCCCTATTGCCGTTATTATTCCCGCAAGAATATTATTTTGAAAAAAAATTGCTCCGAGAGACAAGAAGTATATTTTAACACTCTCTAATACAGGCATATTACTGAACCAGTCGTATAGCGTAACTAAATTTTTCCCGCCGAGAGCATATAATTCATTATAAGTATAAATACCCCTTTCCGATAATCCGAGAGAAGAGAAATCTTTAGTTGCAAGAATTATTGCCCAAATGCCAAGCAGAAACGGAATGCTGAGATAAGGCAATGCATATTTTGTCAAAATTCCCTGTAAAGCTACGGTTATAAAAAGTGTTAAAAGAGCTGCAAAAATAACGACAACGGTTAATTCAAAACCGGGAACAAACATAATGCCTGTCCCCAGACCTACCAAAAGAGCATTAAATCCGTAAAGACCTTTTTTTATTGTTATTTTATCGTATCCTAATATGAATGCAATTATGTTTGCGGTTAAAACAGACAGAAGTCCGTATAAACCCGCCCAAAAATCAAGAAAAGTTACGAAAAATAAAAGTACCGCAAAAAATTTATTCTCAGAAAAAAATATCTGAGAATAACTGTTTAAAATTGCATTAAGTAAGGATTTTATTTTATGTTCTCTGACCATTTACAGTTTCTTATTTTAAATAATCCGGAATTTTTTCATGAGAGGTTAAGCTTTCATTTGTTTCATTCTCTCTGATAATATGCGTTTTGCCTTTTGTATCGATTAAAACTATTTTAGGTCTTAATGTAATAAACTGCATCCATTGCGTCATATTATAAGCTCCTACTCTTTTAATAACATAGTTATCTCCTTTTTGTAAAAGCGGAAATTTAACAGCCGAGCGTATAATATCAATATTCATACATAAAGGACCGTATATCGTTGTGTCTTCGCTGTGTGAACCGGCTTCTTTTGCAGGATATATTTCGTGTTCATACCAAAAAGAGGTAAAAAGTATGTTAACACCTGTATCTATAATCATTGAACGTCTTCCGTCGGCAAGTCTTTTATTTGCTAAAACACTTCCTATTATATAGCCGGCATCGTCAATTAAGGCTCTGCCTGTTTCAAGGAATAATGTCGGCATTTCGTTAGGGTCTAAATCAGAATTTATCAAAGCTCCGGAAATTGCTTCGGCATATTGGTCAAAAGTAGGACAAGTATCTTTTCCCGGTAAATAAGCTCCTTTCAGTGTATTTTTGGAAGCAAAACCGCCTCCCATATCTATGTATTTAATTTTATGATTGAATTTACGTTCGATTCTTACGGCGAGTTCTGCTAATTTTGATGCTGCAACAGCATACGGAGCCGGTGTCATCATATAAGTGCCGATGTGTGTATGTAAACCTACTAAATCCATTTTTTCACTCATCATAATTCGGTTAAGGGCATTCCACGCCTCGCCGTTTTCGTAATTGAACCCGAACCTGTCCCACTGCGGATAAACTCCGGTGTCCATATTTACACGTATGGCTACTTTCGGTCGTTTTTCAAGTTTCTCACTGACGGATAATAATTCATATAATTCATCAAAGTGGTCAATATGGATATATGAGCCGTTTTCAGTTGCTTTTATTAAGTCTTCTTTTGATTTGTCCGGACCGTTAAAAATAATTTTATTTCCGGGAATTCCGTTTGCAACGGCTTTATCGTATTCAAATCCGGAAACTACCTCTGCCCAAGAGCCTTCGCTGTGGTAAATTTTACATATTGCGTTTAAATAGTTTGTTTTGTATGACCAGGCAAACTGAACTTTAGGATATCTTGAAGTAAAGGCTCTTTTTGCTTCGTTAAAAGTTTTTCTTATTGTTTTTTCTGAAATAATAAAACTTGGCGAACCGTATTGTTCAATTAATTTTTTAACCGGTATTTCGTCAATTTCCGTAATTACGGGCATTTTAGCCTGCATTCCGAATTTATCGGGCATTCCTGCGTTTATTTTAGTTATTACGGGTCTTTCGTATTTTAATTTTTCTTCCATTTTTATATTTTTTTAATTTCCTCAAAATTTTAGTTATTTTTATAGCTCTCCGGTAACAGACAGTTTTTCAAATTGAGATATGTCTCCTATTAAATCGTATGAATACCGAATAAACATTTTGCCTACATCATATGTTTTAAACGGTTCGACGGTTTCTCCCAAAGCAAGCTTTACAAGTGCTTCCGGTATGTTTTGTCCTGCTCCGACGGCAAGGTAAATCCATGCAGGTATTCTCGGGTTTATTTCAATAATATAATATTTATCAGAATGTGTTTTAATTATTTCGAGTTCCATTCCGCCTCGCCATTTAGTTTTTTGTATTAAGTTTCTTGTTATTTCAAGTAATTTTTCATCTCCCAAAGTTATTCCTCCCCATGCTTTGCCTTTGTCTGTTATGTATTGTTTTCGCATAGGAACGGCTGCAATTGTATTTCCTTTACCGTCTCCTAAGGCTGCTACATTAACTTCGGTTCCTCGTATAAACTCTTGGATAATAATCGGGACACCCCATTTTGCACTTATTTTATTGAAATATTCGGTTACCTGAGCCGGTGTATAGGCTAAATATGCATCATAAAATTTGCCTTTTACCAGCAGAGGATATTCAAATTCATAACGTAATTCGGATATGTCTGAAATCTTTGTTACGGGCTTGCTGAAAGGAATATCAAAATTGTATTTTTTTCCGAATTTGGGCAGTTCTGATTTGTGCCTTTCTTCAAATTGTTCTATCGTAGGCAAAAATGTTTTAATTCCGGTTTCTTTGAGATATTTTTCTGATTTCATAAAAGTAAACAGCTCTGCATCAAAGTTAGGAATCAAAACATCCGGTTTTTCTCTTTTGCCGATATATTCGATACGTTTCATAAGCTCGTCAGAACCTGTTGAAGGATAGGGAATTTGATATACTTTATCGCATACGTTTTCCATATAAATTCCGGGCTCTAAATTTTCGTAAGCAAGTCCTACTATGCGAACATCAAAGGATTCTGCCTCTCGCAAAGACCGTATTACCGGAACTCCGGGTCCGGGATTATCGGTATTGTTTAAACCTGTTACCGCTATTGTATATTTTGGTTTCATCTGCTTTTTTATTCTGTTAAATGATAGTTCTGTAATACAGCCGCAAAATCATAAAAGTTATTTTCAAACGTAAGTTTGTCAATTTCATAGTTCTCGGCAAACCATTTTATAATTTCATCATCTGTTTTTTCTTCTTTAAGAAGTTCTATAATTTTTTTACCTGTTTCGTTAACAGAAAAAGAATCTCCCGTATTGGGGTCGAACAAAAAGCCGCTTTCGCTTACTGCTATATTTTTTTTAAGTTTCATAATTACTTTTTTTAATTTTGATTAAAACATCTTTTGTGTTCGGAGTTAAGTATGCTTTGATATTTTTCCTGACTTATAAACTGAGGTGTATAAACAGTTTTATGAATTTTCAGTTGTCTTGAAAAAGCTCGCATATGGTTTCCGGAGCCGCATTTCAGCATTTCATATACTTTTTTAATTTCCTCATTTTCAACTTCTTTTATATATTTTTCTAAATCATAGATATCTACGTCTTCAATTGTTGCTCCTACTGTAAGTGCTGAAATTAAATCTCTGCTTCCGTCTTCAATAAGTCGATTATACAACTCCTGAAGTTCTTCATTCTCAAAAACTCCGGCAGGGTTTACTTTGTATCGGATACCGAAATCTTTTAATAAGTTTTCTACTAAACTCATATGATATTTTTCACTCTTACTGATATTTTGAAAAACAAATAAATCATATCTGTCAGATAAAAAACTGTAAACATCATATGCCAACTTTTCTTCTTCATACATATGTTTTAAACTTTCTTTTTCAGCATTTGTTATTTGTGCATTAAGTTTACTGGTGAAAATAAAGACCATAAAAATACCCGGTAATATAAATTTAACTTTTTTCATAATTAATTTTTATTTAATATTAGTAACTGAATTTTATGATACAAAAATATATATAAGGTTTAATACGGGTGTTACAATATTTTACAAAAAGTTTATGAAATTTGAATTAATTTGTATTTTACCTGTCTGACAAGTATTTTTCTTTAAACTCGCTTACTGTCATCCCTGTTTCTTTTTTAAATTGAGAGGAAAGGTATTGTACGCTGCTGTAGTCCATCATATAAGCAATTTCACTTAAAGAATATTCATTTTCGACAATCATTTGCTTTATACGCTCAATTTTCTTTTCTATAATATACTTTTCTAATGTAATATGTTCATTTTCAGAAAACAGGCGAGATAAATATCTGTAATTATATCCTAATTTCTCCACAATATACTCTGATTTTTTAACAATAGAATCTACATTATTCATCTCAAAAATAAGTTCCTTAACGGCAATCTTTATCCGTTCCGCTATTTTTTCCTCATTAGTTTTTAATAGAGAGAGACCTGATAATAATAATATTTCAGATATTTTTTTATTATCGGTTTTTTCATAATCATATTCTATTTCAGCAAAACCCGGTTTTATTGTAATTACTTTTATATCATTGTCTTCAAAGTCTCTTTTTAAACTTCTGACACAACAGTCATTTATCATATTTTTGATATAAATCTTTTTCCTGACCGGCTTTTTGTTATACATTTGCAATCAATTTATTGTTAAAACGAAAAATATATCAAAAATTTTAGCTATGTCTACTAAAAACTTATCAAATTACGATATAAATTCTGTTCCGTCAGGCAAAGATATGAGTTTTGCGATAATAGTATCTGAATGGAACAATGATATTACCGAAAAATTATACAACGGAGCATATAATACCTTAGTAAAGCACGGAGTAAAAAAAGAAAATATACACAAAGAATATGTTCCGGGGACTTTTGAACTTACATACGCAGCAAATATATTTGCAAACTATGCTTATTTTGATGCCGTTATTGTTCTCGGCTGTGTAATTCAAGGCGAAACAAGACACTTCGATTTTATTTGCTCAGGAGTTACTCACGGTATTTCGGAAATAAATGCAACACTAGAAACTCCTGTAATATTCGGAGTGTTAACAACAAATAATAAACAACAGGCAATTGACAGAGCCGGAGGAAAACTTGGAAATAAAGGTGATGAAGCTGCCGTTACCGCACTTAAAATGTCCGAATTCAGAAAACGAACAGACAGTTTAATTACAGAACAGGAAGGACAAGATTTCCGAGACACCTTAAATTATTTATAATAATTTTGAATTATGCTGAAGATAGGACATAAAAACATAGAGCCGGGCGACATATTCAAAATAGTTTATAAAAAAGAAAAAATAACCGTATCCGAAGAAGCATTCCGTAAAGTTTCCGAAAGTTTTGATTTTTTGAAAGAATTTTCAAAAAATAAAGTAATATACGGAATCAATACCGGATTCGGTCCTATGGCTCAGTATAAAATAAGCGAAAAAGACCAAATCAACCTGCAGTATAACCTTATAAGAAGTCATTCTGCCGGAGCAGGAGAATTATTATCCGAAAATTGCGTCAGATTTACAATGCTCGCCAGACTTAACACCCTGCTTAAAGGATATTCCGGAGTAAATACTACTGTCATTAATTTATTGAAAGATTTTCTTAATTTCGAAATATATCCCAATATTTATAAACACGGAGGCGTAGGTGCAAGCGGAGATTTGGTACAGCTCTCACATCTTGCATTGACTCTTATCGGTGAAGGCAAGGTGAGATACAAAAACAAAGAATATGATACTGCATACATATTGAAAAAGTTTAATCTTAAACCTGTTGAAATAAAAATAAGAGAAGGATTGGCTTTAATAAACGGCACCTCCGTAATGACGGGAATCAGTTTGAGTAATATCTTTTGTGCAGAAAAACTTATAAATATTTCAGTTCTTATTTCGTCAACGATTAATGAAATAGTCATATCATATGATGACCATTTTTCTTGTGAACTAAATAAAGTTAAGCTCCACAAAGGGCAAGAAGAAATCGCAAAAAAAATGCGGAATATCTTATCAGAGAGCAAATTAATAAAAGAACGAAAAAACTGTCTTTATAATAAAAAAAGCGAAAGCAGTTTTTATTTTGAAGAGAGGGTTCAAGAATATTATTCTTTGCGTTGTGTCCCGCAAATTCTCGGACCTGTTTACGACACTACGGAATATGCAAAAAATATCCTGGTAAATGAAATAAATTCGGTAAACGACAACCCGATTATAGATAAAGAAAATAACAATGTATATCACGGAGGAAATTTTCACGGTGATTACATCGCTCTTGAAGCCGATAAACTCAAAATTGCAATAACAAAGCTCTCAATGCTTGCCGAACGACAACTAAATTTCTTAATGAACGACAAATTAAACAAAATTTTACCTCCGTTTGTAAATCTCGGGACATTAGGGCTTAATCTCGGAATGCAGGGAGCACAATTTACTGCCGTATCAACCGTTGCCGAAAACCAAACACTTTCAAATCCGATGTATGTTCATAGTATTCCGAACAATAATGACAACCAGGACATAGTGAGTATGGGAACAAATGCCGCATTACTTACTCAAAAAATAATAAATAACACATTCGAAGTATTAGCAATAGAAGTTATTACGTTAGTTCAGGCAATAGACTACCTGGGATATCAAAATAAAATCTCGAAAAAATCAAGAAAATTATACGATGAAATAAGAGAAATAATCCCGACTTTCAAAAAAGACAGTGTCTTGTACCCTACAATAAAAAAAGTTACGGACCATTTAAAACTTTTCAGTAATTAAAGAAACGGAAATGAAATATGCACTCGTTACGGGCGGATCAAGAGGAATAGGAAAAGCAATAAGCATTAAGCTTGCCGAAAAAGGTATTTTTATATTTATAAATTACAAAAATAACGATGAAGAAGCCCAAAAAACATTACAAGAAATAAAAGAAAAAGGCGGAGAAGCAGAGCTTATAAAATTTGATGTATCAAATCCGACAGAAACAGAAAATGCACTTGAACTTTTGCAAAATAAATTAGAAAATAATTATATTGAAATACTGATAAATAATGCGGGAATAAGAAGAGATAATTTGCAAATCTTTATGACCGACGATGACTGGAACGATGTTATTAATACAAACCTTAACAGCTATTTTTATATAACCAGAAGACTGCTGAAAAATATGATAGTAAAAAAAGCAGGCAGAATAATAAATATTGTATCTTTATCCGGAATAAAAGGAACACCCGGTCAAACAAATTATTCGGCGGCAAAAGCCGGAATTATAGGTGCAACTAAAGCATTATCGCAAGAAGTTGCCCATAAAAAAATAACAGTTAATGCCGTTGCTCCGGGATTTATAAAAACTGATATGACAACAGACTTAAACGAAAAAGAAATACAAAAACTTATACCGGCAAGACGTTTCGGTAAACCTGAAGAAGTTGCAGAACTTGTATCTTTTTTAGCTTCCGATAAAGCATCATACATAACAGGTGAAATTATTAAAATAAGCGGAGGTATCTCATAAATAATATAAGAAGAAAAACATGAAGCGAGTTGTAATAACCGGAATGGGTATTTATTCAGTTATAGGAACAAACTTAGATACCGTTAAAAAATCACTGGAAAACGGAAAATCAGGAATTGTTTTTGAAGAAGAAAGAAAAAAAATGGGTTTCCGGTCAGGGCTTACGGGAAAACTTAAAAGACCCGACCTAAAAAAACAACTCTCAAGGAGAATGAGGATAGGGCTTGCAGAACAAGGAGAATATGCCTATGTTGCAACAAAAGACGCAATCCTGCAGGCAAAACTGACAGAATCCGATTTAAATTCAAACTCAACCGGAATACTCTTTGGAAATGACAGTTCGGCAAAAGCCGTTATTGACGGATGGGAAACATTCAAAGAAAAAAAAGATACATCATTAATGGGTTCTGCCGGTATATTTCAACAAATGAACTCAACGGTAACAATGAACCTCTCCGTTATATTCAAAGTAAAAGGCATAAACTTTTCGGTAAGCGGAGCATGTGCCAGCAGTTCTCACGCAATAGGCGTTGCAGCAATGATGATTAAACAAGGAATGCAGGATATTATTATTTGCGGAGGAGCACAAGAAATAAACCCGCCGGTAACAGCAAGTTTTGACGGTCTCGGAGCATTTTCAACAAAAGAAGAAGAACCTGAAAAAGCCCTTCGCCCCTTCGATAAAGACAGAGACGGACTTGTGCCGAGCGGAGGAGCAGCTGTAATAATACTGGAAAGCTACGAAAATGCCGTAAAAAGAAAAGCAGATATTATAGGCGAAGTGCTCGGATGGGGCTTTTCGTCAAATGCTGACCATATCTCAAATCCGAGTGTTGCCGGATTAAGACAGTCCATGGAATCAGCAATTAAAAATGCAAATATAAAAGTTTCAGACATTGACTACGTAAATGCTCACGCAACATCAACACCGGCAGGAGACTCCAAGGAAGCACAAGCAATTTACGAAACTTTAGGAAGCAAAGTCCCCGTAAGCTCTACAAAATCAATGACAGGACACGAAATGTGGGCAGGAGGAACAAGCGAAGTTATTTACTCTTTACTTATGGCACACAACGACTTTATTGCCCCTAATATCAATTTTAAAAATCCCGATGAATTTTCAAAAAATATTAATATAATTGCAGAGCCGAAAAAACATAAAACTGATATCTTTTTATCAAACTCATTTGGTTTCGGAGGAACAAACTCATCGTTGATAATCAAAAAGTTATAAAAATTAATATCTATGAAAAAAATTGTACTTGCATTATTTTTGATTACGGCATTATCACTCAGCGGACAAGCTCAAACAATGTTCGGAAATACGGCTCTTACACTGAAAAAAAACGTATTGTCTCTCGGCATTAACCCTGTTTATGCCATAGACCTTAATAATTTTGACCCCGCATATGCTCCCGGTCCTGAAGATTTTGCATATTTTTTTCATCTCGGATACGGAACAACACAATCCTCCGATATCGGAATTAATATAGGTAAAGCCTGGGGGCAAATGTATTACGGTTTCGATTTTGAAAATGCTTTCGTTAATTCCGGGAAAATATATATTTCAGGAACAATCGGCGGTCATTATTGGCACAGGGCAGGTGCAGACGCAAACCTAATCGCATCATTAAAATTAAACGATTTCTATCTTACGAGCGGTATAGATATTGACATCGAACCATATAAACAAAGCGACGGACAAATAGTAATTTACCTGCCGGCTTACGTACCCGTAGAATTAGAATTTAACCCTTCAAGCAAGTATGCACTAAATTTTGAACTGAACATAGCAATTAATCAACCTGCATTTTCCACTATAGGCGCAGGTATAAATTTCTATTTTAAATAACTGATATTAAGAACGAATATGGATAAAAAGCAAATAATTGAGAAAGTAAACCGATTTCTTATAAATGAAATTGAAATTGAAGAAGATTTAATAAGCCCTGATGCAAACCTGATTAAAGATTTAGGTATCGACAGTTTAGATATTGTTGATATTATTGTTATTATCGAATCTGAGTTCGGAGTAAGAATAAAGAGCGAAGAATTTAAAGATGTAAAAACATTACAAGATTTTTACGATTTTATATTCGATAAAATAAATGAAAAATAATTATGCCCGAAAACTGGGACGGAAAGACAAAAGGAAGTTTAACAGGATATAAGATATTTGTATTTTTAATAAAAAAGGCAGGACTGAATTCTGCCTATTTTTTATTATTTTTCGTATCCGTATGGTTTATTATCTTCTCCCGAAAGGCTGTAAAATCTCAATATTATTTTTTCCGGAAGAGGCTTAAATTCAGTTTTTTAAAAACCATCTACTATATTTGGAAAAATACTTTTGTTTTCGGACAAATATTGATAGATAAAGTAGCTGTTTTATCAGGAATGATGAATAAATTTACTTATGAGCATACAAATGCCGAAGTAATTACAAGTATGATTAAAGATAAAACAGGAGGCATTTTAATCAATGCCCATATAGGGAGCTGGCAAATTGCAGGTCAGTTGCTTGAACGCTATAACGGAACTGTTTATATTTTAATGCTTGATGCGGAAAAAGAAAATATTAAACGTTTTCTGGAATCAGCAGAAAGCAAAAATAAAATAGAAGTTATTCCTTTAAAAGAGGACGGCTCGCATTTAATTACCATAGATAAAATACTCACGGCAAAAGGAATACTCGTTATGCATGCCGACAGATATACCGAGAATGCAGATACATTAACCCGCGAATTTCTCGGAAAAAAAGCAAAATTTGCAAAAGGTCCTTTTCATCTTGCGGCAAAATATAAGGTTCCCGTGTCCTTTGCTACGGCATTCAGGGAAAAAAACAGACATTACAGATTCTATGCAATGGAACCTTTTTATATAAATTACCCGGGAAATATCAGAAAAAGAAAAGAAGAAATTTATAAAAAATCAAAGATATATGTTACGGAACTGGAAAAAATAATAAGAAAATATCCAGAACAATGGTTTAACTTTTACAACTTCTGGAATACGTGAATAATAAAACAAGCATTCTGAATATACTAACAACCTTATAAAAATGGCAAGAAATTACGGAAATAATAACAAGTCAGCCCTGCAGGCAAAAACAGACGCTCAAAAAATAGCATTTGCCCCAATAATGTTCCAAGCTGCAAAAGCATTAAGAGATTTCGGAATATTATCTTTCTTAAGAAAAGAAAAAAACGGAAAAACTTTAAAAGAAATAGCAGAGAAAGCCGGAATATCAGAATACGGAGCTCTGGTTTTACTTGAAGCAGGACTCAGCACAGAGTTGGTTTACGTTGTAAACGACAAATATTTTATTACAAAAACAGGTTATTTTTGGGTTGCCGATAAACTCACAAGAGTAAATACAGATTTTACACACGATGTAAATTACAAAGGTTTTTTTCATTTACAGGAAGCTGTTAAATCAGGAAAGCCTGCAGGACTACATAAAGAATTCGGCTCGTGGGCTACTGTTTATGAAGCACTTGCCGAAATGCCCGAGCAATTTCGAAAAAGTTGGTTTAATTTTGACCATTACTACTCAGATGATTCATTTCCTGAGGTAATGCCCGTAATTTTCAAAAATAACCCGAAAAGAATACTTGATATAGGAGGAAATACCGGAAAATTTGCCGTAAAATGTGCATCTTTCAATAAAAATGTTAAAATTACCATACTTGATTTGCCCGGACAACTTAAAGATGCCGAAAAAAACATTGAAAAAGCCGGTTTTTCAAACAGGATAAACACATATCCGATTAACTTGCTTGATTTTTCAAAACCATACCCGAAAGGATACGACATAATATGGATGAGCCAATTTCTTGATTGTTTTTCCGAAGAAGAAGTTGTAAAACTCATAAAAAATGCCTCCGAGGCAATGAACGAAAATACTGAACTTTTTATAATGGAAACCCTGTGGGATAAACAGCGTTTTGAAGCATCAACATACAGCCTGCACGCAACATCACTTTATTTTAC
>Ga0256840_1003408_pt1 | contig 12868 bp, 13 predicted proteins | sample 355202metaG_FD_185969 | JGI IMG/M metagenome (GOLD analysis project Ga0256840, IMG submission 185969) | Hydrothermal vent microbial communities from Mid Atlantic Ridge, Atlantic Ocean - 355-202 | ecosystem: Environmental > Aquatic > Marine > Hydrothermal vents | place: Atlantic Ocean: Mid...
ACCAATCCAGAGCAGGTTTTGGCCAGATCTTATGACTTGGTTTTAAATGGCAATGAAATTGGCGGAGGCTCCATTCGTATTCACTCTAAACAAGTTCAGGAAAAAATGTTTAAAGTTCTTGGCATTGACCAAGAAGAAGCCCAAGAAAAATTTGGCTTTTTGCTGGAAGCCCTCAATTACGGCGTGCCTCCTCACGGAGGAATTGCCTTTGGCTTTGATCGGCTGGTAATGCTGCTGGCCAAAGCCAAGTCCATTCGCGACGTCATTGCCTTTCCCAAAACCCAAAAAGCAACTTGTTTGCTTACTGACGCGCCTAGCAAAGTTAGCCTGCAACAATTAAGAGAGCTAGGAATACGGTTAAAAGAAAAAGTCAAAACAGAAGCCAAATAAACTTGTTGCACTCCATAAAAGCACTACAAATTAAAGATAGCCAACAGATAGGCTTGTTTGCCAAAGTTCAATCAATGTTGTCCCAAAATAGCCCAGGAATAGCTTTAAAAACCAACCTGGGCTATAGGCATAAAAACGATTTAAAAACTTATCTTCGTCAGTTGCAAATAACAAAAATAATAATTGCATTACCCTACAATCAATAACTGTAAAAAAGTTAGAAATTACGATAAAGCAATTTATACACAACTAATTGAAACCTGACAGTTAAGCCAAATCCTTTCTTGACAAATTGGTTTTAATTCAGAACACTAACCAGCAATAAATTCTAGCCAACAATTAATGAACAAGCCTTTTCCCCAAAAACGTTTAAAGATGATTTTAACCAAGTCCAATTTTTGTCCCAAAAAACAGATTAGTTTGGGGGGCTAAGGATAAAAATTTAATTAAAAATCAAACCAAACGAGCTTCGGGTTAGCTTTATGGAAAAAAAAGAACTTTTACCTATTCTTACCTATCCCAATGAGATTTTAAGTCGGGTTTCTACGCCCATTGAGCAAATTACCCCTGAAATCAAGGAACTTGCTCAAAAAATGGTTACCACCATGTACGAAAAAAGAGGCATAGGTTTGGCCGCCCCTCAGGTAGGTCACAACATTCGTTTAATTACCGTAGATATTTCTGGTCCAGATGAGCGCAAGGATTTAATCATCTTGTTAAATCCAACGATTGTCGAGTCTAGCGGACAGATTGAAATGGAAGAAGGATGCTTGAGCGTGGTTGGCTATCAAGCTAAGGTGAAGAGAGCAGCCAAAATAAAAGTAGAAGCAATAGATTTGCAAGGAGAAAAGATTTGTCTTCAGGCAGAAGAACTTTTTGCGGTCTGTCTTCAACACGAAATAGATCACTTGGATGGAATTTTGTTTATTGATCGCATAAGTAAACTAAAAAGAAGATTATACGAACAGAGATTACAAAAATGGATGAAAAAAAGAAAAAAATAGTTTTTATGGGCACGCCTGAGTTCGCGGCCATAGTCTTAAGTTATGTTTTGAAGTGGTCAAAGGCCAATGTAGTTGGTGTCTATACCCAGCCAGATAAGCCTTGTGGACGGGGAAAACAGATAAAGTGTAGTGCAGTAAAAGATTTGGCCCTCAAACATAACTTGCCAATATTTCAACCTGCCAGTTTTAAACAACCAGAGAGCGTGGCCCGTTTACAAGAATTGGAGCCTGATTTTTTGGTGGTTGCTGCTTACGGTTTAATTTTACCTGCTCAGATTTTGGCTGTACCTAAAATAGCCCCTCTTAACGTGCACGCATCTTTATTACCAAAATATCGAGGAGCTGCACCTATTCAGCGGGCTATTTTGAATGGAGAAAAAGTAACTGGTATTACGATTATGCAAATGGAACCAGGAATGGATACAGGACCTATCCTTTTGCAGAAGGCAGTAGCCATTGGATTAGAGGATACAGCTGCTAGCTTACACAATGAACTAGCCCATCTGGGAGGAGAAATGGTCGTCGAGGCCATGGAAAAATTTCATAGTTTAAGACCTGTTTTGCAGGACCCAGATCGGGTCAGCTATGCCCCCAAACTGAGCAAAGAAGAAGGTTTAATTGACTTTAACCGCTCTGCCTTAGAAGTTCACAATCAGGTTCGCGGTCTTTTCCCTTGGCCAGGAGCCTTTTTTTACTTTCAAAAAAACAATTCCAAACAGATAAAAGTAAACCTCTATCCAGGCCAAATCGGTCCCCAGCTAGATTCCGTTCTTTCTCCCGGTCAAATGGAGCTCAAAGGGAACTTGCTTGGTTTTGCCTGTAAAGATCGTTACTATTTGGTAGAAAAGTTAAAACCAGCTAATTCCAAAGAAATGACTGCCCGGGAATTTTACTGTGGCTTTTTAAGCAAGTGTAGATAGAGACCTGTCTATCTTGTCCTTTCAATTGGACTTACTAAAATTATATGAAGAATACTCAGTTCTATAACCTTCAGCAAGATACGAGCGATTCTTCCCAAGTCTCTACGCAATTGTTTTTTGGATTGTTTTTTTTAACTGCAGTTTTGGTCCTGGGAGTTTGTTTTTTGTTATGGCTTGTGCCTTATTTGGGTTTGACCAGGATTCATCCTTGGCTTGCTTATGTTTGGGCAGGTTTTTTAAGCCTAGTTGTTTTATTTGTCTGGTGGTCTTTCTTAAGCCTTGGATTGACTCTGTGGACTGAGGCCAATTTTCCCCTTGGGCAAAACTTGCGCGGAGTGAGTCTAAAGTTGTTTTTGCCGGTGATGATTTTTTTGGGTAGATTTTTTGGTATTCCCAAAAACAAAATTAGGGCATCTTTTATTAAAGTAAATAATCAAATAGTTTGGAAACAAAATAAAAAATACTTGCCCCAGGAGGTGTTAATTTTACTTCCCCATTGTTTACAAAACAGCCAGTGCAAATATAGATTAACCTATGATATCTACAATTGTCGTTTGTGCGGCAAGTGCCCTCTTGCTGATTTAATTAAATTGCACAAAGCAGCAGGTGTGCACTTGGCCATTGCTACCGGAGGTACTATTGCCCGCAGGATCGTGGTTCAAATCCGTCCCAAATTGATTATTGCAGTTGCCTGTGAACGGGATCTGTCCAGTGGCATTCAGGATACTTATCCCTTGCCTGTATATGGAATTTTAAATCAACGTCCCCACGGGCCATGTCTAGATACCTTGGTTTCAATAGATTTACTTAAAAAGGGTTTGGAACACTTTTTGGTCAAAAACACAGCTTAAGTTTATGTCTTCTTTTCATCTAAATCCCAGACAGTTGGCCGTCCAAATAAGTATTCAGACCTTAAAAGGACAAGAATTACAAGCTGTCTTGGATAGTAGTTTGAGCCGTTTTAACTTACAGCCAAGGGACAAAGCACTCGTTACAGAACTTTGCTATGGTTATTTTCGGTACAAGGGGCAGTTGGACTTTATTTGGCAAAGTTTTTTACGCAAAAACAAAGAGCTTCCTCTAAAGGTAGTGGTTGTTTTAGGACTTGCCTGCTATGAATTGTTTTATTTAAGTAAAATTCCTGCCTATGCTACGCTTTCTTGGAGCGTTGATCTGGTCAAAAAACAATATGGTCAAAGGCTGGGCGGACTAGTTAACGCCATTTTACGCAGTTGTCAGGGGTTAGAGTTAGAAGACGACTTGTTTCGACAAGATGGTCCCAACCTAGATCTTTTTTGGGCCAGAAAATATTCAGCTCCCCTTTGGCTGGTTAGATATTTGCTGCAAAGATATTCTGCCCAAGACGTAGAAAGTTTTTTGCAGGCAAGTTTAAAACAGCCTCGCACTGGCATTTTGTTTTTTCAACCGCTAACCTGGCCTGAGCAGTTAAAATCAGCTATTCACTTTCAACTAAAAAATCTTGGGGTAGTAATAAAAAAAGGCAGGGAAGAAGTTGTGTTTGCCTTTTTAGAGCACACTAAGATTCCCTATTATATTCAGAGCATAGACAGTCAAAAAATTTTGCTTGAGGTGTGGGATCCTGATATAGATTGGATTTGGGATGGTTGCGCAGGCAGTGGAGGCAAGACCTTTGTCTTGCAACGTCTAAGGGTTAAAACCATTTCTAGCGATCTCAATAAAAAACGCCTTTTGTTTTTAGCTCAAAAAAGCAAAGAGTTTAATTTACGCCTGCCCTTGTTTCGGGCTAATGTGTTTTATCCTCCTTTGCAAAAGGCTAAAAACATCTTGCTAGATGTCCCTTGTTCTGGTTTGGGGGTACTGGCCAGATGTCCAGATAGCAAGTGGAAAAAAAGTTTAAAAGATGTCCAAACCTTAAGTCAGATTCAGGCCAGAATGCTTGAGGTTTGTCAAATTTTGCCTTCAGGCGGAAGGTTGCTTTATCTTACCTGTACCATCACCTGGGAAGAGAACCAAAAACAAATAGAATCTTTTTTAAAAAAGTATCCCCAGTTTAAACTGGAAAAAATAATTGAACCTGACTTCAAACAAGGACAAGAGTTTTTCTTTGGGGTCCGATTACGCAAAAATTAAATACGGATTGCTCGTGCTGAATTCTTTTTAGTTGATAGCTTTAAAGATGCCCCTGCAAAAAGTGTTTTTGGGAGAAATTGACAAAGCTTAACGTATAAAAAGTTAAATAATTTCAACTTATTACAACCGAACGGTTTTGTCAAAAAACACAATTTTTGACTTTTTGCAGTTGTGTCTTTAAAGAAAATGTACTCTTTACTCACAGTGATTAAGTAAACTTTATAGCCCCAACTCAGCCAGCAAGGCATCTACGTCTTCTTGTTTGATCTTTTCCTGGGGCCCTTTTAGTTCGGATATTTTGGCTTCTGCCTCTTGCTTTATTTCTTCAAAGTCTTTGTCTGGATTTTTTTCTTTTACTTTCATGCTTAAGCCTGAGGCAACGTACAATTTAAAAACCTCTTCTTCAATTTTGCTTAAGGTTTGAATAATTTTTTTGATCCTCTGTCCTGTCAGATCCTGAAAGCTTAGGCTGGTAATAACGTCGAGCAAGTCTTGATTGAGGGTATTGAGCCAAGAAGAGATTACAGCTGCATATTCTTTGCAACCTTGGCCGTTTTTTATTTTATCACACATCTCTTGCATTTTGGGAAGTTTATCCAGGTGTTTTTCAACGATTTCCATAATTTCTGTAGAGGCCTTTTCTGTAGTGCGTAAGATAGCATCTAGCTGGTCTGAAGTTTCGTCGAATAAGTTTTGGGCATCTTCCTGAGATAAGCCGTTTTCAATCTGTTTGGTTTCTTCAATGTTGGTATAGATTTGTTTTAGACCTTCGCGCAGTTCTTCACTTAAGTTTCTGTAGAATTCACTTTCTAAAAGGGCGCGAGACAGGGCATTGCTTACTTCTTTTTCTAAAACTTGGGCGATTACTTCTTTGATAGAATCGGTTAGTTTGAGGCTTAATTGGTCCAAAAGTTTTTGATTTAATTTGTCTTCCATTGTTGACCTGCTCCTTGAAGAGAATTTTTATTTTTGGTTATTGCTAACTGTCTTTTTCTTGGTCTGAGGGATTAAGCCGTTGTTCGCGTAAAGCCTCCCGCTGTTCTTGAAAAACAAATTGCACTATTTGTTCGCGATCAGATTCTCTAATGGCGCTGTATTTGAGCACGTAAACGTTTTTCTCATTTAACTGTTCTATGCGGATAAGCTCACCTACAACTCCGATCAATTTTGGTGGCAAAGAAGAGACCGCTATGGCCATCTCAAGAAACGTACCCGCTTTTAACTTTAAATCACTCCTGAATTTGAGACCTGCACCACTTAATTCGATTATTTCCCCCTGATATGGATATTCATCCGTAAGTCGATTGGAGCTTAAGATATTGAGCAGCATGTTCAGCTTACTATCCATGTTTAATAAAAAAACAAAAAATTCCTTGGGCAGATGGGGAGAGCGCAAATCTTCAATGTTTACTTTTTGTTCTTCGCAGCCTAAACATCCCAAGTGCATGGGCAAAGTGTCTGGTTCAGCCAGACGAAAGTAAGCCTTAAGACGCGTTCTAACTCTGGAAAAAGTGCGGTTAGTTGGATTCATTTTTTATCTTGATTTAAGCATAGTCGCTATTGAAATTAAGTTTTACTTGCATTGCCTTAACCGGACAGATTTTAGTGCACCTACTACAAGCCGTACACTTGTGGGGCTCAAACCTGACTAAGCGAGAGATTGGGTCTATACTTAGTGCACCGGATAAACAAAGGCCAGTACAGACCCCGCAGTGGATGCACAGGTCTTCATCACGGGTTATTTGCTGGGCTACCTCTTGGACGGCTATGCCTTGGGCTTGAAGATAGGCAATTCCTTGTTTAAAGTCTTTTTCTTTTCCGCTAAGTTCTATGACCATTTTCCCCTCTTCCTTGGGAGTTATTCTGGCCTTGATAATGTTAAAGGTAAGGTCAAATTCTTTGGCCAACTGACACATAATAGGTTGCTTGGATACCCTGGATGCAAAATAAAGGCTGATTACCTTGGAAATTTGTTTTGGAGAAGTGGTCATCTTACTTTTTCCCTTCCAGATTTCCTAAAATAATTTTGGCCCGTTTGGCCTCAATACTTTTGGGGAATCTTAGAATTACTTTTTTTAACAAAATAATGGCCGGCTTTTTTTTCTTTATTTTGATAAAGGCCAAGGCTTGTTTAAATATTGCTGTCTTGACTTTATTGGATTTTGGATATTTTTCAATTACTTTTTGATAGGCCAAGATCGCCCGTTTGTATTCCTCTTGCTGATAAAAGCATTCTCCTTGCCAAAAATAGGCATTGGCAACCAACTTGTGTTTTGGATAATTTTGGACAAACTGTTGCCAAAGGGCTTGGGCCAGATCGTATTTATGATCGTAAAATGCGGAGAGAGCTTGCTTGTATAACTCTTCAGGGGTTTTGGCTAAGGTTTGGCTGGGGGTTGAGTTTTTTGGAGAATTAAACTCGGCAGTGAAGTTTCCATTTGCTAAGGGAATACCTAATCTGCTGGCCAATACGGTTAATTGTCCAGAAAGAGTTTTGGTTTGAGTTTCAAGGGTTTTTAATTTTTGTTTTATCTCCTGATCATTTTGAGATAAGTTTGCCTGTTGTCTTTGAAGTTCTTGAATTTGTCCTGTTAAATTAGCTAGTTGAACCTGCAACTTTTGGATTTCAGCCCAGAGATTGGCCTGAGCTGAACGTACGGGATTGGCGGTTTTTTCTAATTGGAGACGGAGTTGGTTTTTGGTTGCTGAGAGTTGAGTTTGTAGAGAGGCTAATTCTTGTTTTAATTTTTTATTTTCAAAAGCTAATTTGTTTTGCTGGCTAATTAGTTCGTAACGAACGTTGTTGAGATCGGTTTCTGTTACGCATCCAGAAATTACCAAGAATATACCGCTAATTGCTAGACTAATTAACTTTAATTTTTTTTCTTCCCCAAAAAACATAGGCTAATCCTCCTAAGACAGGGATAAATACAGTTACGGCCAACCAAAACATTTTAACTTGAGGGGTTGTAAAGTCGTGTTTAAAGATGTGCCATATCGCCCATAAATTAGGAATGATGGGCAAGATGAGTAAGATCAAAAGATATGGTTTGCTTGCAATGAGACCAAACATTTATCCTCCTTTTGAAATTTGTGCATTTCTATCGCCAATACGTTTAATAACCTCTGAGTGCACAATTTAAGACGCTCCTGCAAAAAGTGTTTTTGGGAAAAAGTGACAAAGTTTAACGCATAAAAGTCAAATAATTTCAGTTTGTTATAAATGAACGGTTTTGTCAAAAAACACAATTTTTGACTTTTGCAGTTGAGCCATTTAATTTTGTCCTAGTGAGCTTTTTTGCCTTTTTATCAGAATAATAATTCCTGCAATAAAAACCAGAATTGCCACGAATTGAGTTGCACTTAAAAAACCTATAGTCCCCCTATAGTCACCTCTAAAAAATTCTATAACAAACCTGAAGACGGCATACAAGACCAGAAACAAGCCAAAGACCTGGCCAGTTTTCAGGCGGTTTTGGAACTTAAGTAAAATAAAAAACGTAATTAAGCCAGCCAGGGCGTGATAAATCTGGGTGGGATGCAGGGGTACAAAGAGTGGAGCCAAAGAATTGGGATCAGTAAAGGTAATTGCCCAAGGCAAATGACAGATTTTACCATAACAGCAACCCGCACTCAAGCAGCCCATTCGGCCTATGGTCTGACCCAAGGGAACGGCTATGGCTACGGCATCAGCCCAGGGCCAAAAAGGCTGTTGGTATTTGCGAAAGAAAAAAGTACTGGCTATTGCCCCGCCAATAGCTCCTCCCAAGAAGACTAACCCTCCTTTCCAAAACATAAACATTTCCAAAGGATGGGCTAGAAAGTAGTTGAGGTTGATCAAAATAAAAAATATTCTTGCCCCAAGCAAAGCGCCTAAGATCACGTAAAATCCAAGTTCTGAAGCCAGTTTGGGATCCAGGTTTCTTTTTTTGGCTTCTCTAGCCACGACGCTTAAGCCCACTAAAATGCTGGCCGCAATAAAAAAACCATAGGTGTGTATGGTCAGAGGACCAATTTTAATCAGAATGGGATGCATTTTTCTTCCTCAGGTAAAAAGATATTCCCAAACACACTGTGCCGCAAAAAATAGCAATGTCCGCTACGTTAAAGGCTGGCCAGTGGTAAGATTTGAGATAAAAGTCCAAAAAGTCAATGACCTGCCCCAGGCGAATTCTGTCTATCAAGTTGCCTCCAGCTCCTCCCAGGATTAAGCCAAGTCCTGTAAACAAAAAATAATCCTTACGTTCAATGGTCCGCAAAAGGTGAAAAATCAAGACAATGGCCAAACCGGTTATTGCAATAAAAAAATAGGTTTGCCATTTTATGTCAGCCCGGTTTAAAAAACCAAAGGCTGCACCTTTATTTAAAATGTGCACTAGATTAAAAAAACCAGGAATAATCGTCTTTCCCGTCCAGAGAGGGATGTTTTGACTTATCCAGTACTTGCTCAATTGATCCAAAATCAAAACTATTCCTGCCAGGCCAAGGGAAAGTTTGTATTTATTCATTAACTACCTCTCCTAAAAAATACGTAATTTTTTAATTGACGCAACTGCAAAAAGTCAAAGATTGTGTTTTTTGCCAAAAACGTTCGCATATAATAAGTTGAAATTATTTGGCTTTTTATACATAGTTTCTCCTAAAAAACACTTTTTGCAGGAGCATCTTTTAGTTGTTTTTTGTTTTTTTCATTACCTTGGCACAGCGGGGACAGAGGTCTGGCCAGCTGGGATCGCTTCCCACTTCAGGATGATAGATCCAACAGCGCTGGCACTTATTCCCCTTAGCCTTGCTTACTTCAATACTTAAACCAGGGATCTCTGTGCTTTGATAGTCAGCACGTGGAGTAGAGCTAAAACTTACCTGAGAAACGATAAACACTTCTCTTAATAATTCCTTTTGATCCGTAAACAATTGCTCATATTCTTTGGGCAAGTGAAAGGTTAGTTCAGATTCGAGAGAATGGCCAATAACCCCTTGTTGGCGTTTTATTTCCACGGCTTTGGTTGTTTCTTCCCTAAGCAGGCTCAGTTTAGACCAAAAGAGCTTTTCTTCCTCTGAAAGAGTGAGCTCAGGCAGATCAAATTCAAGGGCAAAGACCGTAGGAGCATTTGGTTTTAGAGCCTGGGGTAGATGTTCAAAAATTTCTTCGGCTGTAAAGCTTAAAATCGGAGCAATACTTTTGAGCAAAATAAACAAAATGTGATAAAGCGCGCTTTGGGCCGAGCGTCTTTTAAATTCGTCAGGACTAGATACGTAAAGCCTGTCTTTTAATACGTCCAGATAAAATGCTGAAAGGTCTGTAACGCAAAGATTGTGAACGGTATGAAATACTTTGTGGAATTCAAACTCTTCGTAAGCTTGTTCGATTTTGTGATGTGCTGTTAAGGTGAGGTAAAGGCCGTAGCGATCCAGGGCAAGCATCTGCTCTGGGTGAACGAGGTTTTTTTGAAGATCAAAATCGGCCAAGTTGCCCAGAATAAATCTACACGTATTTCTAATTCTGCGGTAGGCATCCACCAGTCTTTTTAAAATTTCTTCTGAGATCCTTACGTCTTCTTGATAGTTTACTGAAGAAACCCAGAGTCTTAGAATTTCTGCTCCATATTTTTGGATAATCTCTGCAGGAGCAATTACGTTGCCAATGGACTTGGACATTTTTTTGCCTTCACCATCTACTACGTAACCGTGAGTGAGTACTGACTTGTACGGCGGTTGGTTGCGCGTGCCCAGGCTAGCTAGGAGAGAAGAGTGAAACCATCCCCGGTGTTGATCCGTGCCTTCCAGGTACAGGTCAGCCGGGAAAGTGCATTCTGGCCTTTTTTCCAAAACCGCTGCATAGCTGGTGCCAGAATCAAACCAAACGTCTAGGATATCAGTTTCTTTGCTAAAGTGTTTAGAACCGCACTTGGGACAAGTAAGGTCTTGGGGCACGAGTTCTTCTAAAGGTGCTTCAAACCAATAATCTGCCCCTCTGGGGTGTTCTTTAAATCTGGCTACGATCTCTTTAGCCCACTTGGGATCAAACCAGGCTTCTTTACACTCTTGGCAAATCAGTGCCAAGATAGGCACACCCCAGGCCCTTTGTCTGGAAATGCACCAGTCAGGCCTTTGTTCAATCATGCTGTAAATTCTGTTTTTGCCCCAGGAAGGGATCCATTCGACTTCTTTTTCTATGGCCTCTAAAGCCCTTTGGCGAAGGTTGTTTTCTTCCATGGAGATAAACCATTGGGTAGTAGCCCTGAAAATAACCGGTTTTTTGCACCGCCAGCAATGAGGATAAGAATGGCTGATTTTTTGTTCGGCCAAAAGGTGGCCTAATTCACGCAATTTTTCAATTACTTTGGGATTGGCTGAAAATATATCTAAACCTGCAAAAAATTTGACACTGGGCAGGAATCTTCCCTGATCGTCTAAAGGTGAAAGCACCTCTAAACCATACTTTAAACCTGTTTCATAGTCTTCTTGACCATGCCCAGGGGCAGTGTGTACGCACCCTGTGCCACTGTCCAGGGTGACGTAGTCAGCCAAGACCAAAGGCGAGGGGCGCTGGTAAATAGGGTGTTCTGCTTGAAGGTTTTCTAGCTCTGCGCCCTTGACGGTTTGGACCTGTTCGTAGTTTTCCCAGGAAAAAATCTCCGCACACACGGCCAGCAATCTTTGGGCCAGCAGATAAAACTCAGATCCTACCTTTACCCATACGTAATCAAATTCAGGGTGAACCGCTACGGCCATGTTGTCTGGAATGGTCCAAGGGGTAGTAGTCCAGATGATTACGTAGGCCTGACCTGTAATTTGGGGAAATTTTTGGTTTAAGGCCGGATCCGTTATTGGGAAGCGGACAAAAATAGAGGCTGAAGTGTGGTCTTTGTATTCAACTTCTGCTTCAGCCAAAGCTGTGGAACAAGAAATACACCAGTAAATAGGTTTTTTGGCCCGCTTCAGCCCTCCCTTTTCCATAAACGTAGCCAGCTCTCCAGCCGTAGCTGCTTCGTACTCTGGAGACATGGTCAAATAAGGTTTATCCCAGGTGCCAAATACACCAAGCCTTTTAAATTCTTCTCTCTGAATATCTACAAACTTAAGGGCGTACCTGCGGCACTCTTCGCGAATAGTGAGTAATGGGACATTTTTTTTGTCTTGTTTTAGTTCTTGTTCTACCTTAAGCTCTATGGGAAGGCCGTGGCAATCCCATCCGGGCACGTATTCTGCCTTGTGCCCGGAAATGTTTTTGTGTTTGACTATAATGTCTTTTAAAATTTTGTTTAAGGCCGTGCCAATGTGAATGTGCCCATTGGCATAAGGAGGACCGTCGTGTAGGGTATATCTTTTTGAGTTTTGATTTTTGGTTACCATTTTTTGATAAACGTCAATTTGTTCCCAAAATTTTAAGCGCTTGGGCTCGTTTTTGGCCAGGTTGGCCCGCATAGGAAAGGATGTTTTAGGCAAGTTCAAGGTTTGTTTGTAGTCACTCATAACCGTGTTCGCCCCCTTTTGAAGAGATGATTTGACTTAGTTTGAAATACTATTGCTAACAAGTCAAGGATAAAAGCTTAAAATAGTTTTTTGCGCTGATTTGTCTTTTGGCGATAGAGTGGATTTAATTTTTTCTAACAAAAAGGTTGTTAGTTTGAGAGAATAAGTTTATAAAAAATCAAAAAGAGATGTTTATTGCCAAAGGGAGGGCTAGATGTCTAGTTTTACTTGTAAACAAACTGAAAATCTTAGTTTCTATTTGGCCGAACTTTATCCAAATGAAAACATAGATCAGTTAATAGAAAGACTGAAACTGCTGACAGTTCCTTATAAAGATATTATTCAATCCAAGCCTAAACAAAATTTTTGGGATGAGCAAACGTCTTTGCTTATTACTTATCCAGATATGATTAGGCATAAAGGGGAAATCCCCTTATTTACCTTGGAGCGTTTTTTAGACGATTATTTAACTGATTGTATAGAAGGCGTCCATATTTTGCCTTTTTATCCCTATACCTCAGATGAAGGTTTTTCTGTAATTGATTATAAAAGAGTTCATCCTGACTTTGGCGAATGGGAGGACGTAGAGCGGATTGCTAAAAAATTTAGACTTATGGTTGATTTGGTCTTAAATCACGTTTCGCGTTGCTCCAATTGGTTTCAGGAATATTTAAGCGGTATTGCCCCGTATAAAAATTTTTTTATAGAAGTAGATCCTCAAACAGACCTTTCTAGTGTAGTGCGACCTAGGACTAGCCCTTTGTTGACCAAAGTTCAGACCGTATTTGGGGAGCGTTACGTTTGGACTACCTTTAGTCCGGATCAAATTGATTTGAATTTTAAGTCCCCAGACGTTCTTTTGGCGATGATTGAAATTTTACTCTTTTACGTGGCCAGAGGTGCCCAGATTATTCGCTTAGATGCCATTGCTTACGTTTGGAAAGAGTTGGGTACGAGCTGCGTAAA
>Ga0256840_1003409_pt1 | contig 12868 bp, 6 predicted proteins | sample 355202metaG_FD_185969 | JGI IMG/M metagenome (GOLD analysis project Ga0256840, IMG submission 185969) | Hydrothermal vent microbial communities from Mid Atlantic Ridge, Atlantic Ocean - 355-202 | ecosystem: Environmental > Aquatic > Marine > Hydrothermal vents | place: Atlantic Ocean: Mid...
GGTGTATAAGGGGTTCAATTTTCTTTATCTATAACCACCCGCTCCGCTCGACTGACACAGACGGACACAGACATTTCCAATCCACCGACAGGCGGCTGGGAAAATTCCAATCAGAATACACTGTTATGAGGTCTGCTGTTTTGCTAAGGCAGCTTAAAATGAGAGGCTAAGCAAACTTAAAATGAAAAAATACTAATTAAAAAAATGGTTACCAATTCGATCAATCGCAATTTAGGACTTGGTTTAAAATGCGGTTGATCATCCATGATGCCCTATGTATTATTTCAATATATGGATAATCCGAAGTAAAATTTTCATATTAACCCATATTTTCCAGCTTTAACTGATTAATATTTGGATATCGAGAAAAAATGGTCGTCTATAAGGGGAATTTATACAGAAACCAGGCACTATATTGAGAATGTTATGCCGACCGAAAAGGGAAAACCTGTAATGGTTTTAAGTGTATGCTCATAACGATAACAGTCGGCATGAGAACGCATGGAGATTTAATAAGGCTTTCAGCATGTTAATAAATTAGTCCAACTTTACTCCGAGTTTTGGCACACTAACAAGCCCTACACTCAAGCTCCGGAGATTTTAATCTGAAAGTTAGGGAGTGGGCAGTCGCGGTGGTGTACGAGGGTGCTAGCTCTAAAGCACCCCGCCCACCGCTCACAGGGAGAAAATAAGAATTATTGGCAAGCGTAACACTACGAGATAAAGGCTATATAGCAGGCTTTTCTTCACACGTCAAGACCAAGGCGAGCGCTTGACAGCGGTCTTGCCTTAGTTCAGCCGCCTGCTGAACCTGAAGGTGAAAGCGACGGCGAGGGAATAGCGACTTCCCAGCTCAGGCTCAGGAATGGGCAGGGAGAGCAAAGGCAAAAGGATTTAGACAGGTGCTGAATAGCTTTAGCGCACCGCGGAGCCAAGAAAGGCCATTAAAGAAAAAGGGGCATAACAATTCGCTACCTTTAGGCGATAGAAGTCAAGGCCTTTTTCCAGGCTTGAGATAAGATCACATAGCTGTCATCCTTTCAGGTCCTTGGTGAGGTGGTTCCAGACTGGCAATGCTACCATGTTTCGGTCCTGACCTTTGAATCAGGTCGGTTACAGACATACTTTATCGGCCATGTCGGGAACTCCCGGCCCTAGTGACATATAGTGCACCTGATGATTCCCATTAAGGGATCACGAGCGAATTGCGGTCATCTATGGGCCGGGGCTCACCGGACCTTTATTTTTGTTTCTACGTATTCATCTATAGTCCTTTTGCCTGAGGTAAAAAAGTCGGCGTCCTCCCGCCGTCGGCACCTTCAGGTTCAACGCTCAAAGCAAGGCTGTCAAGGACGGGGACCTGTCCTTTACAGCCGCAGCGAAGAGCGTTACACAAAACACAGTCTCAGTCATGCAGCCTCTTTTAGTCTCTTGTATTCACTCATTGAGGTAAAGAATCTTTTTTCATCAAATGGTTGTCCTGATCTGTACCAGCCATAAATCTTTCTAAGAAGATGCCTAGCAACCACTGTCATAGCCTTGTTCCCTGGCATCTTATGCACCTGTTTCTTCTTGTGGTAATAGTCTCCGTAAAGCCTGTCTTTTTTGACCAGGGGAAGAGCAATACACTGCAGCACCTTTCTGAGAAGCCTTCTTCCTTTTTTACTGATCTTGTCATGGCCCTTGAACGTGCCACTTTGCCTTGTCCTTAGGTTCAATCCTGCATAGCGCATGAGCTTTCTCCAGTTGGTAAAGTCTCTCAAAGGGCCTGTTTCTGCCAGAAGTCTTGCAAAGTTCTTTTCTGATATAAATCTTGGTGTTGGAGGCGGAATCAAAGGGTCGTCCTGCCTTAGTTGTTTCAGTATGGCTACCATCTGCTTGGTTATATTCTCTTTCCTGTTCTTCATTCTGTCATAATCATCCAGTAAATCCTTCAGATATCCCTCAAGAACATCCAAATAGCCTGCAGGCAACTGGTTTAGACACGAACTCTTTGCATCCCTCCAAAGCCTTTCTATGGTATCATTTCTTATGCCAGGAGCATGCTGTCTCATGGTAGAAAAGAAGGCGTCCTTGCCTCTGCATGTGATTTTATAGGGATTGCATCCATATATCTTCACAAGGACCCTTCCTGATCTGCTATACAAAAAGTCCTTCTTGAAGGAATAATCACAAAAAAGCTCCACAAGTACCTTATGAATCCTGCATCTTAAAGAAGTAACAACAGACTCGCACTCATCGTAGATCTTGTGAAGCTTTCTGAGCATTAGATACCTTTCTCCAATCATCCTGAACCCTATGACTTTGCCAAGTTTGCCAAGGGTACTGATAACCCTTGGATCCTTCTTGTCTGTTTTGTTGTAATCGTTTGATTCTATGACACGAAACCTTGCAACAGACTCTGCATTTACATAACAGGTGAGAAATCCCAGCCTCCTTGCAGTTCTCATGAGCTTGTTCTGGTACTGTCCAGTTGGCTCACATATAACCCTGAGACCTTTTCTCTTAGCCTCTTTTGCAATGTTTCCATACTGAAGGAGCTTTTTCTCGATAATAGCGGTTCTATTCTTGCAGACATCTGTATACTGGGTACCATCGATCTCAAAAAAGAAGCATAAATTATCCTTGTGTACATCCACGGATACATCTACAATACTGTTAAGATCGATTACGTTGGCCTTTTTCTTGATTTTCATGTTGTCTTCTCCTTTCATGCAGATAGTACCGGCCTGTGAGACCAGTCACCTCACATTGTACATCTCATGCCTGGAGAAGCCTTTACCTAATAGTATGTGCACTGGATTTTTACTCCGCTGCGTTCCGTAAAAACCAGTGAGCTCGGTCGGTTTTAAGCAAGTCCAAGGCTTTTGATCTTTCTGTGCAGGTGTCTCCGTTCGATTCCGATAGATTCTGCTGTTTTTTTTATGTTGCCGTCAAACTCCTTGAGCTTCATCCTTAGATATTCCCGTTCAAATTCGGTCTTGGCCTTTTTGAAGTCAGGACAGGTGAAACAGCTGGGATAAGCCGATCCTGTATCCTGGAAGCAGCAACTATTTTCCGACGTGGCATTTACCTTGCCAGATATTCCTGCCTTTTCCACTATCTGAGGTGGAAGATCCTTGAAACGTATCTTTCCGTTTCTTGAAAGAATAACAAGCCGTTCTATAAGATTGCGCAGTTCTCTTATGTTGCCTGGCCAATCATAGGCCTGAAGGGCCTGGATAACACCATCTTCCGCCTCTATCTTTACTCCTCCAGGTGAAAACTCCTTCAAAAACTGCTCCACCAGTATAGGAATATCCTCTTTTCTATCTCTCAGAGGAGGAACAATTATTGGAATTACATTCAGTCTGAAATAGAGATCTTCACGAAAGTTCCCCTTTTTTATCTCCTCTTCAAGATTTTTGTTGGTTGCTGCAATTATTCTCACATCAACCTTTATGGTCCGGCTTCCACCAACCCTTTGAAACTTCTGTTCCTGAAGAACCCTGAGGATCTTTGCCTGGGTATTCATGGACATATCGCCGATCTCATCCATGAACAGGGTTCCACCATTGGCAAGTTCAAACTTTCCGCGCTTCCTTGCAGCTGCCCCTGTGAAGGCACCCTTTTCATGTCCAAACAGTTCGCTCTCAATGAGTTCGTCCGGTATGGCAGCACAGTTGATATCTATCAAGGGTTTTGAAGCCCGTTTACTCAACCTGTGGATTGTCTGGGCTACCAGCTCCTTTCCTGTGCCGTTTTCACCCTGGATCAGCACCCAGGCATCTGTTGGAGCAACTATCTGTATCTGCTCCTTGAGCTCCTGAATGACCATGCTGGTTCCGGTTATCTCCTTGACATGGCCTGCCTTCTCTCTGAGAAGTACATTCTCTTCCTGGAGCTCTTTGAATTTCAGGGCCTTTTCACATGAAACCAGGAGTTGATCCATGGAGAGGGGTTTTTCAATAAAATCGAATGCCCCAAGTTTTGTAGCCTCTACTGCCGTCTCTATGGTGGCGTGACCTGACATTATGATCACTGGAAGATAAGGGTTCTCTTCCCTGATCTTTTTCAATACCTCTATTCCATCTATTCCAGGCATCCAGATATCCAGAAGCACCAGATCAGGCATATCTCCTTCTGCAATGATCTTGAGACACTCCTTTCCATCTATGGCGGTTATCACTTGATAATCTTCATCTTCCAGGATATCTGATACCGTATCCAGGATGGTCTGCTCGTCATCTACTACCAGTATCTTTTTATCTTTCATCTTACCTACTTGGATATTCTAAGTGCCACATGGAATATAAGACCGGTAGGTCGGTTCTGCTCCACACTTATATCCCCATCATGGGCCTCTATTATAGATTTCGCAATGGCAAGCCCCAGACCGGTTCCACCCTTTTTCTTGGTGAAATAGGGTTCAAAGATCCTTTCCATATCCTGTTTTTTGACACCAGGACCCTGGTCCATAATATCAAATATCATCATCTTTTTGGATCCGTCCAGATATACCTTTATGTCAACCCTGCCTTCCGGTTTTACAGATATGGCATTGTCGATGATATTTATGAAGACACGTTTTATCTGCTCTGGATCTATACTCAAAGAGGGGAGGTCAGGTGCTATATCCAGAACGATTTCTACAGGGGATTCACTGTAGAGGGATATCACTTCTTCGAGAATCTCTTCAGGATTAGCCTTTTTGAATACAGGAGCAGGCATTCTTGCAAACCTGGAAAATTCATCAACCAGTCTTTTCAGTTCATTAGTCTGGGAAATTATGGTTTCTGTACATCTATCCAGAATACTCTTCTGTTTCTCATTCAGGGCGTTAGCCAGCTTCTTTCTGAGCCTCTGGGCCGAAAGCTTGATAGGAGTCAGCGGATTTTTTACCTCATGAGCTATCCGTCTGGCAACATCCCTCCATGCTGCTATCCGTTGAATCCTCTCAAGATCCGTTAAATCATCGAATACTACCAGAATGCCTGATATCTTCCCGTCTCTATCCCTGAGTACCGAGAAGTTTACAAGAAGTGACCTGGAAACGCCTTCAACCTCCACTTTTATAGGCCTTTTCAGGGTTTCTGTACCCTTGAACAGCAGTTCGGAACGTATATATTCAAACTCTTCTGACAGCTCCGGGTCAAGAAGTCTGCTATAGTGAGTCCCAACCATCTCCTGAGGATCTATGCCAAGAATCTCTCCGGCAGCCCTGTTTATGGTGGTTATCTTGCCTGCCTTGTCAATACTTATTACCCCTGCTGTTATGTTTTCCAGGAGCATCTCTATATATTTCTTCCTGTTTTCCAGCTCCTGGAAGCTCTTGAGCAGTTCTCTGGAGGCCCTTTCCGCCTTGGCCCTGGCCTCCTTGAGGTCAGCAGTCATGGTGTTGAAGGCCTGGACCAGGGCCTGAAGTTCATCCCTGCCCTGGGTTTTCAGCTCAAAGTCCAGATCCCCCTGGGCCACTCGCTGGGTTGCATCTGCAAGCATTTGAAGAGGCATTGTTATCCCATTGGCGATCTTTACGGCAAACCATATTGATACGAAGATTATGAGCAGGGTGATCAGAAACAGGGTGGCAAGAAGTGTGGATTTAAGGGGATCCTGGAACAGTTTGAGCTGCTTATATTCTTCATAGCCCTGTTTTATGGAGTCCAGTTCCTCCATGGTTGATCCTGGAATCAATTTGGCAGTTGAGAGCAGTGCTATTGTGGTCCCTTTTCCGTTCTTTATAGGAGATATGATCCTCAGAATGGTTCCTGATGTGTGTTCGAGCACGAAAACCGATGGTTTTTTCTCGGATTTTACTGTCGAGAAATCTGGAGGCGGAAGATCCTGGGTCAAGGGAAACCATAGTTTTGAATAAACTGTGTTGCCCTTCATATCGTACAGTTCCACTGCGTGTACCTGGACCATTGTCAATACAGAGGACGGAACTATCCCAAAGGGTGGTGATATAAGGTTGTCAACACAATCGGTTTCTATGGCTCCATTGGCAGTTATGCAGGAACGCTCTACCCCTTCAGATATGGCAAGGTTGACCCCTTTGAGCTGATCTACCTGCTGCTGGTAGTAATTTCTGCCTACTGATATAGCCCTTTCCAGAGATTTTTCTATCTTTTCATCAAACCAGTAGGCAAGAGAGGTCTGAAGGAATTGATATGAGATGAAAAAGAGGAGTGTGGTCGGAAGCAGAGAGATGAATATGAATGCTGTGACAAGACGGGTCTTGAGTCTGGCCCCAAGAATGTTGTCTCTCTCCTCGAAAAAGACCTTTACCAGGTGGCGGATCACAAGAAAACTCAACACCAGTATCAACAGCAGGTTGATATTGATGATGGTAAATACAAGTATGTTTTTGTAGGTGGTGATAGGCGATATAAACTGAACCAGTCTGAACTCTATGGCGGCAAACAGGGCGATAAGGATCACTATTATAAACAGCAGCACCCTTTCCCTGCGTTTCTTCATATCAGTATGAGAACTTGAGGACATACCAATCCGTTTCCATCTCAAAAGAGGTGAAGACCTTCATCAGACCATAGAATGGCATCTTTTTCCCCTGTTTCATCACGGATGCCTTGAGTTTCAGTGTGTAAGAGGTGTCTTTGTCTAAGCTGGCAAGAGGAATCAGAGGCAGATCACTTAGATGCGTTATATATCTCTTTGCCTCTTCCATTGTGTTGAAATTGATAACCTTTAGACTGGGATAGTTTTCCGATATGAGATAACTGTTTCTGATATTGTGATAGGTAACTGTTCTGGTCAGTTTGAGATTGACTATCTCACTGTTCCAGAAAAAACCCTTTTTCAGGATAATTATTTCATAGGTGAATTTTACAGGTATTCCCGACTGAATGGTCTGGGTTATAGGGAAGGTAAAACCGTTTTTCAATGCAAAGGAGAGATGCAGCTTTCCCCTCTTCTCTGTAAGGGAAACATCATCTATGGAGAGCTTCTCCTCCTGGATGGCAAAGGAGTAGATATTCAGTGGAATCTCTCTGATATGCGGCATCATTGGTGACGTCAGGATGAAAATGATGCTCCATACAGTTATGAAGACCCATTTTACCCCTGTTTTGAAGCCGGTATCTCTCCTTTTCACCCCTTTTGTTTGAGCCATAAGAGCCTTTTCCAGAAAACAGCATCATGAACAGGAGGAGCATCTCCTATTTGCGCCGCTCCAGCACATATCCAGCAAGAACCTTGAGATTTTCCATTATTTCAGAGTGTGGAAAGATATCCAGTCTTTCGCAGGCGCTGTTTATGAGTCCTTTCGCCCTGGTATAGGTGTATTTTATCGCTCCAGTCTCCAGGAGCACCTCCTTGACCCATTTGAATTCTGAAGGGGTTACATAGCCCTGGGAAAGTATGGCCTTCAGCCTCTCTCTCTGTTCAGGTGATGCCTTTTCCAGGCCCACAACAATGGGAAGTGTAAGCTTTCCTTCGGCAAGGTCGGTTCCAACAGCCTTTCCCAACTCCTCGGAATCAGCCATATAATCGAGAAGGTCATCAACCAGCTGAAAGGCCTGCCCTACCAGGAGTCCATAACCTGAAATGGCATCAACTTTGTCCCTGGAACCCTTTGCCAGATATGCACCGATCCGGCAGGAGGTTGAGATGAGAGAGGCCGTTTTCCTGTCAACCACCTTGAAATATGTCTCCTCATCAAATGATGGAACCTTTGCATGGAGAAGCTGGATTATCTCTCCTTCTGCCATGAGGGCAACGGTCTTGGAGATGGCCCTGGCGATACGGATATCCTCAAATCTTGTGGCAAGCTCTATTGCCCTTGCATACATGAAATCTCCAACCAGGACTGCAGCACTGTTCCCCCAGAGTTTATAGGCAGGTGTCTTGCCTCGCCGTTTCTCTCCTCCATCCACCACATCGTCATGGAGAAGGCTTGCTGCATGGAGATACTCAGGGACAGCGGCCAGGTCATAAATATCTTCACCTTCAAAACCACAGAGCCTGGCTGCACATACCGTGAGAAGAGGCCTGAGCCTCTTGCCACCGGCAAAGAGTATATGGCCACTAACCTGGTTGACAAAAGATATGTGTGAGGCAAAATGTTTCTTTAACGAGTTTTCTATCAGAAGCAGGTCAGGCTCGAAGAAGCCCATCACCTCTTCCATAGCCTTTTTTGAGATTTTATTCCTGTTTTGGATTAGAGTTACCACCACTGTGACCTCAAGGATTACAAATTTTTTAATAAGGAAATAACATAAGAACCGAATAATTGAAAGGTTGATGGTCTAAACTTTAAAAAATGGCACGCAAGGAACAGGAACTCACCCCTATGCTCAGGCAGTACCTGGAGATAAAAGAGAAGTATCAGGACTGCATCCTCTTCTACCGTATGGGTGACTTCTATGAGATGTTTTATGAAGATGCGGTAAGGGCATCCATGCTGCTGGATATAACCCTGACCACAAGGGATAGAAAGAAGGAAAATCCTGTTCCCATGTGCGGAATCCCCTTTCACGCTGCTGAGGGATATATAGTCCGATTGGTCAGGGCCGGAGAAAAGGTGGCCATTTGCGAACAGACCGAGGATCCCAGAAAGGCCAAGGGTATAGTAAGGCGGGAGGTGGTCAGGGTGGTCACTCCTGGGCTCATCTCACTTGCCGGGGGGTTGGATGCCAGGGAGAACAACTATCTCGCTGCCATATCTCCTGACAGGTCTGGCAGCGGGTTTGGTTTTGCTTTTGTGGATATCTCTACTGGTGAATTCAGGACTACCTGGTTCAGGGAGCAGAGAGAACTGCTGGGAGAGGTGTTCAGGATCGAGTCCAGGGAGCTGCTTCTGCCAGATTCTTTCAGGGATTCAGAGCTTGTTTCCGGTCTTCTTCAGACATTTTCCAATCTCTTCATAAGTTATCGTCCGGAGAGTTGGTTTCGTTTTGAAAGGGCAGAGCAGATCCTGAAGGATCATTTTGGGGTGATCACCCTGGATGGATTTGGTCTTGCCCTTCAGGAAGATAGACCCCGTAACAGGGAGAAGGGTCAGGATAACTCCCTTTCTGTCGCATCGGCAGGTGCCCTGCTCAAATACTGCATGGAGACCCAGAAGGGTGATCTTTCTCACATATCAGCCCTGCTTCCATACAGGATAAATGATTATCTCATGATAGATGAGTGTACAAAACGCCACCTGGAACTGGTCCAGAACTCCCTGGACGGCACTGCTTCCAGGACCCTGCTCTCTGTGATAGACCATACCACTACTGCCATGGGGGCCAGGCTCCTGAAGAGATGGCTTCTTTATCCTTTAATGGATCAAAAGGCTATAGAGGCCCGTCTCGATGCAGTGGAGTTCTATCTGAAAAATGAGAAATTAAGGAATGATGTCCGGCGGATTTTGAAGGGTGTACATGACCTGGAAAGGGTTTTGGGAAGGGTCATTCTTGGAAATGCCAATGCCAGGGATTTGACTTCATTAAAAAAATCCCTTTCCGTCGTCCCTTCTCTTAATCATCTGTATGAAAGAATTCCAGATGAAAAAAAGGGGGAGGAAGAAACAGCCTCTGCAATCATGGCTGCTTCAGGGCCAGAAGAGGATGGAGATGGTTTTGTGCAGAAAAGTGGTGATAACGATAATCTTCCTTCCATGCTGCAAAGACTCCTTCTGGATATGAACAGATTGTCTGGCCTGCTTCAGCCATTGGTTACTCTCATCCACAGGGCTGTGAGGGAGGATGCGCCACTCACTTTGAGAGATGGAAAACTGATTAGAAAGGGGTTCAATCCCGAACTGGATGAACTCATCGAGATACAGCAGGGAGGCCGCTCCTTCATTGCGGGTATCGAGTCAAACGAGCGGGAAAGGACAGGTATCTCCTCTCTAAAGGTGGGCTATAACAAGGTATTTGGTTACTACATAGAGATCCCCAAGAGCAAGGTTGGAGAGGTCCCGGATGAATATATAAGAAAACAGACCCTGGTCAATGCAGAGAGGTATATAACCCCTGAACTCAAAGAGATAGAAGCCAGAATTTTGACGGCCCAGGAGAGGCGTCTCCAGATCGAGTATGAAATTTTTCAGGAAATATCTGGAAAAGTGGCAGAAGAGAGGCTGACTATCCAGAAAATCGCCAATATTTTGGCAACCATGGACTGCCTTGTGTCTCTGGCTGAGACTGCCTTTGAAAATCGTTACACCAGGCCGGTGTTATCTGAAGGGTTTGATCTGGAAATAAAAGGGGGGCGCCATCCTGTGGTGGAAAAGACCCTGGCTGAGGCCTTTGTGCCAAACGATATCTCTTTCACCCGGGAAGATTCGGTGCTTATTTTGATAACCGGCCCGAATATGGCTGGAAAATCAACAATTTTAAGACAGACTGCCCTGATAGTCATTATGGCCCAGATGGGATGTTTCGTACCGGCAGAATCTGCAGTTATACCGGTTACTGATCAGATCTTTACCAGGGTTGGTGCCACAGACTATCTTTCTCGCGGACAGAGCACCTTCATGGTGGAGATGAGTGAGACTGCAAACATCCTCAACAATGCAACCCCGCAAAGTCTTGTGATTCTGGATGAGATCGGGCGGGGTACCAGTACACATGATGGCCTGGCCATTGCATGGGCAGTGGCAGAGTATCTTCTGTCCATGGGTGCCGGAGATGATGGAAGGGGTGAAAAGGGAGGTGTCAAGACCCTGTTTGCGACCCATTATCATGAGTTGACCGCCCTGGAGAAGCGGGATGCCAGGGTTAAAAACATGCATGTAGAGGTACAGGAGTTTCAGGGTTCAATAGCCTTTCTCCACACCCTGAAACAGGGCGGAACAAGCAAGAGTTACGGTATCCAGGTAGCTGCCCTTGCAGGAGTACCACGTCCTGTTGTTGAACGTGCCAATGATATACTCAGTGAGATAAACAGAAATGTTGGCAGGGGAAAGATGGTCCCTGCTGCCTCAGGAGATGATATCGGCACAAAGGTGATTGTGCAGAAGGCATTACCCATGGTGGTGGAGAGAGATGGCGGACTAAGGAAAAGATTGAAAGATATCGATTTGGATAATATTACTCCATTACAGGCACTCAATATCTTGGCAGAGTTGAAACAGGATGCCCTTGGCGGCAAGACCTCAGGACAGGTAAAAAGGCCTGGAAGAAACAGATAATATATTGAATCAGATGAGACTTTCAACAGGATACAGAGGGGTGATCCATCCTCCCCTGTTCCTATTCTCCATTTTTTTTCTCTCTTTTCTCTTTTGGATGGCAGAGGGAGAACTCCGTTCGCAGGCCCTTTCTGCAACCAAGCAGTATTCTTCAGCAGAAGCGGATTACAGAAAGGCCAAAAAGGCCTATGATCATCTGGCCAAAAGTCAGAGGCTGAGGAAGTACAGGAAGAACTGGGAAAATGTCATAGTCAAGTTCAGAAAGGTTTATCTCACCCATTCCCAGGACCAGGAAGTTGCTGCCAAGGCACTTTTCATGATGGGACGCTGTTACAATGAGCTCTATGGATACTCTATGAGGATGTCCGATATTCAGGAGGCCCTGGAGCGATATCAGGTCCTGGTGGAGTACTATCCCAAGAGTCGCCTGGCCGATGATGCCCTTTATGAGATAGGGCAGATCTATAAACGCACAGGAAGACCAAGCAGTGCCATAAAGGCATGGAGACGTCTTCTGGCAGATTATCCCTCAGGAAGTCATTCAAAACTTGCAAAGACCCGTCTCAAGGGGATGGGAGTCAACCCCTCTATCTCTCCCAGCAACCTTCTTGAAACTAATGGTAAAAACGGCAGGTCCAGGCCAGCCTCTGCCAAACATCCGGCAACCATCCACAATATCAGATACTGGTCTGATGCCGATTATACCAGGGTGGTAATAGATTCTGACAGGGCCGTTACCATCAAAAAGGGTTTTCTTCCAGCAAACAGAAAGGCTGGTCTTCCCAAGAGGCTATATCTGGACCTGGAGCCCGCATACAAGGCCTTGACCCTGAAGGATCAGGTGAAGATAGACAATGGGCTCCTGAAAGGGGTCAGGATAGCTCAGTACCGTCCCAGGACTGTGCGGGTGGTGTTCGACCTTGCCCGGACTGAAAAGACCAAGGTGTTCTATCTTGAAGGCCCTTTCCGCGTTGTAGTGGATGCCTTTGGCTCCCAATATACCAGGAAAAAGGAATCGGAACCCTGTCCGGTGCCCCCGGTTTATAAGGATAAAGGAGGCAGGGGTTCAGGCAAGGATCTGTCTCTGGCCCAGCAGCTGGGGCTTTGTGTCAGGCGAATCGTGATAGATCCTGGTCATGGGGGCAAGGATCCTGGCGCCATTGGTCCCACGCGGCTCAAGGAAAAATATGTGGTTCTGAAGATAGCAAAAAAACTGAAGCGCAGGCTGGAAAAGGAGATTGGCTGTCAGGTTATCTTAACAAGAAGTAAGGATAGGTATCTGCCTCTAACCCAGCGGACGGCCATAGCCAACTCCAGAAAGGCTGATCTCTTTATCTCTATCCATGCCAATGCGGCCCCCTATCGTAAATTACGCGGAGTTGAGACCTATTTCCTCAATTTTGCCCTGGATGAGGATGCCATGAGGGTTGCTGCAAGGGAAAACGCTACATCTACAAAGCGTATTGGTGAGCTTAAGAGCATATTGGATGAAATATTGAAAAATAGCAAGGTCAAAGAGTCGTCCAGGCTGGCGGCTGAGGTCCAGAACAACCTGGTGGGCACCCTGGCCCATAGATATCGAAGGGTAAGGAATCTTGGAGTTAAGCAGGCACCATTTTTTGTGCTCATCGGTGCAAGGATGCCTTCTGTTCTGGTAGAGGTCTCCTTCATCAGTAATCGGGAAGAGGAGAAGAGACTCAAATCCGATGCCTATCTTGAGCGGATTGCCCAGGGTATTGCCAAAGGGAT
>Ga0256840_1003410_pt1 | contig 12867 bp, 10 predicted proteins | sample 355202metaG_FD_185969 | JGI IMG/M metagenome (GOLD analysis project Ga0256840, IMG submission 185969) | Hydrothermal vent microbial communities from Mid Atlantic Ridge, Atlantic Ocean - 355-202 | ecosystem: Environmental > Aquatic > Marine > Hydrothermal vents | place: Atlantic Ocean: Mid...
TTTGCAACCACGTTGCCTGCCTCATCAATGAGTAAAACCGTATGGACCCCTGCCTTGATCAATGCATCATCGATGTGATGTTTGGCCCGTTCCAAGGCCGGTCCTGTCAGTACTAAGTCTCCCATCCGTTTAGACTCCTCTATTCATGAAAAAAGGAATAAAACCAGCAGATATCTAAGATCATTATCGGAAACAGAGAAAAAAATATAAAAAAATTCTCAAAAAACAGGAAAAGATGGATGAGTGGCTGAACTTAAAGGGCTGCAGGAGATGGGACGATATGAGATAGAGAAATGGAAGGAAAAAATAGTGTGAGGGAATCAGATGATCTCAATAGCTGAAAGGCTGGACGGTGTTGAAGATCTTCCGTCAATGCCCTTGACCCTGCAGAGGGTGCTGGCAGAGATGGATAATTCAGTGGGCGATGCCAAAAGCCTTGAAAAGATAATAGAAGAGGACCTGGTCCTTGCCGCCAAGATCCTGAGGGTTGCAAACTCACCTTACTACGGTGTAGCCGGCCATGTTACCAAGGTCTCCCATTCCATAGTGGTTCTTGGCTTTGAAGAGGTGAAGAATCTCGTGATAGGCCTGGCCCTGACCCAGTCCTTTTCACAGGATATCAGTGAATCAGGTCTGTCTGCCAAGGATCTCTGGATGCATTCCGTAGCAGTTGCCCGGGCTTCCAGGGCGTTTGCCGAACATGTCCCTGGTCTGGATCGGGAGGAGCTCTTCACCGCTGGCCTGATGCACGATATGGGAAGATTCATACTGTGTCTCTACTTTCAGGACCATCTTCCAGAGATAAGAAGGATCCAGGATGAAAACCAAGTTCCCTTTTTCAAGGCAGAGGAGATTTACGGATTGAGCCATGCAGAAGCAGGGGCATATCTTGCAAAGAAATGGGAACTCAGCGACTGGCTGGTAAATGTGATTCGATACCATCATCACCCAGCCAGTGCCGGAGCGGAGTCTGTTGCAGCATCCGTGGTCTTTCTGGCGGATCAGCTCTGTCAGAAGCTTGAAATTGGCTGGACGAGCAGCCATATGCCGGAAAAGCTCATGGTCCCCAAGACCCTGAACATGGATGCTGCCACTGTGAAAAAGGTGGCCAAGGAGATGGCGGAAGAGAAGTCCAAGCTTGAGGCAAGCTGGTCTGCTGCCATAGGTTAGCTGCAGGTGGAAACAGTTTTGAGAAAGGGGGCTGGGAGATCAGTGACTGAAAAGGCGGTTGAAAGCAATGTGAGGACCCTGGTGGTAGATGATGCGGCCTTCATGAGAAAGGCCCTGGTAAATGTTCTCTCTTCCCAGGATGGCATTGAAGTGGTTGGTGTAGCCCGTCATGGAAGAGAGGCACTGGATGCCATAAAGGAGCTCAAACCGGATGTGGTGACTCTGGACGTTGATATGCCAATAATGGATGGAATTACCGCCATCAAGCATATAATGATCCGGAATCCTGTGCCAGTGGTCATGGTCAGTGGTCTGGCCCATGAGGGCAGGATAGCCTATGAAGCCCTGCGTCTCGGTGCTGTGGATTTTTTCCCAAAACCTTCCGGAACAATCTCTGAAAACATGGAGGACGAAGGTGTGCGCCTGGCCAAGACCATCCGGAGTGCAGCCTCAGTGAACCTGTCTGCAATGGTCAGGGCCAGGAAGAGGGTGGAGCGGCAGGGAGTGCAAGGCGTTACTCTATGCACGTCAGGGCCTGTCAGATCTGCACTGCTGGTGCTGGCTACTCATGGGGCATGTGCCAAACTGTTTCGGCTGATGCATGGTGTGCCTCCGGTGAAACATGGTGCCATCTGGGCAGTTGTGGATCTGCCTGAGGGTGTGGTGCGTTCCTGCTCCGAACAGGTGGAGGAGAGTCTTGGCTGGCAGGTTAGCACCGGTTTTGTTCCAGGGCCTGCTGCAGGAACGTGCTGTTTTTGCCCGGTGGATACAGGATTGATAGAGGAATCTTCCTGTCATGCGAGCTATGAATCTGGAGCAGAAGAGAGAATTGCAGATGGGCCAACCATTCAGGAGATAACAGGAGTTCTTGCGGAGCGGTTTCAGGATTCTCTCCTGATTGTTGTGCTGGGAGGAGATGAAACCCTGTCTGATGCACCCCTCCTCAATGCTGCAGAAAATGGAGCAGATATCCTTGTCCTTGCACCGGAGCGGAGTGTCAAGGGGGGGCTGGCCAGGAAGCTTATCTCCAAGAGAGCTGCAACTGTAGCTATCAGGGAACAGGAGCTCTGGGATCGGATTCAAAGATTTTTCAGGCAATCTGCCCTGAAGGCCAGGGCCGCAGACAGCAGCGGAAAATAATCCAAAATTTGTTGCGAGGTACAGGACAGAATGACACAGCAAGCAGTGGAAAATCGTGAGATAGGTGGCCTTCCAGGCTTGGAGCATGGGCTCAGGGTACTGGTGGTGGATGATTCTCCCATGATGTGCAGAATTCTGGAGAAGATATTCTTAGAAGATGAGAGGGTCTCCTCAGTGGATACAGCCCTTAATGGCAAGGAGGCCATAAGCCGGATCAGTGCCGGAGAGTATGATGTCTGTACCTTGGACGTCCATATGCCAGGTATGAATGGACTGACTGTTCTGAAAAACATAATGATACGCAGTCCGCTGCCAACCCTCATGGTCAGTGCATTTACCGGTGAGGGTTCCCGTGTCACCTTCGAGGCCCTGCGTTACGGTGCAGTGGATTTTTTTCAGAAGCCCTCAAGGGATCAGGGGGATGATATCGCTGGGCAGGCTGAGGTCCTGCGGCAGAAGGTGCGCCGTGCTGCCGGTGTCCATGTAACTGCAGCGAGATACCTTCGGCTCAGGCCAAAGGGGCGTAACAGGGCAAGAGAATCCTCCCAACAGGATCTTCCTGGGATCATCGTGATGAGTTCCTCTACCGGGGGATACTCATCTCTGCTTTCCCTGATTCCAGCAATAGATGTGCCCCCTGTGGTCCCAATGGTGGCTTCATTGGGTATCCCTGCCCTGCACCTGGCCCCCTTTGCAGAGTATCTCGATTCCTACTCCACAATTCCGGTTCGGCGGGCGGAGAAGGAGCAGTTTTTACAAGCAGGCACCCTATATCTCCTGGCAAGTGATGAGGCTGCTTCCTTTGACCAGAATGACGAGGGCTGGCAAATGCTTGTGGACACCCGTCCTATTCAGGTGGAGCATGAAGGCCCGGTAGATCTGATTCTGCTCTCAGCCAGTGAGCATTTTCAGGAGGGCGTCCTATCCATGTTTCTCTCCGGTGATGATGGATACGGAGTGACCGGGGCAAAAGAGGTGATGAGGTGCGGTGGAAAGGTGATGGTACAGGAGTTTTCCGAGTGCCTGAGCCCTGCAACGCCAAGGCGTATTCATGATGAGACAGGGGCAAAACCCTGTGAGACTGCACGGCTCAGGGATCTCATCTCAGTCTGGCAGGTGGATGCAGTTTAAGCCAGACATTGGAATGCAGCAGATACCTGATGCTGAGGAGCAGAAATGTTTGAGCTGGATCCTTCCATAGAACTTACGCCGCCGGATCTGGGCTATAATGGTTTTTGTAGCGGTATTTCCCTGTCAGATCTGATCCAGGTGGTATGTCTCCAGGGTGAGGCCATGGTTCTGTCAGTCACTGCTGATGAAGGTTCCGGCCGGATATTCATGGAAAGTGGAGAAGTAGTCCATGCAGAGGCTGGTCCACGGAAGGGCGAAGAGGCCTTTTATGAGATCATGTGCTGGAGCAGGGGCACCTTTGTACTGGGCCATGGCGCCTCCCCTGAGAAGAGCGTTGCGGTCCCATTGAATTTTCTGCTCATCGAGGCGCTGAGACAGCGGGACGAGGCTGCTTCAGGCAGAACTGTTGCCAGGGGAAAGCCCGAGATCCTCCTGGTGGATGACTCCACCTTTTTCAAAAACCGGCTGAAACGGCTACTGCAAAACGAGATGGAGGCAGAGGTTGCAGGAGATGCATCCAACGGTCAGGAGGCCCTGAAGATACTCCAGGGAGAACAGCATCCTGATCTTGTGCTGCTGGATCTGAACATGCCTGTCATGGGTGGAGATGTTGCACTGAAACATATAATGATCCGCTCCCCTTCTGCAGTGGCACTGCTCAGCAGTTTTGCCCCAAGTGATACGCCAAAACTGATGGAGTTTTTCAGGCTGGGAGCAGTGGATTTCATCAGCAAACCTGGCACGGATGAAGATGAGTGGCAGTTGTTTGTGAAGCGGCTCAAAGGGCTTTGCAGCCGGGCCAAGGGATTCAATATAAATGGTATTCGCAGGGCAAGGCTGCCACGTCCTCCTGCTGAAAAACATCCTCCAGGACTTCCTGCCCAGGACTTGACCCTTCTGATCGGCGGCAAGGGTGGCCTTCTGGAGCTGCAGAAGATCCTGCCGGTTCTTGGCCATAACAATCTTCTCCAGGACTCCCTGGTGGTGTTTCAGGATATATGCCCTGTTCTGGTGCCGCATATAGCCGATTTTTTTGATATGCACTGCAGCCATTCCGTTCGCCAGATAAAGGCTGGTGCACCGCTTCTGTCAGGGCAGATATGGTTCACAGGCTGGGATCAATGTTGGGATATGGAGTCGGATGATGCCGGTGCAGCAGTGGTGGCATCCGATCTTCAGGATCCGGAAGAGGGGCTTAACTCCTTTCTCTCAGCGGCGGCTGAGATATTCAGGGATCGGCTTACAGTGGTACTGCTCTCAGGGGCAGATCTCAAAATAGATCTGGGACTGGATGCCCTCATGGGCTATGGAGGGCATCTGGTAGTTCAGGTCCCGGCTACCGCCGTCTGTCCTGCTCCCCTGCAGAGATTGATGGACAAGGAGCTTGAGGAGCGTGCCCTGGAGCCTGAGGAGATAGCGGGATTTATATGTAACGATCCGGAAGGGGCCGGACAGAGCTGAACAGGAGGCAGAATTGAGGGTCCTGATCGTGGATGATTCCAGCTTTATGAGAAAGAGGATAGCCGGTGCGGTAGAGCGTGCAGGCCATCAAGTGGTGGGACAGGCCCGGGATGGCCAGGAAGGGATAGAGATGTACAGATCTCTCAAGCCTGACATGGTGATAATGGACGTAACCATGCGTGGAATGGATGGGATCGAGGCAGTCAGGAATATCCGGCAGGTAGATGGTGAGGCAAGAGTGGTCTTTATGAGCCTTGTCTCTGATGAAAGGATTCAGCAGGAGGCCATGAAACTTGGGGCCTTGGCATGGCTTGGCAAGGATGAACATGGCCGTCTGATAGATTTGTTGAACAATACAGGAGCGAGGTGAGCTCTATGGCAGAGATAGACATGGAAATGTGGCAGGATTTTGTGGTAGAGGCCAGGGAGAACCTGGAAGAGTTTGAACCAAACGTACTTCTTCTGGAGCAGCAGCCTGATGATATGGCACTCCTGAATGACTGCTTCAGAAATATGCACAGCATCAAGGGGGCTGCCAACTACATGGGGTTGAAGGCCATTGCAACCCTGGCTCACAGGATGGAATCTCTCTTTCACGCTGTGCGCAGTGGTGAGCTTACCCTGTCCCAGCAGGGTTTTGATCTACTGTTTCTCTGCGTGGACAGGATGAAGACCCTGGTCAGGGATGTGGAAGAGAATCAACAGGAGAATCACGATGTCTCTGATCTAATCTCATCGCTGGAGGAGTTGTTGCAGGCTGAATCCAGTAATGAAGATGGCGACCACGCAGCAGAACAGGTGTCGGCCTCTGCAATGGAGAGGAGTGTTGATGAAGCCGAAACCCTGTCTCCGCCTGTAGTTCAGGAGATAGATGAGGACCAGGAGCTTCTCGCAATCTTCAGAGAGGAGATGAAGAGTCTGTTTGGGCAGCTTCAGACAGCCATGGACGGTGATGATAGAGATCTGCAGGCAGCACTGGATCTCCTCAGGGATATGGAGCGGGTCACCAACTATGTGGGACAGCAGGAATTGAGCCGTTTCTTTGCAGAGTGTGCTGAGAGAGTGGAGCAAGCCGATTCAGCCTCTGGTGGTGAAAATGTCCTGCAGCCCGATAAACTCCTGACGGAGATCTCTGAAAGGCTTTCGGCAGGGTTGGAGATGGCCTTTCTCTATGACCCTCAACAGGTTCAAGAGGGTACTGCCCTGATTTCAGAAGAAGATCCTGAGTTATACCAGATATTCCTGGATTTTTTCAGCCAGGAGGGTAGGTCTCTGTCCCTTATTCCTGCGAACCCGGACATGAACTGGGTCAAAAATAGCAGGGAAGCGGCAGAGAGGCTTCAGGTCTCAGCCAACTACATGGATTATGAGCCTGTAGTTGCCATTCTTCAGGAGTGGATGGATCTTGCTGATCAATGCCTGGAGCAGGATGATGTATCGGTGGACGAAGTTGAGCGGTTTCACCAGATATGGAACAGGCTTGTGGAAGTGCTGCCTGACCTGAAAGGGCTCTTTTCCGAGACTGCACCAGGAGAGGCCTCCGACGAAAATCTGGCTGTTCCAGATGGAGTGATGGATGAGGGCGATCCCATCTCAAAGGATCCGGAAAGCCTTGGAGCCTTGATAGAGGATGAGATAGAGGGCCTTTTCCAGGATATGACACCTGGTTCTGCAGAGGGGCTTCATGAAAAGGATGTGGAAATTGGAGAGACTGGAGCCGGAGCAGGAGAGAACCAGGCAGATGAGGTGGATACCGCTATAGAGGCCATGTTTTCAGGAGTTTCAGGGGATGAGCCCTTGGAAGTGGATCAGCATGTTCATGCCCAGGAACAGGAGGAACCAGCCCTGGAGGTGCAGAAAACGGCGGAGCCTGCATCTGCCAGCACTCTTGTAGAGAAGGATTCTGCTATCGATATGGAATCTCAGGTTTTTGAAGCAGAACCGTCTAACGCTGCGGAAGATTTCCTGATGCGCCAGATGGATGAACATCTGTCTGGTGGAGGAGAGGCGTTTCAGGAGCCGCATAGCAGGGGGGGATCCGCCTCTAAGGGTGAATTGATCAAGGTGGACCTCTCCAAGGTGGAATCGCTTCTCGGCGACGTGGGAGAGCTGGTAGTCCTCCGCTCATCTCTGGCTCAGGCGTCAGATGAACTCAAGGGGATCTACAACCGCTGGTTAGAAGAGAGGCTTCTGGGAATAGGAGAGCTGCGCCCACTGAAAGAGGTGCTGCTCAGGTTTTCCGAGAATGCTGCAGCCCTGGAGCGGGTGGTTCAGCAGCTCCAGGACGGTATAATGAGGATACGGATGCTGCCTGTGAGTACCATCTTCAATCGCTATCCCAGGCTGGTTCGGGATCTATCCAGGAAGCTGGGTAAAGAGGTGGAGCTGAATCTCTATGGTGCAGAGACATCCTTGGATAAACAGGTTATAGAACAGCTCGCTGATCCTATGCAGCATATTGTCCGAAACGCTGTGGATCATGGTATCGAGGACCCTGCCACAAGGACAGCGAGGGGTAAGGCTGCAACAGGAAGGCTTGTTATCTCCTCTGCCCAGGAGGGCAACAGCGTTGTGATAACCGTCTCTGATGATGGTAAGGGATTGGATCGTTCAGCCATCCTGAAAAAGGCGGTGGAGATGGGACTTATGCGTCATGCTGAGGCCCAGTCCCTTTCAGACAGCCAGGTATGGAATCTGATATTCCTGCCAGGCATGACCACTGCCTCCACAGTCTCGGATGTATCAGGCAGAGGCGTTGGTCTGGATGTGGTGAAGAGCAATATAGAGCGGATCGGCGGCACAATTTCGGTTAGCTCCCAGCCAGGTAAGGGCACTATCTTTGTTCTGCGGATACCTTTGACCCTTGCCATCATAAAAGGGTTGGTAGTCAGGGTTGGTCATCAGGCCATGGTGATACCTGTTGCCTCGGTAAAGGAAACCTTTAAACTGGATGAGAAGGAGATCTGCGAGATAGAGGGTTACGAGATCATATCTATCAGACAACAGACCCTGCCACTGATCAGGTTGAACAAGGTATTCCGGGGGACAGGGGCCTCGGAACAGGGAGACAAGCTCTTTGCTGTCAGGGTTAGCCAGGGAAGTGACGAGGTCTGTCTCGGCGTGGATGAGCTGATTGGTCAGCAGGAGGTGGTTATAAAACCCCTTTCAGATTACCTGACCCAGCAGCCAGGATTTTCCGGGGCTACAATACTGGGGGACGGTTCAATTGCCCTGATTCTTGACTTGAGGGCCATGCTGGAGAAGGCCAGGAAATTTGTGCAGAAAAAACAGAAGATAATGGAACAGGAGGCCCTTGGCCTGGCTCCAGGAGAGCAGATTACACTGCATTAGTCACCAGTTTTTGGAGACTTTTGGTGTCCCGTTCCGGGCCTTGTGAGCTGCAAGATTTGGATTCATAGGCTGAGAGATGGATGGTGCATCTATCTACATCCATTCCAGCACAGCCACAGTACGGGGCGGGATCGTATATGACCACCCGGATATCGGCTCACGCTGATCCTCTGCCAGGATCTCTTCCGGTGGTTTCATGCTGGTGTCTATCACCCTGAACCAGCGTCCAGGCCCTGGAAGCTCGGGCAGGTCTAACAGAAACTCTTCTTCCGGGTTCATGTTTATTATTCCGTGTATGTGTTCCTCGTCCGGTGAAGTGCCTGCAAGGGTAAAGGCCAGAAGTCTGAGGTCGGGATCACCCCATTCGGGCCGATAGAGTCTTCTTCCATGCCAGGTGATGTCCGGTATCCTCAAGCCGTTTTTTCCATTGGGTTTTCCTGTGAGAAAATGGCGTCTCTGCAGGCTGGGATGCCTTTTGCGAAAGCTGATCATCTTTTTGCAGAAATTCAGCATTTCCCACCCCTCTTCATCTATCTGCCAGGATATCCAGCCCAGTTCGTTGTCCTGGCACCATGTGTTGTTGTTGCCCAGCTGTGTTCTCAGGAACTCGTCACCGGACAGGAGCATGGGAACTCCCTGGCTCAACAGAAGGATGGTCATGAAGTTTTTTGCCTGTCTCATCCGAATGGCCCTGATATCAGGATCGTCGGTCTCTCCCTCTACCCCATAGTTGCAACTGAAGTTTTCATTGGCACCATCCCGGTTCTCCTCACCGTTTGCCTCGTTGTGTTTCTGTTCATAACTAACCAGGTCCTTCAGGGTAAATCCGTCATGGCATGTGATGAAGTTGATGCTGCTGAAGGGTGCCCGGCCTGATGAGCCATAGAGGTCACTGCTGCCTGTCAGGCGGGTGGCTGCCTCTCCCAGGAGATCTTTGTCTCCACGGACAAACCTTCGCATGACATCACGGTATTTTCCATTCCACTCCTGCCAGCGGTAGCCGGGGAATGCCCCTACCTGATAGAGGCCTGCTGCATCCCATGCCTCAGCGATCAGGGAGGTCTTCTCTAACCTGGTAGAGAATTCCAGGCTCCATATCACCGGTGCGTGAAACATCGGCCTGGTGTCTTCACCCCTGGCCAGAACGCTGGCAAGGTCGAACCGGAAACCATCCACATGGAACTCTTTCACCCAGTATTCCAGGCAGCTTATGATGAAAAAGGCCACAAGGGGATGGTTGCACTTGATAGTGTTCCCGCATCCGGTGAAATCCAGATACCGGGACTGGTCTTCCGGGTCCAGGTGATAGAATGCATTGTTGCCTACCCCTTTGAAATTTATCACAGGCCCATCCGCTCCGCCTTCACAGGTATGGTTGAATACCACGTCGAGAATGACGCCTATCCCTGCCTGGTGCAAGGCCTTCACCATCGCCTTGAACTCGTTTCTGCAACTGGGACTGTGTGGGTTCTTGAGATAGCCGGGATGCAGGGCATAGAAGCTGTGGGGACTGTACCCCCAAAAGTTTTTCAGCCCCAGTTTTCTCACATTTTCCGGCACATCCTGCTCATCAAAGGCCATTGTTGGCAGAAGCTCCACATGGGTGATGCCAAGTTCCTGCAGGTGCGGGATCTTCTCGATGAGTCCAAGGAATGTTCCAGGCTCCCGAACCCCTGATGATGGATCCTTGGTAAAGCCGCCAACATGCATCTCATAAATTATGGATTGTTCCGGCGGGATCTCTATGATGGAATCTCCTTCCCAGTCAAAAGGGGTGTCTTCAGGGACTATCCCCCTTATTCGCGGAGCAAGGGGATCGGTAACTGCACGGGGCCTGTCCCACAGCATGGAGGAAACCTGCTTTGCCCAGGGATCAAGCACCTCTATACGGGGATCAAACCGGTGTCCCTGTTCAATGTCTCTTGGACCATCGAGACGCCAGGCATAGGCAATTCCAGGTTTGAGCCTGTTGACGAATATGTGCCAGAAAAAGAAGCTCCTGTTGATTTCAGGGTCCAGCTTGATAATCTGGAAAGGAGACCTAGCCCTGTAATTCCTGTAAAGCAGTAGCTGTACCTCTGTGGCATGTTTGGAAAAGATACAGAAATTTATCCCGTCCGGTGTGGGAGTGGCCCCAAGGGGATAGCGTGTGCCTGCCGCAGTTGAATAGCGTCTCATGATCCCTTTGCCAGGCCCTGATCCTCCTGTTTTGCAGCCTTTTTCGTATCGCCTGTTGGCAGGAATCTGTAAAGCTCCGGTATTGCTGCCTGCAAGAAACGATCCAGCCTCTTTTCAGCCTTCTCAATGGATTCATCGTGCGGGACCGGTGTAATGATCCTCACCAGAGCGCCATCTGTGCGTTGACGGGTAAGGGCATCCCAGAAGACATACCATTTCAGGGCCCAGACATTGTCTATGGTTCGTTCTCCCTTCTGGAACCAGTAATAGACCAGCTGGCTCTGGCTCCCCTTCTTTAGCAGCGCCTCTCTCACATGGATCTTCCCGATACCCGGAATATCTACTGTTTTGGCACCGCCCTTTGTGAATACCCAACCGGCTCCACGGAGACATGTTGCAGGGGTGTGGATGGATTCGCCCTTTCTCTGGCTCTCATAATAAGCAACATAAAAGTTGATGGGGATCCGTTCAGGCCCGACATAATCTGCCATTATATAGCTGGTGAGATGCAGGGAATTCAGAAATTTCTGTTCCAGGAGTGCCTTCTGGCCAGAGTAGTCGCCGATCCTGGATGGGAACTCTTCAAGAGGCCTTGACGTTGGAACCGCTTCACGAAAATTGACAAAGGAGTAGGTGTAGCAGCTTGCTCCCATGAGCAGGACCATCACTGCCAGCAGGCTGTAGGCAAGGAAGGGATTGCTTCCTTTCCCAGAGCTTGCAGCTTGTTCCCCCGGATCTTCCGGCTTTTTTGGCTCAGGCCGCTCCCTGGAGATGAGATTCAGGATGCGTGATAGGAGATACATGCAGAGGAATGCCACACCAAAGATGAGAAATCCCTCGAAGTCATGCATTATTCCCTCAATAGCATCTGGTCCGAAATGTTCCATCAGGATGGCAGTGGCCATGATGCGGATAGCATTGGAAAGTACTGCAATGGGGATGGCCGCAACTACAAGCACCAGCCGTTTCCAAGTGCGCAGCCTCATTATGTATCCCATGAGAAGTCCCAGTATCAGCAGGGCAAACAGATAGCGGAGACCGGAACATGCCTCTACCACCTGGAGTTTGTGGTATCCCAGGTCTATAACATTTCCCTCCCTGTAAACACTTCGTCCAAGGAGACGAAGCATGGCTACACCAAGGGCAGATGAGATGAGCTGCAGTTTCTGGGTGGTTAACTGGGTAATAAAGTTCGGAAATGGCAAAAAGAAGAGGGATGTTACAAAGGTGAATCGCAGATATCTGAATACCTGATCTCCAAAAATGGCCCACACTGCCCCGGCAGCCATGAGGATGAAGGCTACAAACTGGGTATAGAACTCACCGGCCAGCTCTCCCAGCCAGAAGAGGATGATGCCAAAGCTAAAGGGAATAAGCCCCCAAAATGACGGCTTCTTGATTGCCCTGGCAAGATCAGCTTTCCTGTCCCAGATGAGATAACTAAGGACCACTGGTGCCAGGTAGATATAGTCGAAATCCTGGCCATTACTGACCAATTGAGCGAACCTTTTGAAAACCGGAATGTATAGATAGATTGCAATGGCTGCCAGTAGGAATAGGCCTGCCCATACAGCCACAGGAAGTCTGTTTGTCTCTTTTGTCATGATATTATGACCCATCATTTTTGCATCAATCTTGTTTCATATATGATAACACGCGATTTTTGATTTTGCCTTTAACTTTATGTTAGGATTGTCATGAAAGGGTTTTTCTTTCTATGCCTTTCCATTCTTCCGGTCGGGGCAGGGGAACTGTCTGTGTCTGTCTGCGTATGTCAAGCGATAGCGGGTGGCTGAAAGAAGGATCTTGAATTGGCTGAAGAAATTTCAAAGAATCGAGAAGTTTTTTAAAAGGGCTGCGAGTTTCTGGTCATGTTTGGCCTGCTGTTTCAGGAGCTCTATCAAGGCCTCGAGACGTTTTCTGTCTGTTAAAATATCATCTTCGATCTGTTTTACCTTGGTTTCAAACGGTCGGATCATGGTTTTTCTGTCCCACAGTGCAAAGCCAATGGTGACTGCTACTATGGCAGCAAAGGCGCCTACAATGGCGATCATGACCTGCAGCATGAAATCAAACCGTTTGTCCACCTGCTCAAATCGCTTATCGATTTGCTCAAACCGTTTGTCTACCTGCTCAAACCTCTTATTCATATCCTCACGGAGTTCGGAGATGCGCAGTTCGATTTGCTCAAACCGTTTGTCAATCTGGTTCAGCCTTTCATCTAAGCGTATCAGGAGCTCCCGGTCTTTTTGTGTGAAGGAGTCGTCAGCGGCTATGCTGCATGGCACCGCTGCAAACATGAGTATGAGAGCAATTAAAGAGGTAGTAATTTTGGACATGAAAGGCCTCGCTCCTTTTGAGGTTTAGCCATGCTCCTTATATTAACCAATTTTAGTCACAAATAATCTGGTGGTCAAATTTCCTAAAGATCAATTA
>Ga0256840_1003411_pt1 | contig 12865 bp, 9 predicted proteins | sample 355202metaG_FD_185969 | JGI IMG/M metagenome (GOLD analysis project Ga0256840, IMG submission 185969) | Hydrothermal vent microbial communities from Mid Atlantic Ridge, Atlantic Ocean - 355-202 | ecosystem: Environmental > Aquatic > Marine > Hydrothermal vents | place: Atlantic Ocean: Mid...
ATTTGTTTTTTAAGAAAATAAAGGGCTTTTGATGATTGCAGAAGTGATTGTTCTCAGACAGCCTCCTAGGAGGCTGTCTGAGAACTAGGATTTTCAGTCAATTCTTAGTTCTCGGACGGGCTCCTAGGAGGCTGTCCGAGAATAGAGAGCCTACTGCAGAAAAGCTGAATTTGGCTAGATTTTCCTCCAATTTTCGGTGAATAGAACAACTATTCCCCTCAAATTGGTGAAAAATCTAGCTCAAATCAGCTTTCCCTCGCTACGACTCCTATTCTCAGACAGCCTCCTAGCACAACTGTAGTGAACTAAAAAGAAAGATTAAAGACTAAGAAATCAATGCATGGTGAAAACCACCCCCAAGCCATGCAATACAATCACTCCTCTTCCCAAAAATATTTTGAGGATGCCCAAAATGCCAATTTATGTTCCGTCCTATGTTGCCAACATTACTTATGGTGAGTCTGCTAATCCACCAAAATTAGATAAAATTGTTTTTACTATTGACCACATTCATCGTGGCGGTCCTGGTATTTACAGTACTTATGATGTGGTAGCTCATCTCGTTAAATTGAAAATTCCTGTTACTATTTTTATGGAATGTACTGACCCTGCTAATTTATGCAGAGTTGACAAAAAATATGCCAAAGATATTTATCAACTTGATCCTCATTTAATTTCTTTGGGAGTTCATGCGCTACCAAAGGGGCATACACAAGAAGAACAAAGCAGAAGACTACATTTAATTAATGATTCCATTGAAGAAATTACAGGCTTAAAGTCAGATATTCTTTCTTATCATGGCGCAGACGCAGGACCAGAACCCGGCATCACTTTTGAGAATATAAAATACGCAAGAGGCATTAACACATGGGTGGCAGCACAAAGACCTAATAAGCTAGATACGCCCATTATGTTTCTGAATTCAGTGGATAGCGCATTTAAATATACAAAACTAAGAAATAAAGCAGGTTTTACAGCAACCTTATTTGTGCATAGCATTGAATTAAGAAGCCAGTCACGACGTAAGCTTGTTTTTGATGCATTGATTAAGCAGGTTATTGACCGAAAATTACAAGCTCTAAATTACTATTCTGCAATGGAGCTTGATTACTCCCACAGCAGATGCCCACTGAAGGTTTTTAGCAATGGCAATGGGTTTCTATTACAGAATCTGTATTTTGGTCATCGTGATGGATCTGGCCCCATACGACAGGTACGAGAGCTTCAAGTATTTTTAAATTTGCTTGGCTATGGTGCAGGAGAAACAGACGGTGTCTATGGATCAAAAACAGCTATGGCAGTACTACTGTTTCAGGTTGACAATAACTTACCAGCCTATGGTCAAGTGGGTGTGAGAACGCGTGAATCTATTAATAGTTTTTGTGATGGCTAATATGAGTTCGATGGATTCAGGTTATAGATATAGATACCCATCCCCCCCCTTTTTTTGCATTTTTTATAATACCTGAATCTGTGAGGTCACTACGGCACAGAATTCAGCTAATACAGCGAGCCTCAGCTTTTTTCAAAAACCCCTAAGCTCTTATTCTTGCGAACTTTATTCCACTCAAATACTTGACCATTCATGGCAATGTACACACCATGTGCAAGAGTTTGTACCGCTGCCAAAGCAAAACCTAAATTAAATACTGCATCACTGTGTTTAAAAACATAAGGAACCATTGCACCAGTAAGTACAATTGTTTTCTGTATCTTGTCAGTGGCTAAAACATGGGCTGTTTCTACCATTGTATCCGTGCCATGTGTGATTAGAATTTTATCCTGAGTGGATTGCTGGCAAGCTGTCAAAATAGTCTGTCGATCGGTATTATCCATCTCCAGACTATCTTTAAACATAAGTTTCTGGGTTTCTATCTTAGCGTGATTACGTCCTAACTCTAGAATATCTAAAATATGGCTCTCAACAAAATCCAATTCACCATTTGATTCATTATAGTGTTTATCTATCGTGCCACCAGTGAGTAATAGCTCAACTCCCATATCTAATAACCCCATATTAAAAATTTAGCCTTGGCACAGCAGCAAGTAGCTTTTGTGTATAGACCTGTTGAGGGTTTCCACATACATCAGCAGTTAATCCTCGCTCTATAATTTTACCTGCTTTCATCACTACCGTTTCATCGCTCAAATATTCAACTACTGCAATATTGTGGGTTATAAATAACAAAGTTAAATCTTGTTTTTTACGAATTTCAAGCAGCAACTGTAAAATTTCGGCTTGAACGGAAACATCTAGTGCGCTGGTAATTTCATCACAAACGATAAACTCAGGCTTGACCACTAATGCCCGTGCCAAGCCGATGCGTTGACGTTGTCCACCCGAAAACTCATGTGGATAACGCCATAAAAAATCCCGTTCTAGCTGAACTTCTTCAAGTATTTTAGCTGCTCGTTCAATTCTATCTTGTTTATTTTCGCCAATATTATGTACTTCCATTGGCTCGGTCAGTGTGGTGACTATTTGCAAACGAGGATTTAAAGAAGACTGAGGATCTTGAAAGGCAATTTGCATTCGTGAACGGAGTGGACGTAGTTGTTTTGCTGTCAAACCTATTAGCTCTTGTCCAGCGAGTTTGATACTTCCTTCAGTGGCTTCTTCTAGTTGAATGATTGCACGTCCTAATGTGGTTTTTCCACAGCCAGATTCTCCCACTAGGGCAACAATTTTGCCCTTATGAATTTGCAGATCAATATCATCAACAGCTCGAACATGATCAGTCACTCGACGCAACAACCCCGTTTTAATTGGAAACCAAACCTTTAAGGCTTTAACATCAATTAATGTCTGTGATATATGATCTGCATTCTTATCATGACTACTATCAGTATTGTTATCAGCTTGTATTATTTGGGGACGCTCAAGATTATCAGGGACGGCTGCCAATAGTTTTTTAGTATAAGAATGCTGGGGGTTTGTCAGAACCTCTTTCATACCGCCCTGCTCTACTAATTTACCCTGCTGCATAACTCCAACTTTGTGCGCCATTTGTGCTACTACACCAAAATCATGGGTAATAAATAGAATACTCATCCCCGTGTCTTTTTGTAGCTTTTTCATGAGCCGTAGAATCTCAGCCTGAACCGTAACATCCAGTGCCGTGGTCGGCTCATCTGCAATTAGTAGGTCAGGCTTACAGGCGAGTGCCATAGCGATCATTACACGCTGGCGCTGTCCGCCCGATAATTGATGAGGAAAATCATTGAAACGCCCTTCCGCATTTGTGATTTGCACTTGTTTCATTGCCGTTATAGCTTGTTCTTTAGCTTCACCATCAGACATATTAGGATGATGCAACTGTAAGGCTTCGACTATTTGTTCACCAATATTCAGCACTGGATTCAAAGAAGTCATTGGCTCTTGAAAAATCATGGCAATACGTGAACCACGAATCTGGCGTAGCTCGGCATCCTCTAATTCAAGCATATTGACTTGAGTTTGTGTCGCTTGATTTTTCAGCCAATTAAAGAGGATTTCACCGTGAGGGTGTGTGCTTATTCCTGCTGGTAATAGTTGGATAATAGAAAGCGCACAGATTGATTTGCCGCTACCTGATTCACCAACTAGACAATAGGTTTCACCAGAATCAATTTGCAAACTAATATTATCAACAGCTTTGATAATTTGCTTTTTGCCAACACGCAGATGGGTTTCCAGATTTTCGATTGAAAGCAGTGTCACAATAAGCTACTCCACTTTTCAAAATATGCAAAAAAGGGGGGGGATGGGTATTTATATAAGCTACTCATTATGCAACCCCTGCACGTTTTGACATAGTAGGGTCAATCGCATCACGCAGAGCTTCGCCCATAAGGTTATAAGCAAAAACGGTGAGAAAAATAGCTCCCCCAGGGAAAACAGCCATCCACCAGTTAAAGGTAGAGGATTTTACAGCCTGATTCAGCATTTGCCCCCAAGATGGCGCATCAACGGGGCCTAAACCTAAAAAGCTGAGAGTCGCCTCAGCAAGAATAGCCGATGCCACACCAAAGCTGGCAGCGACTAAAAGTGGTGCTATGCCATTGGGCAGCATGTGTTTAAATAAAATTGATCGTAGTGATAGACCACTTGCTACTGCCGCTTGCACATAATCTTGCTTGCGTAGTTTTAAAAACTCGGCACGAATATAACGGGCATAGCCTGACCATCCTGTTACCCCAATAATCACCATCATAATGTAGATATTACGACCAAAAAATGCCACAAATGCTAGCAATAAAAATAGCACGGGGATTGCTTCAAAGATTTCTACCAGACGCATTCCTAACATATCGACCTTGCCAGAAAAATAGCCCATCTGTCCGCCAATAATAATGCCGATAAACATGGCAATACCTGTGGCGATAAAACCAATCGCCATTGCGATGCGCGAGGCATGAATCATACGACTTGCAACATCCGCGCCATTTTCATCTGTACCCATAATATGAGTACGTTTAGCTTCTGCCTGTTGCGTTGCTAGCAAAGGTGCTTCAAGGCTGGTGTCCCCATAATCACGTAAATAGTCTGTGGGTGAATAAGGAATAGGCGGCAATATTTGCCAATCATAATCACTTGCCTGCTCTCTGAATTGCTCATAAACCACTAGTTTAGGTGGTGAAGTCAATATTTTTCCTGCGATTCCTGCCACTAAAACCAAACTCAGAAATATCCACACTTTTTTATTTAATGCAATAGGTAGCCCCCAAAGCAACAAAGCAATAATGAAAGCGCTCATGGCGATAACATCACCTGCATGAATATATTTTAGAATGGGATAAATCAACTCGCCATTTTGACTTGCGAGTAAGGGCATACTATTCGCTAAAAAGGGGGCAAATGCGGCAATAAAGGCAAGAATAACGACCCAGCTAAAGCCTAGTTTTGCTCCCCAGCCAGAAAAAGCAGAGCGCAATATGCGTTTTCCATAAGATTGATTCACAGGCCTAGTCATACTGCACCCTCGGATCAACCAATGTATACAAGAAATCTGAAATCAAATAGCCAATTAAAGACAAGACACCACTGATCATAGTTATTGATAATACCAATTCTCTATCGCGTGATTGCACAGCTTCGATGACTAGTTTACCCATGCCTTCAATGCTAAAAATTTGCTCAATAATAACTGAACCTGCCAGTAACCCTGGTAAGATACCTGACAAAATAGTTATCAAAGGTAATAAGCTATTTCTAAAAACATGCTTCCAGAGCACATCTTTTTCGGCAACCCCTTTGGCTCTTGCTGTGCGTGCATAATCGGCATTAAGATTTTCTAAAATTGAGGTACGGGTGATTTTTGCTAATGCAGCAAAACTACCATAAGAAAGTGCAATAATTGGTAATACAAGATGCCAGATACGATCAAACAAAAAACCTCGTACAAAATCACCTGATTGAAACTGCATAGCAAGCATTAAAGCAATACCTGTACCTGCCATTGCTAAGCCACCAACACGGAAGAATGCAAACTTTGTCCAAGCAAACAAACCTAATGTAGCCGCGCCTAGCAGAGGTAATAGTGTCCAATTAATAAGAAGATTTTCAGGATGCGATGAAGCCATCCATGCACCTACAGCAATGCCCATGATAATGGCTAAGCCAACTCGTAATTGTGTATTTCTCCATTGGCTAAAAATAACGGATGAAACAGCACCTAGAATCATAAAGACAAAAACGATAGCAACGTCAAAGAGAGAAGACCAATGTGGCATAAAGGGCATATTATAGGCATCTCGACTGGCTAAACCCGATGTGGGAAACCAGTGCCAATGCTGAATGCTGGAGAAAAACCCGATCATTAAAACCCCTGCCAACATACTGGGGATAGACCATAACGCCAACATAATCACATTAGATGTGACATCAAAGCGACCACCACGGTCTGTTGCGGCATTCATTCCAATAATAATGGCGAGAATATAAATCAGCGGAATGGTAATCACATTAAGCAATAATGTAATAGGTAGACGTTCACCAATGAGTTCTGAAACTGAGCGACCATAGTTAAAACTTTCGCCCAAATCAGACCCCTTGGTAAAAGAGAATTTTTCAATATCCCCCTCTTTATTGTAGACAAAACCAATTGGTGAAATATTATTTAACCAGCGAAGATATTGCACTGGCATTGGATCATCTAAACCGTAGCGTTTATTATAATATTCCATCAATGCTTGTTTTTCAGCAGGTTTCATATCCATGCCATTGACTAGGCTTTGCGCACTAATACCACCTGGCGCACTTGCCATACCAATAAAAACAACGAGTGTAATACCCAGCAAAGTGGGTATCATTAATAAAACGCGACGTAGGAGATAAACTAACATTGCAGACGCTTAAACCACAGGAGTAAAAACATATAAAACCCATCCCCCCCCTTTTTTATAGTTTTTTTAAGCATACATAACCTTACTTAACCATGTTTAATTAGGCTATAGCTATCGCCTTGCTTGTCGTGATAGATATGAATTTGTGAAAAGCTGGCACTATCAATATTGAGACGAAACAAATTCTCTTCCTGCATACCCAATACATACATGAGGATGACACGAATCACCCCAGCATGAGTGATAAATAAAATATTATTACCTTTATTATCGGCAATAATTTGCTTTAGAGACTTGAGTATTCGCGCCTGAAACTCGTGAAAATCCTCTCCTTTTGGTGGGGTAACTCGGGTCGGTGATTGCCACCAATTTTTAAGTTTTTGAGCATCTTGCTTCATGATTTTATCGGGGGATAAGCCTTCCCATAGACCAAAATCAATTTCTTGAAACGACTTATTCACATCAAGTTTAATATTATCCTCTTCTGCGATCAGCTCAGCAAACTCATTGCACCGCTGTAAAGGCGACGAAACAATTAGATCCCAGTCCTTTTTATTCTTAAGTGCTGCAACCATCTGTTGCCAACCAGTATCCGTAAGTGGATCATCAGTGCTTCCACGATAAACTGCGTCGCCTTCAACTTCACCATGTCGAAGTAAATCAATTGTTGTTATTAATGATGACATTCATTGTCCTAAAAAAATCTTGATTGTTTTTTCTTTTTTGTTGCTATGAGCTTTGTTTCTATCAGCTACATATATTACTTGTATGTTATTCCAATAATTTCATACTCTCGATCACCTGCTGGTGCATGAACCGTTGCAACTTCACCCTCTTCTTTACCTATCATTGCACGAGCTATCGGTGAAGAAACTGCTATTTTATTTTGTTTAATATCAGCTTCAACATCACCAACAATTTGATAGGTGACTGTTTCTTCGGTATCTAAATCTTCTAGTTCTACAGTTGCACCAAAAACAACACGATCTGTTATACCTAGCGACTCAACATCAATAATTTGTGCCGTTGATAGCACAGATTCCAGTTGTTGAATACGACCTTCAGCAAAACTTTGTTGCTCTCTAGCCGCATGATACTCTGCATTTTCTTTTAAATCACCATGTTCACGTGCAGTTGCAATAGCTTCGACAATTTGTGGTCGAGTGACTGTTTTTAGTTCATTAAGCTCTGCTTTTAAAAGCTCAGCACCTTTTTTTGTAACGGGTACTCTATTCATTTTATTTTATTTTCCTTGTTTTATAGGGTTAATGTAAATTTTGAAGCCTGTAGACTTGCTCTTCTTCATCAAACATCATTGCTTGGCATAATGCCCAAGCTCCCGCAATTGTTGTTGTATATGTAACTTTATTTTGAAGTGCCTCACGGCGTATTTCAAAAGAATCCTCTATGGCTTTTTTGCCTTCGGTAGTGTTTACAATAAGGTCTATCTGATTATTCTTTAATAAATCAACTATATGTGGACGACCTTCTCTGACCTTGTTAACAGTGCTACAGTTCAGCCCAGCATCATTAATATTTCTGGCTGTGCCACGTGTAGCAACAAGCTTGAAACCTAAATCACTGAGTAGTTTAGCCACATCTAGCAATGCTTTTTGATCAGCATCGCGCACACTTAAAAATGCTGTACCTGCTTGCTTAGGAAATTCAACACCTGCTGCTAGCTGTGACTTTCCAAAAGCCTCCGCAAAGGTTTTCCCGATACCCATAACTTCACCCGTAGATTTCATTTCAGGGCCAAGAATAGGATCAACACCAGGGAATTTAATAAACGGGAATACTGCTTCTTTTACAGAATAAAAACTAGGGATAATCTCTTCAAGTACACCCTGCTCCTCTAGGGATACTCCTGCCATACAGCGTGCTGCTATCTTTGCTAATGGTCTACCTGTTGCTTTAGAAACATAAGGAACGGTACGTGAAGCTCTTGGATTAACTTCGAGCACATAAATATCATCATCTTTAACTGCAAACTGCACATTCATTAAACCAATAACTTTTAATGCGAGTGCCATTTCGCGTGTCTGCTCACGCATTCTGTTTTGCACATCTTCACTTAATGAATAAGGTGGTAGCGAACAGGCAGAGTCACCTGAATGAACGCCAGCCTGTTCAATATGTTGCATAATGCCACCAATTAAAACGGCTTTACCATCACATATTGCATCAACATCGACTTCAATCGCATCATCGAGAAAGCGATCAAGCAATACAGGTGAGTCATTGGAGACTTTCACCGCATTCTGCATATAATTGCGTAAGTCTTCTTCGTTATGGACTATTTCCATAGCGCGACCACCTAAGACATAAGAAGGACGAACAACGAGTGGATAACCCACATCTTCTGCTAAACGCACACCTTCTTCTAGGTTTCTTGCAGTACGATTAGGGGGTTGTTTTAGCCCTAATTTATTTATCATCTGTTGAAAACGCTCACGATCTTCTGCCAAGTCAATCGAATCTGGACTTGTTCCTATAATCGACGTACCACAGGCTTCTAAGTCTTCGGCTAATTTTAGCGGCGTTTGCCCACCATATTGAACGATGACACCTTTAGGTTTCTCAAGATCAACAATTTCTAATACATCTTCAAGTGTTAGAGGCTCAAAATATAAGCGATCAGACGTATCATAATCAGTAGAAACTGTTTCAGGGTTACAATTAACCATTATTGTTTCATAACCATCATCACGCATAGCAAGAGCAGCATGAACACAACAATAATCAAACTCAATACCTTGACCGATGCGGTTAGGCCCACCACCTAATACCATGATTTTATCTTTAGTGCTTGGCTTAGCCTCACACTCTTCATCATAGCTTGAGTACATATAAGCGGTATCAGTAGCAAACTCAGCCGCACAGGTATCAACCCGTTTATATATTGGACGAACACCTAATTCACGGCGTAATTTTCTGACTTCTTTCTCTTTAGTATCAAGCAGTTTAGCTAAACGACGGTCTGAGAATCCCTTGCGTTTTAACTCAAACATTTCTTCTTTATGAATATTCGTTGCGAGACGACCTTTAAGATCATTTTCTATGATGACTAGTTCTTCTATTTGATTTAAAAACCAAGGATCAATAGCGGTTAATTCAAACAGGTCTTTCTGGCTCATGCCAAAGCGAAAAGCATCAGCAACATATAAAATACGTTCTGGCCCTGCCTCTGTAAGCTCTCGTCTAAGTATATTTTTAGCATCACTATCGGTTAGATCAACAACCTCATCCATGCCATCAATATCTGTTTCTAAACCACGCAGTGCCTTATGAAATGACTCTTGAAAAGTACGACCTATCGCCATCACTTCTCCAACTGATTTCATTTGAGTTGTCAAGCGTGAATCAGCACGAGGGAATTTTTCAAATGTAAAGCGAGGTATTTTTGTAACGACGTAATCAATTGATGGTTCAAATGATGCGGGTGTTGCACCACCTGTTATATCATTTTGTAATTCGTCTAAGGTATAGCCAATTGCTAACTTTGCTGCAATTTTAGCTATTGGAAAACCAGTTGCTTTTGATGCCAATGCAGATGAGCGTGATACACGCGGATTCATCTCAATAATCACCATGCGTCCATTTTCTGGATTTATAGAAAATTGTACATTTGAGCCACCCGTCTCAACACCAATTTTGCGTAAAACAGCTAATGAGGCATTACGCAAAATTTGATATTCTTTATCCGTTAGCGTTTGTGCTGGGGCAACAGTAATCGAATCACCCGTATGAATACCCATAGGGTCAAGGTTTTCGATAGAACATATGATAATACAATTATCTGCTTGATCACGTACAACCTCCATTTCGTATTCTTTCCAGCCTAATAAAGACTCTTCTAGCAAGACCTCGGTGGTTGGTGAAAAATCTAGACCACGCGCAACGATTTCTTCAAATTCATCATTATTATAGGCAATACCACCACCTGAGCCACCCATAGTAAATGACGGACGAATAATAGTTGGAAAACCTAAACCCTTTTGAATCTGACGCGCTTCTTCCATGCTATGTGCTACGCCTGAACGTGCTGAAGCTAAACCGACTTCTTCCATTGCAATGCGAAATTTTTCACGATCTTCAGCCATATCAATGGCTTCTTTTTTAGCACCGATCATTTCTATGCCATACTTTTCAAGTACGCCATGTTTATCTAAATCAAGCGCACAATTAAGTGCAGTTTGACCACCCATGGTAGGCAACAGAACATCTGGGCGCTCTTTTTCGATAATGGTAGCAACCGTTTCCCATTGAATTGGCTCAATGTATGTCGCATCGGCCATTTCAGGGTCTGTCATGATTGTCGCAGGGTTAGAATTTACCAAAATAACTCGGTAGCCTTCTTCTCGTAACGCTTTACACGCTTGAGCACCAGAGTAATCAAATTCACATGCCTGACCAATCACAATCGGTCCTGCACCAATAATTAATATACTTTCTATGTCGGTACGTTTTGGCATATTAACGTGCCTCCGTTTTAGCTTGTTTCATTAAGTCAATAAAATCATCGAATATGGGGGCAATATCATGCGGTCCTGGGCTAGCCTCAGGATGCCCCTGAAAACTATAGGCAGGTACATCAGTTCGTTTAATACCCTGCAAACTTCCATCAAAAAGTGAACGATGGGTTGCCACTAGATTATCTGGTAGAGTATCTTCATTGACAGCAAAACCATGATTCTGACTGGTAATCATAACCTGTTTACTCTCTAAGTCCTGAACGGGATGATTTGCACCATGATGACCAAACTTCATCTTTATCGTAGATGCACCACTGGCTAGCCCGAGTAATTGATGCCCAAGACAGATACCAAAGGTAGGAAGGTGTTTATCAAGAATTTGGCGAATTGCCTCAATTGCATAATCGCAAGGCTCTGGATCACCAGGGCCATTTGAAAGAAATACACCATCAGGGTTCATAGCGAGCACATCTGCCGCAGGTGTTTGGGCAGGTACAACTGTGACATGACAGCCACGATCTACTAGCATTCTCAGAATATTTTTCTTAATACCAAAGTCGTAGGCAACAATATTGTATTCGGCATCAGCAGGGTCAAGTTTATTTACAATATCAGGGTTAAGATCCCAAGTGCCCTCATTCCAAGTATAACTTTCCTTGGTCGAAACTACTTTTGCAAGATCAGTACCTTTTAAACCAGGAAAATCGGCAGCTTGTTGAGTAGCTTGCTGAATACTATCATTGTTAATCTCACCTGCAATGATTGAACCACGTTGCGCACCCTTCTCTCGTAAAATTCGCGTTAGGCGACGAGTATCAATATCTGCAATTGCAACCACCTTCTTCCTGGCAAGATACTCAGGCAGTGATTCCTCTGATCTCCAATTACTCGGTGCTGAAGGCACATCTTTGACAATCAATCCGCTAGCAAAAATGGTATCAGCTTCTTCATCTTCTGTATTGACTCCCACATTACCAATATGCGGATAAGTCAAAGTGACCATTTGGCTCGCGTATGAAGGATCAGTGAGGATTTCTTGGTAGCCAGTTAATGCGGTATTAAAAACTACCTCGCCAACACTACTACCCTCAAATCCTATTGATTTACCATGAAATACACTACCGTCTTCTAACACTAGAATCGCGCTCTTCTTCAAGCTAGCCTCCGCTGAATACATATCAATACTCTATATACAAAACGGGATGGTGATTCTAAAAGAAGCACCATCCCGCTTAGGAACGTGCATGAAAATAAGTTGAGCAATTAAGATCAACTTATTCCATGCATATTCCTTATAATAAATTTAGGTTACGTATTCTACTCGAAAGAATGTCTTAGTGTCTATGAAACGCGCATGAAATAACTTCCCAATTTTAATTTGCTTTTTCTCCCCTGTATTAATCAGATCGAGAAAATATTCTATGCACACTCGTATATTATGTTTTATTGTGAGTCTATAGCTTTAATTTGAAGATCAATTTCTTTAATTTTCATGGCTAATTCTCTGTTTTTCCTGATCATTTTATTATATCTAATTTCAAGATCTTCTTTTTCATTATCAAGTTTTACAATTTTTGACTCAATTTTATTTAATTCATTAACCATTCTCATCTCTTCAGGAGATCCATCTAAAACTTGAACAGCAGATTTTTCTTGAGATGCAACCGAAGGTTTGTCAAGCATTGCTGCTTGAATTCCCTGATTTATTTTAGAGGGTAATTGCTCCTTGTTTTCTGTAACAGCCTCTGCTGCTGATTTCATACTATTTGACTCTTCACTTCCTGAGTACATATTTTCAGATTGTTGTTGCATTTGCTGTGCTTGCATTTGCTGCTGTTGTGCTTGCTGTGCTTCTATATCTTGATTGCCGAAAGGAGATTCTTGGCCAAAGTCTTGTTGATTCTGATTGCTTTCTTCTGCATCTGATATGATTTCTAACTCATCTGATGAATCAGAAACTAGCTGTGTATCAGCTTCAATATTAAGTAGTTCTTGAACTTGAGAAGGAATATATTGCTTAAGTTCTTTAAAATCATACAACCCTGAATCTTGTGCGTAGTAAGCAC
>Ga0256840_1003412_pt1 | contig 12862 bp, 16 predicted proteins | sample 355202metaG_FD_185969 | JGI IMG/M metagenome (GOLD analysis project Ga0256840, IMG submission 185969) | Hydrothermal vent microbial communities from Mid Atlantic Ridge, Atlantic Ocean - 355-202 | ecosystem: Environmental > Aquatic > Marine > Hydrothermal vents | place: Atlantic Ocean: Mid...
ATCTTTTGATCCACAATAGGGACAAATATATCCATTACTCCATCTAACTTTTCTTATAACTTTAATACATTCTTTGTCTTCTGGAATGAATAACTTATATACTTCGGCGCTCATAATATATGACTATATGTTATATAAAAGTAATCTTGAATGAAGATGAGCGAATTTAAAATAATAATAAAATAATTTAAATATGAAAATTATACTATTTCATTTTCACAGACATATTTAGCCCAGTAAGTTATAATAAAATCTGCCCCCGCTCTTTTTATACCATATAGTATTTCTCTAACAACTTCTTTTTTATCAATCCAGTTCATTCTACTGGCTCCCTCTACCATTGAATATTCGCCACTTACAGAATAGGCACCAATAGGTATGTTAAATCTGTTTTTACTCTCCCTTATAACATCTAAATAGGACATGGCTGGCTTAACAAGAACTAAATCTGCTCCTTCTTTTATATCTAACTCAATTTCTCTTAAACCTTCATTTAAATTACGATAATCCATTTGATATGTTTTTCTGTCTTTTATTCCACACTTTGGAGCACTATCGGCGGCGTCTCTAAATGGTCCATAAAATGATGATGCATATTTTGCACTGTATGACATTATTGCCACATTTTTATAGTTATTTCTTTCTAATGTTTCCCTTATAACTTTTATTCTTCCATCCATCATATCAGATGGAGCAACTATATCAACACCGCTCTCAGCATAGGATAGGGCAATTTTTGATAGTAGTGTTAAGGTAGTGTCGTTATCTATCTTTCCGTTCTTTATTATTCCACAGTGTCCATGGTCAGTGTATTCACACAGGCATACATCTCCTATAACTACCAATTCATCCCCAAAGTTTTCCTTAATTGATTTTATACATCTTTGAACAATACCATTTTTATCGTATGCAGAAGAGCCCAATGAATCCTTTGATTTAGGAATCCCAAAGAGAATTATTGAACTTATTCCTAAATCTACAAGGTTATTACATTCGTTGATTATTTCCTTTAAACTGTATCTGTACTGTCCAGGCATGGAAGGGATTTCTTTTTTACCCTTATCTATATTTTCATCTACAAACAAAGGCATAATTAAATCATCTTTTGAAAGTTTTGTTTCACTAACCAAATCCCTAAGTTTTTGAGATACTCTTAATCGTCTTGGTCTATTTTTCATTATCATGTTATCCACTAATTGTTCTTATATAATTTATAAATATATAGATTCCATCTATCCCATAGTTTTGTGGTTTCTCCTGTTTTATTTGTAAATGCCATCATTATATAGTATTTACCTACCTTTTTATAGTAGCAATAACTCTTAGAAATATTTTTATTTTTTGGAGTAAATGTGTATAGATAGTAGTCCCCGTATTTGGAGTATATTTTACTTATATCCACATCACAGTATGGGTTGTATAGGTTTAATGAGTAATCCCTTATATCAAATGATATATTTTGCCCATCACTTTGATATATTTTTATAATGCCATTTCCTTCATAGTTTGATATTTTTATTGTTTTTATATAATTAAGGTCCATAAATAAGTTATCCATTGGTATATTTTTATTACTGTAATCAGTGTTATATACCTCTGTTGAATTATTATCAATAGTATTATTGTGATTATAAGTAATATCAGTAGTATTATTATTGTCAGTGTTGGTAATATTACTGAAATTATTAAAATTATTATTTTTATTTTTATTAAAATTATTAATATTATTTTTAATAACACTATTATTGACTTTATCAGTTATATTAATACTAATATCCTTATTATTAATATTATTATTAAAATTATTACCATTATTGCTGTAAAAAATATAGAAACCCATTATAATAATGATAAATATTAAAACTACTATTGTAATGTCTTTTATAGATAACTTCATAATATCCCCTTTTTGGTGATTAAAATGGAAGAGTATAATAATAAAAATAAAGATAACAAATGCCCTAATAGTAATGATACGAACAATGCCATCAACAATAGCACATCTATAATAATTGAAAGATATATAAATATATTACAATGCCCAAACTGTTCAGGAGACTTAAAATTATATGGAAATTATTTAAAATGTGTCTCATGTAATAAAATCTATAAAATAATAAATGGTATTCCAATACTTCTAAAAGGGTGTTAAATTTGGATACTTTGATAGTTCCCCACAGACGACCAATATATTATAAAAATAACAAAGGTATAAATGATATAAGAAATATTCTAAATCATTTATTAAAGTGCCCTATTAAAAACTTCCATATTTTACCATCAGGCAATTCTGCCATATATTTATCCCTCTATCTATTGTCTAAACTTAAATATAAAACACTTCTTATTCCTGATATGGGTTTTTGGACAGGTTTTATAAATTATGGAAAGATGCTCAATTTTGATATAGTTAAATTTAAAACAGAGGATGGGTATATCAACACAGAAACCATTGAAAAGGAAATTAATAAAATAGTGGAAGAAAAAAACGAAAAACCAATTTTAGGCATAACTACATTGGGAGGTTATTTAGTTCGTAATCCAGTAAAAGAAATTAAGGAAATTTGCGATAAATATGGAGTTATATTTATTGAGGATATATCCGGTGGTATTGGGGGAAATTGTGGCTATGGAGACATTATCCTATGTTCTACTGGCTCACCAAAGGTGGTTAATTGTGAATATGGTGGTTTCTTAGTTATATATGATGAATTGTTCAATAAAATAAAGTTTGATGATTATAATATTATTAAAAATGATTTTAATTATCTTTTAAAGTCCTATAAAGTGCCTGAAAGTATTTATTCTCATATGTATTCTGAAATATCAATATGTCAGAAAACATACAAAAAACTGGTTGAATATTCTGACATTTTAAAAAATACTGTTGAGTGTTCTAAATATGTTGATAAGGAAGGTATTGGAGTTTTCTTAGATTGCAATCCTTTAACTATTAAACATTTAAATAAAAAAATAGTTCTAAACAATGGAAAGTCCCTATTTACAAAATGTCCAATTTATGAAAGAGTTCTAAAAAAAGGTCTTGTAATTGAAGTAAAAAAAATTCATATTTATGATATGGAAAAGGATGATTTTTTATTAATGGGGGAACTAATAAATAAATTTACTCAAACTCTATTGTAGCAGGGGGTTTATCGGTTATATCAAAGACTACCCGTGCTACATTTGGTATCTCCGAAGTTATTCTTTTACTAATTCTTTTTAAAATATGGAATGGTATTTCAGGGACACTTGCCGTCATGGCATCCAATGATTCAACGAATCTTATGGCAACAATCCAATTATATTCCCTAACATCCCCCTTTACACCAGTGCCTTTTGTATCTAAAACTGCTGCAAAATATTGCCATAGTTGTTTATCCAACCCTTCCTTTTCTATCTCTTCCTCAACTATTGCATTTGCCTCCTTACATATATTTAGTTTTTCCTCTGTAATTTCCCCTAACACCCTAACAGCCAAACCAGGACCTGGAAATGGCTGCCTATTTACAATTTTATCAGGTAATCCTAACTCTTTCGCAAGTAATCTAACCTCATCCTTGTAAAGTTCTCTCAGTGGCTCAACAACCTCTAAAACCATACCATGTGGTAGGGCAATATTATGGTGGGTTTTTATTGCCCCTTCACTCTCAATCCAATCTGGGGCTATTGTGCCTTGGACGAGGACCTCTTCACCATTTTCCATAGCAACTTTTTCAAAAACATCAATAAATAACTTACCAATAATTTTTCTTTTTTCCTCAGGGTCGGTTATACCTTTTAAATTTTCCAGAAATAAATCCTTTGCATCAATTATTTTAAGGTTAAGTCCTAATTCTTCCTTAAATATCTTGTATATCTCATCTGGTTCATTTTTTCTCATCAAACCAGTATCTACAAAAACAGCCAGTAGATTATCCCCAATTGCTTTATGGGTTAATAGAGCCGCAACAGAACTATCTACACCACCACTTAACGCAATAATCGCTTTCCTATCTCCTATTTTTTCCTTAATTTCATTTACTGCTTTATCAATAAATTCCTTTGGATTGAACATTAAACCACCATAATTTATTCCTTTTCTAATCGTTATTTGTTGGATTATAGTTTTTAATTTATTTTTTAATATTATTAACATTATTTTTTATTATTTTTTTAAAATTTTAATTTAATTTTTATATTTTAATATAATTTATAATTTAATGATATTTTTTAATCTCCTCAACAATATATTTTAGTGCTTCATAACTTTCATATCTCTGCCTTCCAAGTATGAAGTAAGATACAATAGTATCCCCAACTTTTAAATCTCCTAAATTGTGATATATTATAACATTTAAAATGCCATACTTTTCAATGGCTTTTTTCCCAATGTTCTCCAATATTTTATCTAAATTATCCACATAAATAGACATTCCTTCACAATCTACCTTTTTACCATTTACTATATGATAACTTCTCACATAACCAGAGAACATAATGGTGCATCCAACTTCTCCTTTATATTTATCCAATATGGCTTTTGTATTTCTTAGGTAATCATCATAGTCTTTATATATTTCAACCATAATTTCACCAAATTATTCACCAAATTATAGTAATAAGTTTATACCTTCCATAACTGCCTCAACAGATGCTCTTATTATATCCTCTTGGAAACTTCTTGTTTCTACAACCTCGTGTCCCCTTCTAAGTTTGACACTTACCTCTACAAAGGCATCAGTTCCGCCACCAATGGATTTTACACTATACTCTTCCAATACAATATCTGCCACTCCACTTAGTGCCTTTTTTATTGCATTTATTGCTGCATCCACAGGACCTACACCAAAGGAAGTTTCAATAAGTTGCTCATTTTCACTACCATTTTTAAAATCCAACTTTATAGATGCCACAGGAGTTATTTTATTACCTGAAACAACAGTTAATTCGTTTAGTTTTATTTTATCCTCCTTCTCACTTCCTTTAACCTCCCTTATTATCATCTTTAAATCCACATCTGAGATATACTTACCTAAATCCCCCAAGTTTTTAATACGGTTATAAGTTTCTTCAAACTCCTCCTTTGTTAGTTCTATACCCATAAGTTCTAATTTATACTTTAATGCTGCCTTACCACTATGTTTTCCCAATATTATTCTTCTTCTATTTCCTACAAGTTCAGGAGAAATTGGCTCGTATGTTTGAGTGTTTTTTATTAAGCCATCTACATGTATTCCTGCCTCATGGGCAAAGGCATTATCTCCCACTATTGCCTTATTTGGTGGCACAGGTATTTTCATTATTTTAGATACCAATCGGGAAGTTTCATACAATTTCTCTGTTTTTATATTTGTTTTTATATTGTAAAGTTGATGAAGTGCCATAACAACTTCTTCTAATGAAGTATTTCCTGCTCTCTCGCCTATTCCATTTATTGTAACATGGCATGTTTCAGCCCCTCCTCTAATTGCCGAAAGAGTATTGGCAGTAGCCATTCCAAAATCATTGTGGCAATGGACTGATATAGGAACATTTATATTTTCACTTATCTTTTTAAATAAGTCGTAGGACTTTTCAGGTGTAAGAACTCCAACTGTATCGCATACACAGATTCTATCAGCCCCTATTTCTACTCCTTTTTTAAACAATTCTATTAAAAAGTTTATATCACTTCTTGTAGCATCCTCTGCTGAAAGTTCCACAATTAAACCATGGTCCTTACCATATTCCACAGATGATAATGCTGCATTTAATGTTTCCTCCTTACTCTTTCTCAACTTATACTTCATATGTAAATCAGAAGTGGGCACTACTAAATGAATACTATCAACATCACACTCTAAGGCATAATCAATATCAATTTTTAATGCTCTAACAAAGGAACATATTTCTGCCTTTAAATTTTCTTTTGTTATTAGTTTTATTCCCTCTCTTTCACCCTGAGAGGTTATTGCACTACCAGCCTCTATTATATCTACTCCTAACTCATCTAACTTTTTTCCTATCTCTAATTTCTCATTTGGTGTTAATGATACACCCGGTGTTTGCTCACCATCTCTTAATGTTGTATCGAATATTTTTACCATTGTATATCCCCTTTTACAATTGAAGATTTATAAAATTTCATGATATTATTATTAATATTAATATGATGGATAAAAATATTATAAGATAAAAATATTATAAATAATATTATAAGCCATATACTTGAATTAAAATAGATTAAAATTAAAAAATTATTAATGTTAAAAAAGGTATTTATAATTTTTCAATAATTAAAGTTCTATAAAGTTTTTAATAACCTTTAAGCCAATCTTTCCACTTTTTTCAGGGTGAAACTGAGTAGCATAAATATCATCTTTATTTAAAATACATGGAAATGTAGTTCCATAGTCGGAAGTTCCACCAACAACCTCATCTAAATTTTTTGGATTAACGTAATAGGAATGAACAAAATAAAAATACTCATTATTTTTTATTCCTTCAAATAACGGCATATCTTTAACTAAATTTACGCTGTTCCATCCCATATGGGGTATCTTTTCTACATTTCTAAATTTTATAACATTTCCTTCAAATACTCCAAATCCTAAGCAATTTGGGCATTCCTCACTACTTTCCATTAAAAGTTGCATACCCAGACATATTCCTAAAAATGGAACCTTATTTATAGATTCCAATATTGCTTCCCCAATGGATAAATCCCCTTTCTTTTCAGAAATATGTTCCATAGCCTTTCCAAAGTTGCCCACACCAGGAAGAACTATTTTATCGGCACTTAGTATATCCTCAGGTTTATCTGATACGACTACACTGTTTGAATACAATTGTAGAGCCTTCTGAATACTACGAAGATTGCCGGCATTATAATCAACTACCACTATCACAGAATCACTTCCTTAGTAGTATTCTTCTTCCAATTCCTTTATAGTATCAAGTATTTTCTTTAAAGCAATATCGGCATCCTCTTTTTTCTTTAAACCTGTAATAACTACTTTACCACTACCGAATATTAACACTACAACCTTAGGATTATTTAACCTATAAACTAAGCCAGGAAACTGTTCTGGTTCATATTCAGTATCTTCCAATGTTGATAAATCATCCAAATTTGGCTCTACCCCCAACTCTGCTGTTGCCACCATATTCTGAATTTTTACCTCTGGGTTTTCATTAATATCTAAACCGGCCTCTTTTAATTTTTCCAATATTCTTTTAATTGCAATTTCTGCTTCTTCTTTACTTTTTGCCCCTGTACAGTTTAATTTACCACTTCTGAATATTAAAAGAGCAACCTTTGGAGCGTCTAATCTACAAACTAAGCCAGGAAACTGTTCTGGTTCATATTCAGCATTATCTAAAACATCAGCAACATATTCTAAATCAATATCATCCCCTATTTTTGTAGAAACTACAACATTTACAATTTTAACATCTGGGTTCATTGTATTCACCTTTTTAATAAATGTTATTTATATAGGTTAAAATAGTATATAAATATTGTTAAAAATATTGTTAAAAATCAACACTATTAATGATTAATTTGAATATATGAATATATGGTTTTAAAAAATAAAGAAATGTTGGATTGGGGATTTACATAAACAATGCTCCCAATCCAGCAGCAGCAACAGCAGTTGTGTCTTCTTCTTTCTTTTCTTCTTTTTTCTCTTCCTCTTTCTTCTCTTCAACTGGTGCTTCTGTTGTTGCAGGCGCAGCGGCGGCTACTGGTGCAACAGCAGCCTTTTCTATTGCTTCGTCAATATCTACACCTTCTAAGGCAGCAACTAATGCCTTAACTCTTGCGTCATTTACTTCAACACCAGCAGCAGATAATACATTTTTAACATTTTCTTCGTTTATTTCCTTGTTAGCAGCGTGTAATAATAATGCAGCGTATATGTATTCCATTTAAATACACCTCCAAGTTTGTTTATTCATAAAGTGTTTTGATATATAAATTTTTTTATTTATATTATCATTAATTTTTAATTTTATAATTTTTAATTTTATTTTTAAAATTATCAATTTTATTTATTATTTTTTATTAGAATAACAGACCTAAACCAACAGCAGCAGGCGCTTCTTCTTTTTTCTCTTCTTCTTTCTTCTCCTCTTCCTTAGGTTCATCTTCCTTAGATTCTTCTACTGTTGCTGTGGCTGTGGATGAAATTTTCTCCTTTAATTCATCATCCAATGCCTCATCGCTAAGTTTGGAAGCAATAGATAACATCTGAGCATGTGCCTTTCCAAGTATGTCCCCAGTGGTTTTGTCTGTTAAGAATGCACTTTCTACGGATAACGCCTTTGCATTTGTGAATGCCTTCTGTAATATTGCCTCTATTGTCTTATCTGTTGGTATTGCAGCATTTACTGATAGGTTAAATGCCTGGGTAAATGCCTTTTGAATGTTGTTGAAGTACTCCTCTTCATCAATCCTTAAAACATCTGGGGTATATACTGTTCCATCTTCGTATGCAGCCAATAGGTCAAGACCTACCTTTGTTGGCTTTATACCTAATGCGTTTAATACAACAGCCAACTTTTGGGAGACCACTTCTCCTTCTTTAACTACAACAGTATCCTCTCTAATTGCAATTTTACCCTTTTCAATTACAGCCGGAAGACCTACACTCTTTAACTCACCTAAGAAAGGACCTGGTGGCATTCCAGTAGAACCTTTCTCTACAACAATATCACATGGAGCCACTGCCCCAGCCTTTATTGGAGCAGGGGTTTTACTCTCTTCAAGAGTTTTGTACAGTTTAAATGGACTCATATCAGTTACTATAATTGCTGCCCCTCTGGCTATATGATCTGCCAACTTTTTTAATTCAGGATCATTCTTTTCTTCGGCAACTTCCCTAATTGCCCTTTCAATTAGTGTGTTTCTGGACATTCTTAAAATCATTTTGTCTCTAATCTTGTCCCTAATCTCTTGAAGTTGCCTTGCAGGTACTTCCATCATATCAGCAAGGGCAATAACCTTACCCTCACTGAGCAATTTTTTTAAATTATTGACCTCTTCTATCTTCCAAGGGGCAATCTTATGTTCTGTTTTTGTTGTTGCAACCATGGTTATCCCCTTACTTCTCTATTGGGACAGCAGGTCCCATTGTAAGTTTAGTATAGGCACTCTTTATGTGATAAAGCCCCTTCTCATACTTCTTAGCAACAGTGTTTAGTATTGCCTCTATATTTTCGGCAAGTTCCTCATCGCTCATCTTTTCATTGCCTACTAAAACCTTGAATGATGGTTTATCTCTCGTGTTTATAGTTACTGTTTTTTTCAATCTTTCAACTATCGGCTTTAAATTAGCATTTGCCGGTACCGGCTGTGGCATTTTCCCTCTTGGACCTAATACAGGACCTAAGGTTTTACCAACTATCGGCATCATATCTGCCTGAGCAATAAAGAAATCATGCTCATTTGCTATCTTTTTGGCTTTTTTTCTATTTTTTCCTAATTCATCCAATTCTTCCTGTCTAATTACAGTGAGGCCTAACTCTTCTGCCTGTGCCGCTAAATCCCCTTTACCAATTACTGCAATTTTTGCGTCCTTCCCTCGTCCGTGGGGTAATACTACATTCTGTCTTATCCTGTTTTCAGGTCGTGTAAAATCAAGTTCCTTTAAATTTACTATCAAATCCACGGACTGTGTGAAGTTACGCGGCTTGGCAAGAGCCTTAGCCTCCTTCACTGCTTTCAATATTTTTTCTCTGTCCATGTTGTTGCCTCCTGTAAATTATAAACTGCAAAGCAGTTATACATGGAGCAAACTTAATAATATTAAACTATTATATAAACATTATGGTGGTTATTACCATCTTTTTATTACTTCATAAATTGGACCTGATTTTGTTAGAGTGCTCTTCATAAGTGTAATATGTTTTATTTTCATTTTTCCTAAATTTAAATTTGAGTATTTTTTAATAGTATTAATAATTTTAATTTTATTATTATTACTAATAAATTTAACTCTTCCAATGGTAATATGTGGAATATAACTTTTTTCCTTTTTAAACCCTAATTTACCCAGTTTTTCATCAATTTCTTTAAATATTGGTATTAGTTTATCATCCAAACCTATCCATATAACTCTTATATATTCCTCATTAGGAAATACGCCCATTTTTAAGATATTTACCTCCAACTCCTCAACTGATAAATCTAAATTAAGTATCTTATTTAATGTTTCTTCATTTATTTCCCCTAAAAATTTGACAGTAATATGAAGATTTTCTCTTTTTACAAGTTTAATTCCTTGTATATTAAAATCTCTCTTAATTTTCTCAATTTCATTTTTTATTTCATCATCTAACTCAATACATAAAAAACATCTCATATACCTACCACCATACTTTTTTAAAACCTAAAATGTAGGCAATAACATTGGAAGAAAAATGTATAACTGGTGTTATTATAAACATTATTAAAATCATCTTAAAATCAACTGGATAAAATGGATAGGCTAAAATAAGAGCAAAGACCAAAAAACCAATTTGATCTAAAATTGGAGCAGGATTTCCCTGTTTTATATTAAGTCGTCTTTTGATAAAACTACCAAAAGCATCCCCAAATATTGCCCCTATAGATAATAAAAATCCTAAAAAAGTCCAATCCAATATTGTATTGTTAAATAAGGATAATGAAATAGGCATATTGTTTATTAGATTGTATATATATTCCCCACCTAATATTGATGGATTGGCAAATATGTATCCTTCTATGAAACCAGTTATTGTGCCACAGATTATACCAGCAACTGTTCCCCTTATAGTAACCCCATTTCCAATTATTCGCCTACCATCGTAGAAAAGTAGGTTTTTATCCAATGGAGAGCCCCCTCCAAATATACAAGATGTAGCATTAGATACATAGGCAGGTAGTATATATATAATGGCTCCTAATATGGTAGATATTAAGTAGTTGCTCATGTCATCCCTTCTTTTATTTGTAATTTATTAATTTTAATTTATTACATTGATTTTTACTTATTTTTTTATTTTTACTTTTATTTTTACTTTTTTATCATTGTTATTATTATTCTGTTAAAAATTTTTTTATTAATATTATTAAAAAAATTATTATATAATTATTTAAAATTTTATTTTTATTATTATTAATTATGATTTTTATTATAATCAAAATTTATAAATACTTTAAATACAACCTTTATGTTTATAAAAGTAAGGGTAATATTTATGGATCCTTTTGATATAATGAAAGCATCTCAAATAAGTTGTTGTTTAGAAGTTAGTAGTTTTAAACCAGGAAATGTTCATAGATGTAGGGATTATAAAGATATAAAATATCACCACTTTATTACCTCAGGTATTGGATTTGGGGATATTGTTTATAAAGCAGCCTACTATAACAAAGATAATAAAAATAAGCACCATAATGTAGGGAAATATATAAAATTAAGCGTCATACAGTCAAAAAAATGGGCTCCAACAAATACCAACCTTGGAATAATAATGCTCCATATTCCCCTATCCATAGGCGCCTCTAAACTTGAAGAATTTAGTGTTCCTAATTTAAAAAATAATTTAATAAATATTGCAAAAAGCACCACTGTTGAAGATGCTTTAAATGTTTATGATGCTATAAAGATAGCCATGCCAAATATTGGCAGTCCGAAAAATGGACCTGATGCAAATAAAGAAGATAGTAAAAAGGAAATTATTGAGAACAATCTAACCCTTTATGATATTTTTAAAATATCTTCATCCTGGGATAGTATTTCAAAGGAATGGACTTCTGGATTTAATATATCCTTTAAGGGCTATGAATATTTAAAAGAGTTCTATGATGAAAAAAAGGACATTAATTTGGCAATAACCAAAACATATCTAACTATATTAAGTAATCATCCGGATACTTTGATAGGTAGAAAGGCAGGTCTAAATAAGGCGGTTGAAATATCCAACAGAGCAAAGGAAATAGTTGAAAATGGATTTAAAGAAGAGGGTATTAAAAATTTTGATGAATATTTATCAAAAGATGGAAATAAACTTAATCCAGGTACTACGGCCGACTTAACCGCTTCATCTTTAATGATATTTTTATTGGACAGAATATATAATAATAACACCATTTTTTATTAGGGGATAAAATGCTATATAAATATACAATCACCACAACCAAAAGAGAAGAGATGATAGACATAACAAAATATGTAGTAGATGGTGTATTAAAATCAGGAGTTTCTGATGGAATAGTGGCTGTATATACTCCACATACAACCAGTGGAATAACAATAAATGAGAATGCCGACCCCTCTGTTAAGGAGGATATTATAAAATTTTTAAATAATAAAATACCTAAAAATTACCCATTTACTCACTTGGAAGGGAACTCAGACGCACATATTAAAAGTTCTCTAATTGGCTGTGAAAAAACCATAATTATATCTAATGGAAAATTACTTTTAGGCACATGGCAGGGAATATTTTTCTGCGAATTTGATGGTCCAAGAAATAGGTCATTTTATGTTAGGGTGTTAGGTTGATTAAGAAAGTATCTATAATGAGATATAGGGATGACAAACTAATTTCTGAAAATGATATGGTATGTATTGAAGAATTTTATAGTATATACTTAAACAATATTAAAATAGGGAGTACTTCATCATCCCCTAATAATTTAAAAGAATTAGGAGTAGGTTATGCTGTATCAGAAGGCTATTTAAAGGATTTTAATGTATCTGTTTTAGTTGAAGATAATAAAATAATTATAAATAATAATATTAAAAATAATAAAAAAAATAATAAAATTAAAAATAAAAGTAGTAATACAGATAAAATTAATAAAATTAATAATAATACTACCAATATCAATAATAACAACAGTAGTAATTTTAAAAATGACAAAAAC
>Ga0256840_1003413_pt1 | contig 12861 bp, 14 predicted proteins | sample 355202metaG_FD_185969 | JGI IMG/M metagenome (GOLD analysis project Ga0256840, IMG submission 185969) | Hydrothermal vent microbial communities from Mid Atlantic Ridge, Atlantic Ocean - 355-202 | ecosystem: Environmental > Aquatic > Marine > Hydrothermal vents | place: Atlantic Ocean: Mid...
CCAAAATATGAAAATAGTTGATATATCTGAAGGTATAAAAAAAATTGCTATGCAAGCACACTCTTATGACCAACATGATAAGTATGATAAGCATGGAAACAAAGACCCTCATATATGGACAAATCCGGACAATGTAAAGGTTATAGCTCAAAATATATATACAGCACTTATTAAAATAGATAAATCAAACAAAAAATATTACAAAGATAACCTAAAGAAATTTTTACTCTATGTTGACAATATTGACAATGAAATAAAAACTTTACTGAATGGTAAAAAAATAAAATTTATAGTTTTTCATCCATCTTGGGGTTATTTTGCCAATAAGTACAATTTAATACAAATACCAATACAAGTTGAAGGCAAAAGTCCCAAACCAAAAGAATTAAAATATCTAACACAAGAAGCAAAAAAAGAAAAGGTAAATGCTATATTTACATCACCTGAATTTTCAGATGCAATTGCAAAACAGATAGCAAATGAACTACATATCTCAGTTATAAAAATAAGTCCATTAGCAAAAAACTGGGGTCAAAATCTTGTGAAATTTACTAAAGCTATATCTAATGAAAACTAGCTACGAGATTCCCTATAAGAAGATTCCATCCATCGACTAGCACAAAAACTAACATCTTAAATGGTAAAGATATCATAACAGGAGGAAGCATCATCATACCCATACTCATCAATACTGATGCTACAACCATATCTATGACCAAAAATGGAAGATATAGTAGAAATCCTATCTCAAAAGCAGTTTTAAGTTCACTGATTATAAAAGCTGGCATTGCAACAGTTAGTGGTACATCTTCTATATTTTTTGGATTTTCTAATTTTCTAATTCTAAAAAATAGTGCCAAATCTTTTTCTCTTGTATTTCTTACCATAAAAGCTTTAAAAGGTTGAACTCCCTTGACGAATGCTTCTTGATAACCTATATCTTGAGCGAGATATGGTTTGACTGCTATATTGTAAGATTCGGTGGCTATTGGCTCCATAATGAAAAATGTCAAAATAAGCGCAAGTGAAACCAAAACCTGATTTGGCGGCATCTGTTGAGTTCCTAATGCTTGTCGCAAAAAGGAAAAAACAACTATAAGTCTTAAAAAACTAGTTCCTATAAAAATCATAGAAGGAGCAAGAACCAAGACTGTAAGCGCTACAAGTAAGTTTAAGCTTGTTACTAACTGCTCAGGTGAACTTGGAGCGCTTAGGCTAAGATTGATTGTTGGTATTGCATCTGCACCAACAAGCAAGTTGGTGCTAAAAAGCAAAAGTAATAGAAAAATTTTCTTCAACTACTTTGCCTTTGCAGAATTATCAAGTACACTCTTTTGTGCTTTTTTCTTTAAACTACTATCAAATGAGAAAAATTGTAAATCAACTCTTCTATTTTTTGCTCTTCCTTCTTGGGTTGCATTTGATGCTATTGGGTCAAACTCTGCTTTTCCCGAAGCCGATATTTTTTTTGGATCAACTTTATCTTTTATCAACTCTTTTACAACACTTACTGCTCTTGCAGTTGAAAGCTCCCAATTATCTTTATACGGACTAGCACTTTCAGGTGGGTTTACATCTGTATGCCCTCGTGCTCTTATGTGCATATTTTCAGGTAGTTTCTTTATTATAAGAGCAATGCGTTTTAAAAATAAAATCGCATCATCGTTTTGAATAACTGCAGATCCTGGCTTGAAAAGAAGTCCTTCAGGAAGTCTTATAATAAAACCGTCTTCAGCCTCTTCTACCTGAACTTCAGGTCCACCAGATGTTTTTAGCATCTCATTTATCTCTGTTATTGCTTTTTTAAGTTGAGTTGTCATAACTCTATTTGCAGTTTCATCTTGAGCTTCTATTGGTGATGCTTGCTGCTGTCTTTCTCGACTAATATCTGTTTTAGTTCCACCCTCAAGAACGCTCAAAGCACCTGCAAGCGAACCTATAGCCTCTTGTATCTTTTTAGCATCCATAGTTGACATAGATAGAAGTAAAACAAAAAAACATAAGAGTAGTGACATCAAATCACCAAAAGCAGCTAGCCACCCAGGCATACACTTTGGGCAATCAGGACATTTCTGTTTAGCCATTTCTTTTCCTAATCAAACTGAGAAAGTCTCTCTTTAGGAGGTAAGAATGCTAACAGTTTACCCTCTAAAGTTCTTGGATTATCTCCTGCCTGAATAGCCATGATACCCTCAAGTATAAGTGTCTTTCCTAAAGTCTCATCAGAATCTCTAATCCCAAGTATATTTGCAACAGGTCCACCAACAATATTTCCAATCATAGCACCATACATCGTAGTAAGTAAGGCAACAGCCATAGAAGGACCAATCGCTGAAGGATCAGCCATATTTAAAAGCATCGCAACAAGACCTATAAGCGTACCAATCATACCCATAGCTCCTGAAAAACCCCCCATCTGCTCAAAAATCTGAGCATTTGCTTGATGCCTTGAACTAGTTTGTTCCATTTCAATCTCAAGCATATCTCTTATAGTATCTGGCTCATTCCCATCAACCGCCATAGAGAGCCCTTTTTTTAGAAACTCATTTTCTTCACTATTTGCATCTGCTTCAAGGGCAAGAATACCGTCTCGCCTAGCTTTTGTTGAGTATTCAACCATCTTTTTTATCAAAGCAAGAATATCTTGTTGTGGTGGTTTTATAGCTATCATAAAAATCTTTGAAAGATTTTTCATCTGCTCCATCTTAAAACCTACAAGTAAAACTCCAGTGGTACCACCAAAAACAATCAAAATTGAAGGTATATCGATATAAGGACCAATACCAACACCCATGGCCATCGCACCAAAAAGTAGTGCTAGCGTAAGTACTAAACCAACGACGGTTCCTAAATCCATATTTATCTACCTTATAAATCTATATTTTTGTATAGTTTAATTGTTTTTATGTTAAAAAGTGGTTAAAAGAACCATTTTATAACGATTAAAACATTATTTAGTTAAAATATCGACTATTTAGATAAACAATTTAGAGGAAAGTTATCAATGCGTACATCGATTGCCATCATGGCTGCTGGATTTGGCACTAGAATGAAATCAACAAAACCAAAAGTCTTACATGAAATTAGTGGATTTTCTATGCTTTATCATATCATCAAAGAGGCACAGCAAGTTTCAGACGATATTCATGTCATACTTCACCACCAAGCAGACTTCATAAAAGAGCAAATGAATTCTCACTTTGAAAACATAACTTATGAACTTCAAGACCACACAAACTTTCCAGGAACTGGTGGAGCTATCATGAGTGTTAAACCAAAATATGAAAAAGTCTTAGTTCTCAATGGAGATATGCCACTGCTTGAAGCTTCTGATATGCAAGCTTTTTTAAGTGAAAAATCAAAAGTAGTTATGAGTAGCTTTACATGTAAAGACCCAACTGGTTATGGGCGAGTTATAATGGACAAAACTCACAAAGTCTCTAAGATAGTTGAACATAAAGATGCAAATACAGATGAGCTTCAAATAAAAAATGTAAATGCAGGGGTTTACCTGTTTGATACAAACTTTTTAAAACAAAATCTTCCAAAACTTTCCAATAAAAATAGTCAAAAAGAGTACTATATAACTGACCTCGTAAGTATTGCAAATACACAAGGTATAGATGTAAAGGCCATAATGGTTAATGAAGAAACTTTTATGGGAGTTAACTCAAAATACCACCTTAGTGTCGCAGAAACTATAATGCAAAAAAGAATCAAAAGACGCTTTATGGAAGCTGGTGTTAGCATGAGACTTCCTGAAACTATCTATATAGAAAGTGATGTAGAGATAGAGGGAGAAAGCATTTTGCAAAGCGGCGTATCGCTACTAAAAGGCGCGAAAATCATAAACTCAGTTGTAAAAACAAACTCTGTTGTTGAAGATAGCGTTTTAAAAAATTCTGACATCGGTCCTATGGCAAGAATAAGACCAAAATCTGTACTTATAAACACACATATTGGTAACTTTGTTGAAGTAAAAAAATCAACTCTAAACGGTGTCAAAGCTGGACATCTTAGTTATCTAGGAGATAGTGAGATAGATGAAGGCACAAACATAGGATGTGGCACTATTACATGTAACTATGATGGAAAAGGAAAATACAAAACTATCATAGGAAAAAATGTTTTTATAGGAAGTGATTCTCAACTAATAGCTCCAATAACCATCGAAGATGATGTCATCATAGCGAGCGGAACAACTGTTACAAAAAATATCAAAAAAGGCTCTTTAGCTATTGCAAGAGAAAGACTAAAAACAATAGACGGCTTTTTTTATAAGTTTTTTGGAAAAAATGATGCTTAAAGACAAAAACATACTCATAGGTGTCACTGGAAGTATAGCTATATATAAAACGCTAGAGATTGTCCGTCTTTTTATAAAAGCACAAGCTAATGTCAGAGTTATTATGAGTGAAGAAGCAAAACGTTTTATAACTCCGCTTACATTTGAAGCTATTAGTCAAAATAAAGTTCTGCACATAGATACCGAAAGCTGGGCAAGTGATTTAAACCATATTCACATAGGAAAATGGGCAGATATATTTGTAGTTGCTCCCATAAGTGCAAATACTATAAACAAACTTTTTAGTGGCATAGCTGACAATCTTCTAACTCAAAGCATACTAGCATATAATAAAAAAATCATCATAGCACCATCAGCCAATACAAATATGATACTAAATCCCATCACCAAAAATAGTCTTGATGGGCTCAAAAAGTTGGGTTTTATTGTGTGTGAACCACAAGATAAGCTTTTGGTTTGTAATGACATGGGAACTGGGGCTTTAGCTGAACCTCAAGTCATATTTGACACAACTGCTAGGGAGCTTTTAAAAGATGATTTTTGGAAAGATAAAAAAGTTATTGTTACTGGTGGAGGTAGCGTTGAAAAGATAGATGATGTAAGATGTCTTACAAATTTTTCAAGTGGAAAACAAGCAGATGCTTTGGCTTATGCTTATTATTTAGCTGGAGCAGATGTGACTCTTATCACTTCAAAACCTAACAATACTCTACATGTAAAGACTATTTGTGTCCAAAGTTCACAAGAATTTCAACAAAATATCGAAAATAGTTTATGCAAAGGTTCATATCTTGTTATGTGTGCGGCGATTAGTGATTTTGTGCCAAAAAATGTAAAAAGTGGAAAGCTTAAAAAAAGTGATTTAGGTAAGCAGTGGGATTTAGAACTTGTTAAAAATGAAGATATTCTACTTGGTATAGGCAAAAAAGATATCAAAACTATAGGATTTAAAGCAGAAACTAACAGTAAAACAGCATTAAAAAGTGCAAAAGAGATGCTAGATAAAAAGTCTTTGGATGGAGTTTGTCTAAATATACTCGACGAGAAAAATAGCTTTGGAAGTGATGAAAATAAAATTACTTTTATAACAAAAAAAGATGAAATAGAGCTAAAGTTATCATCTAAACTACAAATTGCAAAACAGATTGTGGAGTTATCAAAAAAGTTATGATAAACACACTCTCGAAACTATCAAAGATTGATGCGGATGCAAACAAAAAAAATAGCCTTAGATTTAATAGTTCTTTACCGATAACTATAAAAGTGCTTAAAACACTTAGTCTAGACAGATACAAACTTCTTTTAGGAACAAGAGAATTTACAACAAAATCTCAAAAAGAACTCGAAGTTGGTGCGCAGTATTGGGGAAGTTTTGGCGAGGGAAAAGATGGGATTATTACTATCTCAAATCTTGTAAAAAAACCAAATTTTTTACAACGAAGCAATGGCTTTTTAGATATAGAAATAAGTGAGTTTTTAAAACAAATTATGGAAGTTGCATCCCCAATAAGCACATTTAAAGAGTGGGTTGTAGAGAGTTTAGAAAAAGATGAAACAAAAAAAGATGATTTTATGCTCTTTAGTGATATGCTTTTAGCTCTGAAAGATGATATTATTCATCTTCCATTAAAGCATAATAAAAAACCAAATCTTCTTCAAATAAAACTTGGAGCTGATTATATGGAGTTTTATATTGCTTATGAAAACTTGGGTCCTATGATTGGATATATCAGCAAAGGAGTATTTAATTTGAATGTACTTTTTGATAAGACATACTATTTTTTGCAAAAAACTGATATAGCGACCAATATAAGCATAAATAAACCCATAGAACCACTTTATATTTCAGATAAACTGATACTTGATTTGAAAGGCTAATTTTGACAAATGATTTAAATCACTTAGCAATCATCATGGATGGCAATGGTCGTTGGGCAGAAAGACAAGAAAAACGAAGATCTACAGGCCATGAACAAGGTGCTAAAAATGTACGAATTATCACAGAATATTGTGCCAAGATTGGTGTTAAATATCTAAGTTTGTATGCATTTAGTACAGAAAATTGGAAGCGTCCCAAAACAGAAATAGATTTTCTAATGAAACTACTGAGTAAATTTTTAAAAAAAGAGTTAAAAACACTATTGGAAAATAACATAAAGTTTGATGTCATAGGAGATATAAGCAAGTTTTCAATATCATTGCAAAAGACAATCCTACATGTAAAGACTAAAACCTCAAAATGCACTGGATTGACACAAATACTTGCTATCAACTATGGCTCTAGAGATGAGATAACAAGAGCAATAAACAAGGCTATAAAAGAAGGTAAAGAAGTAAGTGAAAAAGAGATAAGCAACCTTTTGGATACATCAGATTTTCCAGATGTAGATTTACTTATACGAACAGGAGGAGACCAAAGACTTTCAAACTTTCTTCTTTGGCAAAGTGCATATGCAGAGCTATTTTTTACGCATACACTATGGCCTGATTTTAGTACAGGAGAACTTGAGACCATCATCTCAAGATATGAAACTACATCTAGGAGATTTGGAGCATTATGATTATATCAACGGTTATTTTATTTGGATTTATTGGTCTGGCAGTTGGCTCATTTTTAAATGTTGTCATTATAAGAGTTCCCAAAGAGCAAAGCATTGTTTTTCCTTCTTCTTACTGTCCTACATGCAAGCATAAACTCAAATGGTATCATAATATACCTATATTTTCTTGGCTCTTTCTTGGTGGAAAATGTGCATTTTGTAAAGAAAAAATTTCAATTCAATATCCTATCGTAGAACTTTTAACGACTTTTATATTCGTATCTTGTGCACTTAAAACAGATACTATACTTGAAGCATTTATATGTTCAACGCTTTTTGCAATGTTGTTGGCACTTAGTGTTATAGATTTCAAATACAAAGCTGTTCCTGACTCCATAAGCATACCTGCTCTTTTTGTATCTCTTTTTGTAGGTGATTTTCTTGTTTCGCTTAATGATGCCTTGCTTCTTGCTGGTGGATTTGCACTACTTCGTATCATCGTATCTTGGGCAATCAAAAGAGAAGCTATGGGTGAAGCTGATATCATTATAGCTGGAATTATTGGAGCAACTGTTGGAGTTACACTTGGGCTTGGGGCGATTTATATCTCAGCTATTATCGCACTTCCTGCTTTTTTAATAGTCTCTAAAAAAGGATATGAACTACCTTTTATACCATTTTTGGCTTTAGGTCTTTACATTACTTGGATATTTTCATCACAAGTTACAAAACTGATGGGAATGATATATGGGTAGAGTAAATCAGTATCTCTTAAGAAACTTTAGCTCACTATTTGCATCACTGTTTTTTACACTATTTTTTATCACTTCAGTTGTATTTTTTATAAAAATTGCAAGTATAACATCTGTCATAAAAATAAACTTCTATGAACTTGGTCTTTTATATGTTTTTCTTTTACCAAATATACTTATATATACTCTTCCTATCACATTTTTTGTAGCACTGTGCATATCTTTGTTTAATCTATCAAAAGAAAATGAAACTATAGTTTTGTTTACACTTGGCTATAAGCCAAGTAAAATTGCGAGACTATTTATCATAGTTGCTTCTATACTATCACTTCTTTTAATCATAAATGTGCTCGTACTAATCCCAACTGCAAAACAACTCAATGCAAATTTTATAGACTATAAAAGAGCCGAAGCTAAATTCAATATTAAAGCGACGGAATTTGGGCAAAAGTTTTCAAACTGGCTAGTTTACATAGACAAAAGTGATGAAAAAGGACAGTATAGTGGCATAACAATGTATCAAGAAGAGACTAAAAACAATAGTGAAAAAATAATCACTTCTAAAAATGCAAAAATAAATAATGACCATGGCGTACTCAAATTGGAACTTTCTAACGGAAAGGCATTTGAGATTTCTAAAAATAAAATAGAGCAAATTGACTTTAAAAAGATGTCCTTAAATAGCCAACCAAAAGAGAGAGTAAGTAAAGTTACAGACATAGTGTCTTACTGGAAAAAAGCACTAAAAGATAAAAAAAGAGCTTATGATTTAGCTTTCTTTTTGCTTATTGCTTTATTTCCAGTTGCAACTGTTTTATTTGCTGTGAGTATTGGTATAGTTACATATAGATACGACAGAAGCGGCATATATCCTTCCATGATTGCTGTTATCTTTTGCTATCTTGTACCAGGAATTATACTCGTAAAATATGGCAGTTTGATGGCTATGGGCTTTGTAGTTCTTATTAGCATTTTTTTGTCTTATTTTTTCTACAGAAAAAAGATATCTTTGAAGTATTGATGAGTAGAATTAAAATCACACTTAGTTATGATGGGAGCACATTTAATGGCTTCCAGATACAAAACAACAAGCAAAGAGTAACTACCATAGCTGGAGTGCTTACAAAAGCACTGAAAAAGCTAAATATAAAAACCAACATTGTAGGTAGCGGACGAACAGATACGGGGGTTCACGCATCTGCTCAAGTAATTCACTGCATCATTCCAGAGTTTTGGAGTGACTTAAAAAAACTTCAAGATGAGCTAAACCGTCTAATTACTCCAAATATCTACATCAAAAAAATAGAATTAGAAAATGAAGATTTTCACGCGCGATTTAGTGCAAAAAAAAGACTTTATAGATATGCATTATATCATGGAGAATATCAACCATTTTTATCTAATTATGCTTTACATGTAGAGAATATTGAAACTCAAAAACTAAACAATATATTAAAACAATTTGTAGGAGTTCATGACTTTAAAAACTTTAAAAAACAAGGGAGTGATACAAACTCAGATGTAAGGGAAATTTTCAAAGCAGGAGCTTATACATACAATGGCATGACCATTATATACTTTTTAGGTAACTCGTTTTTAAGAAGTCAGATAAGGATGATGAGTAGCTTTGCTTTAGAGGTTATGAAAGACAGGCTTACATGTAAAGAGTTAAAAGAACAATTAGATACGCAGATTAAACACTCATCTAGTGTCATTCCATCAAGCGGACTATATCTGTGTAGAATTTACTACTGAAACTCTATTTTTGCCACCTACTTTAGCTTTATAAAGTGCTTTATCTGCTCTAGTAATAGAAAAATCAATATCAATATCTTTTTCATAAACAGTTGATATCCCTATGCTGATAGTATGTTTAATTTTGATATTTTTTTCTACAATTACAACTAATTTTTCAACTTCATTTCTAATATTTTCAGCGATTTTTATAGCTCCATCGAGATTTGTTTCAGGTAATAATATTAAAAACTCCTCTCCTCCCCATCTAGCTACTATATCACTATTTCTGGTCATTTTTAATAATTTTTTTGCCAAAATTATAATAATATCATCCCCAACTTTATGTCCATAAGTATCATTTATATTTTTAAAATTATCGATATCAATCATCATGATTGCAATCTCTTTAGAATTTCTTTTTGCCAAATTAAACAGTGGTTTAGAGGTATCATAAAAGTGTCTTCTGTTAGAAAGATTCGTCATAGAATCTATTGAAGCTAAAATTTTTAATTTTTCTTCTTGTTCTTGTTGCTTAGTAATATCCATCATAATGCCAACAATACCTAATGGACTACCATGCTTAAATGAAAAGGTAGATTTATAAAAATTGAAATGACGAATAATATTATCAGAGCATTTTACATCGGTTGAATAAAACTGCATTCCAGTTTTATTCAATAAATCATTATCTTGTTTTATATATATATCAGCGTGTTTTTTTGGTATTTGATCTGGAAAGTCATATAATGATTTGCCCACAATATCTTTTTTTTCTATTCCTAATATATTTTTTGAAAAAGCATTATTACAGTTTTTATAAATCCCTTTATAATCTTTATAAAAAATAGGACAAGGCATTGCATCAAAAATCATCTCTAGAAAAGAATTTTTTTGTTGAATCTCTTCTTTCAGAGAGTCTATTAGAGCAATTTTTTTTTCTAGTTTTGCCTCTAACTTTTCGTATGTTAGTTTTTTACTCATAAGTAATTCTTAAAAATAATAATGGACCACACGACAACACTCAAACAAATACTTAAAAACACTATAGTGCTTCCAACATCCTTTGCACGACCAGCCATATTATGATGCTCTAGCGTCACAAGGTCTACAACTCTTTCTATAGCACTATTAATGGTCTCAGATATCAATACACCCATCATAGTTATAAACAGCAATAATTTTTCCACTAGAGATATCTCAATAAAAAGTATAAAAGGAATCAAAGCCATACAAATGATAAGCTCAATCTTAAAAGAACTCTCATTTTTTAGTATGTCTTTTAGTCCTTTAAGTGCATAAGTTGTATTTTTTATAAAATTGTACTGTGGTTGATTTCTCATTTAGTGATGTCCTTATTTTTATCATATACTTCTGTTTTAACATCAAACAGTCCCAATAAAGTATGAAAAAGATTGTCTTGAGATAAACTTTTATCTTTTTTATTTTTTAAATCATTGGTCATCTTAGTATCTCCAAACCACATAATAGAGCCTATATGCTTTTGAGCATCTGGAGCCATAAAATAAGGTAATCCATGCAGATATACTCCACCCTCCCCTAAACTCTCTCCGTGGTCACTCATATAAAGCATAGCCGTATCATTGTCTTTAGAGTATGTTTTTAGAAAATTTATCACTTTTGATAAAAAGTAATCAGTATAGAGTATCGCATTGTCATAAGCATTATTTATCTCTTCTTTAGTGCATTTTTCTAGTTGATTGGTTTTGCAAACTGGACTAAACTTTTCAAACTTTTTTGGATATCTTCTATAATAAGCTGGTCCATGATTTCCCATCTGATGCAAGATGATAAGGACATCTTTTTTACCTGCTTTTTCTATACGCTTATCTAGTCCAACAAGCATACCTTCATCTCTACATTCACCTTTACACATTGTGTTATATTTGCTAGTTTTATAGCCCTTATAATCAACCCTCAAGGCCACACCTTTTGAATCAGAATTATTATCTCTCCATAAAATGTCTACTTTTTTAGTCCTAGCTATAACATCCAAAACATTCTGTGTGCTTATGCCTTTTTTGTAAGTATAGTCTCCTCTATCATAAACAGAAAACATACAAGGTACACTATAAGCTGTACTAGTTCCACAAGAATACATATTTGAAAAGTTTATAATATTTTCTTGTTTTAGAAGTGGATTTGTCTCTTTTTTATATCCATTTAGAGAAAATCTATCTGCTCTAGCTGCCTCGCCCACTACCATAATAACTATTTTTCTTTTACGATCACTATCTTCAATCTTAGCGTCTAAACCTATCTCTTTAAAAACAATTGGTCCATTGTTATAGGTATTGTCTACATATTTGCCTATACTATATATCCAGTAACTTGGATTCGTATAAAATCTAAGTGATTTATGCTCCCTAAAAAATGAAGTATAAAACTTACTAAAACTAAAAATAACAATAACAATAATTAACAGAGCCAACACTATAGTTTTTAGTTTAGAAAATATCTCTCTACCGAATGACTTATACTCAATCTTCGCCTTATACACCAAAAATGACGGTACAATACCAAGCAATACAACATATAAAACTAACTTAAAAGAGAAGAGGTCAGCCGATTCAGCTACATCAGTTTGAAGAGAATTCCTTATCATGCTATCATCAATGATAATATGATAAGTATCCATAAAGTAGCTAGTAAATGATGACACCAAAAGAGTCACTATCAAAAAAGGTTTTGTTGTAAATCGTGAACTTAAAAGTGTAAATAATATAACCAAAAAACTAAACAATACAATGCCAGTAGAAATCACATAATAACTATTTTGCGTAAATTGATAAACATTTAAAACATTCTGAAAAAATGAAAAATTGCTAAAAGTAACAAAAAACAGTGATACTAAAAAAATAAGTTTATATTGTGTAATTCTCAATTAGATTCCTTTAAAAAGATATTATTCTACCATTTTTTTATAAATATAAAATTATCTTTTAAATGTTGTCTTCAATCCACTTAATAACTTCTGTTTTTCCTCTTTGTTTAAGTTAGCTTCTGGATGGTTTACTATATAAATAAGTGGTGGCATTTCCCCTTTTTCTAACTCATCTGCTGCATTAGCTATCTTGTTTTTTTTCTGCTTTCCTATCATAGATATATTAAAGTACTCTCTACCCTCTTGAACATCACTATAAACCAACCAAGAAATTGGTGCAACTTTACTATACCAAGGCCACTTTGTTACATTACTATGACAATCTGCACATGCTCTCTCAAACAATACTTTAGTTTCTTTAGAATCCCAATTTGGCTCTGATAGAACCTGTGGATTTGTTAAATCTTTACCATATGGTATAAATTGGATAATAACAGCCAACACTAAAACACTCATCAATATTTTTATTAATTTCATTTAAACTCCTAATATATGTATATACCCATCCTAAGTCAAACTAACGCATAACAGGAGTGCAAAGAGGCGTAAGATTTGAATTTAAAAATATGCAGGACTGCTTACTGCAATTCAAATATTTTTATATTTAAAGATTATGCCTCTTTG
>Ga0256840_1003414_pt1 | contig 12854 bp, 14 predicted proteins | sample 355202metaG_FD_185969 | JGI IMG/M metagenome (GOLD analysis project Ga0256840, IMG submission 185969) | Hydrothermal vent microbial communities from Mid Atlantic Ridge, Atlantic Ocean - 355-202 | ecosystem: Environmental > Aquatic > Marine > Hydrothermal vents | place: Atlantic Ocean: Mid...
GAGTAATGAGCTAGTACTAGATAATCCTTCTAAAATTTATCTTCGACTATAAAAAAAATAATCTAAACTGTAAACGAATTATTAGTCGAACTCAGGTTATAAAATACAAAAAACTTGATTTAAACACAAAACAATACTATACTCCTAAACAAGAATCAATAAAATTACGATATTCGTAATATTACTTAAAAATCCAACCAGCAGGGTTTTGGGGTGTAGCATTTTTCCAAAGTACAAAAGCGAGTATTGTTTTACCAGTAGTACTATCTGTATGAATTGTACCTAAGTTTTCTTTAGTATCTACATTATCGCCTTTTTTAACTAAAACGGTTTTTAAATTTTTATATGAAGTAATATAATTACCATGTTGTATTAAAACGGTTTTAATTTTTGTTTTTTTATCTACCATTATTGCTAATACTTTACCTCTAAAGACAGCACGTGCATTTGCGTTTTTTGCAGTAGTATAAAACCAACCATTACTCTTTACATCAATTGTTTTCATTACTTCATGTTTGCGCTTACCATAATATCTAGAGATGTACCCTTTTGCAACAGGAGCAGGTAATTTCCCTTTGTTGGCAATAAAGTTAAGTGCAAGTTTTTTAGCTTCGGGAGTTAATACAAATGTTGTAGTTTTTTTTCCAGATTTTTTATTTGATTTACTTATAACACCTTTAATTAAGTTTTGTAATTGGCGTTCAAACTTTTGTTCTTTCTTTTGTTTTTTACGAATTTGAGCAAGGTATTTTCGTTTCTTCTTCTTTACCCTACTTATTAATGTTTGCTGTGTGTTTTTTTCGGAATTAATAGCATTTCGTTCTTTTATTTGTGCAGTAATTAATCGTTGCTTCTCCTGTTTCTTTATTTTTAGGGAATCATTTAGTTTTAGTAAATTTTCTTTAGATTTATCAATATCAATTGCTTGTTTTTTTCGGTAATTAGCATATTGTTTCATATACTGCATCCGTTTGTAGGCTTGTAAAAAATCGCTTGACGATAATAAAAATAACAGTCTACTATTTTTATTTTTACTTCTATAACTCTGCACAACCATTTTTGCATAGTCATTTTTAAGTATTACCAATTGTTTTTCAATAGTAGTAATTTCTTTTTTATTTTTATTTATTTCTCTAGTAAATACAGCCTTTTCTTTTTTTATTGTATTTATTATTTCTTGGCGGACATCTATTTTTTTATTAATATCCTCAAGACGAGACAATAAATTTTTTTCTGTTTTTTTCTGTTTGGATAATAATGCTGTTATTTGAGAAATCTCATTTTGTAATGCTTTTCGCTTAGTTTCTAATTCTTTTTTTGTTTGAGAAAACAATGGATTAGCGATCAATAAGAAAAAAGTAACAATAAGCAAACCAGAAAACCGCCACTTGAATTGTATAGTATTATGTAAACTAAAAAAGGTAGCTGTGTTCATTATAATTTAATTTCTTTATAACCACTAGGTATTGTAAACGGAAAACGCAATGGTAAGTCAAATTCTACATTTTTATAATCAATATCTAATGTGTTTGCAGTTTTACTATTTTTTGCTAAAATATGTATGTGTTTTGGTAAGGTAACATTATCAATATTTTCAAAGTTATTATATTGTACAGATAGTAGCTTACTCTCCTTTTCTTGTCGTATTTCTTGCTTGCTAGTTTTATACGTATTTACATCTAACCAAAAGAAAATATTAAAACGTTCATCTTTTTCAATTGGTGTAAATAAATAATTATTTTCTTGTGCTACTACTTGGTAATCTTCTTTATTCAAATCATAAATTGCTTCACCTAAAAAGATACTTTGTACTTGTTTAAAATTAACATCAGTTCCTAAGAAGTTACTTAATAACGAAAAATCACCATCAAAATAACTATTATCTAAGTTGTTGTAAAATTGAACTCTATCTGGTGTTATTTTAAGTTTACCTACAGAAAAAAATAATTTTGTTATACTCAGCCAAATTACCTTATCTTTTTCTATTCTTAAGGATGCATTTACACTTGGCAAAGAGTTTTTGCCTTTATATTTTGCTTTAAGTGATGCTTTAAGTGTTTTTTTATGAAAGCGATTATTATTATAATTATCTAGTACTTTGGTAAGCAGCATGGTATTTGCATTATTGTTAGTAGTGTTCTTTTTAGTTTTACAAGCTGTAATTGTAACTACTAATATTAGGATATAAATACTTTTTTTAATCATTTTATACGATTTCTATATTATATTTTTTTAATAAATTAATAACATTCTCTTTGGAGAATTTAGCTTTAGCTACTTTATTAGACTCTAAATCAAAAAAGTAATTTATTGCTGTACTAAAATCTGCTTTTTCTAAAATAGAATTTTCAAATATAGCATTTTTTAGGTCGCAGTTTTCAAAAACTGCACTTGTTAAGTTAGTCTCTATAAATTCTGTTTTTTCAAAACTACATTTTTCAAATCGTATTCCTTTTAATTTCATTTGGTAAAAGGAACTTAAGTTTAAGGTTGTGTTTTTAAAACTCACATGAAATGTAAACGGGTTACAAATACTAAAATCTACACCAAGTATTTTGCAGTCCATGAATTGTACATTATTTAAAACACTGTTTTTGAGTTTTACTAAACTTAAATTGCAATCCACAAACTCACAATCTATAAACAGAATATTTGATAAATGCGAATCAGAGAAATTACAGTTTACAAAGGAACAGCTATCATATTCTCCTTTGCCTAAATTAACTTTACTAAAGTCAGTTCCGCTAAAGGTTTTATTATCTATAAAAACTTCTTTCATCTATTTTAATTGCTATTTCCGTAATGATAACGCCTTATTAGCATATTTTGTTGCTTGTTTATTATTACCTAAGCCCAAATAAGCTTTTTGTAATTGCTCGTAAAAATCTGCTTCTAGTTTATTATTATCAATTATAAAATCCAAACCAGCCATTAATACCAATAAAGCATTCTTATAATTATGTAACTGGTTTTGCGATTTACCTTGCATATAATAAAGGAAAGGTTGTGCAGGAAATAATTCCAATCCGTTTCTACTATCCTCTGCCAATAAGTTGAACTGATTTTGCTTATTCTCTTCGATTAATATTTTTTTTAATACCGCGTATTTTTTATTTTTTAAGAACTGTTTACGCAAACCATTTATCGAGTTATCTACAGGAGCATTTTTTGGAGTAGTAACAGCAACATTAGTTGGTGCGTTTTTTACAAAGGGCTTCTTTGTTTTCCGTTTTGGGAAAAGAAGTCGTTTGTAATAGGTTGAATTATCAACCATTTGATTTTTATCTTCTAGCTCTAAGAGTAACTTTTTTGCCTTTTCCCTTTCCTGATTACTAATATACAACATAATCAATTCCACTTTCCTCTCAGGTTTTAGTGTAATGATTTGTTTTTGAATTTCAATAGCGCTAGTAATATCTTGTTGTGAGCGATATATTTTTTTTAGATGTTCTAAAACATGAACATCTGGTTTGTTTTCGAGTGTTTTTTTATTAAAAAAAACAGCATTTTCATAATCTTTTAGGAGGTAATAGTTTTTTGCAAATTCAAAATTAACTCCAGGATCATCAGGGTAAATCTGTTTACAATCTTCTAATGCTGCTATTGCTTTAGTATAATCTTCTTTTACTTTTAGAGAAATGGCTTCAAAAAAGTATTTTTGAAAGTTAAGATATTTTATTTCTTCCCTTAATTCTTTTTTTTGTTGTTTTTCTTCAGGAGTTTCCTTAAGTGTAAACTCTTGTGCAAAAGAGAATATTGGAATTAAAAATAATCCGATTAAAAGCAGATTAATTATATTGTATTTTTTCATAAATAATTTTTGTGTTCTCATTGCATTATTTTTTTAGATTATTTATTTTTTTCCAAGCTTTCATTTTTAGAATTATTAAATTCTCTTTTTGTAAATCGAATATTGACACCCATTTTTTACTCATTACAGTGTGTTGTTTCCACTCTATGTAATCTTTATAAAGTAGCAAGGTACAAATATCGGTAGAAGTAATAAAATCAGTTACAATATGCGAATGATAAGTTGATACTAAAGGTTTTTTTTTATTTTTAGATTTATACTTAAACTCTAAAATCGAATTATGGATTTTCTCTTTACTTTTAAATTTATTTTTTTTGTTATATTTTAATAGGTAATCGTTACCAATTAGGACAATTCCACTTTTTTGAGGACCAGTTAAAATAAATACTTGTTTTTTATTTTTAGTAATTACAGGTATAAAATTAGGAGATGTGTTTTTATAAAATTTAAAAAAATCATCTTTATTCTCTATCATTTTATTTTTAGCGTCTTGTCTTATTTTAAATAAATTTTTTTCAAGTTCAGTAATTACTCTATTTATGGTATCTATTTTTATTGGAATTTCTTTTGGAACTTCATCAAAAGTATATCTTACAATTACTTTATTAATATATTTATCAAAAAAAACAGTATTTACTTTATTGCCATCTGTTTCATAAGACACATAACCTCCAATATTACTTGTTAGGTCTTTAAAACGAACCAAAAAATCATCTGTTCCATACCATGATGCTTTTTCTAGTCTATATAATAATTTTCCTTCTTTTAATATTTTGTCAGCTTTCTTATTTTGAGAAAACAGTGCTAAACTTCCAAATATTAAATAGATAAATACTAATTTTTTCATTTTTTTTATTCTAAAACACTAAAATCACCAATGCTTACAGAAGTAAATTCGCCATTAAAGCTTACTTTATTTCCAATCATAGAATCAGTTAAATCGGCATTGTTTATAGTTACTTCCTCTTGTATTAGAGAATTGTTAATCTTTGAATTTGTAATAACACTATTCATGCCAAGTGACACATTTGGTCCAATTGTACTGTTTTTTAACACTACATTATCTCCAATATAACAAGGTTCAATAATTTTAGCATTTTCTAAAATCACATTTTTAGCAACTAAATTTTCCTTGTCTTTTAGAGCGTATTGCAATACACTTGTATTCGTTTTTATAGTAATTGCTTTATTACCACAATCCATCCAGTCCGAAACTTCGCCAGGTACAAATTTAGCACCTTTTTGTTTTAAACTTTCTAAAGCATTTGTTAATTGAAATTCACCATTTTCGGTAATATTATTATCTAGTAAGTATGCTATTTCGGTACGTAAATCTTCTCCTTTTTTAAAGTAATAAATTCCAATAATGGCTAAATCGGATACAAACTCGATTGGCTTTTCAATAAAATCAGTAATAACACCACCTTTTAATTTAATAACGCCATATGCACTAGGGTCTGCTACTTTTTTTACCCAAATAGCACCATCTGCCTCTGCATTTAATGTGAAATTTGCTTTAAAAAGTGTGTCTGCAAAAGCAACGACACAAGGACCTTGTAAGGATTGTTTTGCTTGGTAAATTGCGTGTGCTGTGCCAAGCGCTTCTTTTTGTACAACAATAATACCTTTAGTATCTAAACTTTTGGCAATATTATTTAATCGTTCTTCCGTATCTTTTGGAAAATTTGGGCCTATAATAAAGCAAACTTCCTCTATTTTTTGGTTTAATACACCTGCAATATCTTCAACCAATCTTTGTACAATTGGTTTACCTGCAATTTTTGTAAGTGGTTTGGGAATAGTTAATGTATGAGGTTTTAGGCGAGAACCAATTCCTGCCATGGGGATTATAATTTTCATATATTTCTTATTAGAAAGCAAAGATAAGTTTTTTTATAGTATTATTGTATGTTACAAGCTTTGATACGATCAAATATAATATGAACCCTTCGCAACACGCTTTTTATATTCTTTCAGAAATTTTTATTTCGTTGATTGGTGCTGGGCTGTTATTTGCAATTTGGATGGCTATTCAAAAGAATTTTAAGTATAAGCTTTCTCACGAAATAACGATTAAACGTCTTGATAAAGGGCTTTTATTTTTAAGTTTTTCTTTATTAGTTTGGTTTTTTTCGGCTTTAATTACTTATTTAAACCTTACTATATTTAAAAACGATTGGCTTATTTTGGTAAGTCAAAATATTTTTTCGATTGGGAATAGTTTATTCCTTATTCTGGCACTTTATTATTTGGATAATTCGCCACAATACCTATATAATAACAAAAAAAGTATTCGAAAAATCATTCTTTTTTTAATATTTCTTTCTATTCTCTCTTTTTTACTATCGGTTAAATTTGATGATACTATTAACACTTTAGGCTTGCGTTATAGTGCTATTCCAGATTTAATTTTATCCGCAGTATTATCGTGGTTTTTAGGAATATCATTATACAAAACGTTTGCAAATAGAGATATGTTAACTGTTGGAATTATTTCTATAATTACCATTGTAGTAATGTTTTTGTCTCAGTTACCTGAAGTGTTTCATACAGAACATTTAGAATTTTATTTTGATTTGCTTAAAATTATTTCAAAAACTGCTTTAATTTCAATCTTTTTGGTTTTAGGTACAAGTTGGGTTATTGAACTCTCCCAATTACCAACTGTTACGGATATGAAAATTCATTTTACGGATTGGAATCAAGTACAACTATCCATACCATCTAAAGGTATTATTAATACAAAAATTGAATTTGGTAAAAAAACAACACAATTTAATAATTTATTAAAATTTGCTGTTCGCAGAAAGTTTGCTCCTGAAAACGAAATGTGTATTGAAGTTTTTAATGGTGGCGAAATTGTTAGTCAAACGTACTTATCTAGAATTGTTGAAAATATTAATGAAATTTTAATACTTGAAGCTGAAAATAAATTAACTAGAAATGATTTATTTACATTTATTGGTCAAGCAAAATACAGATTGCGATTTTTGCCAAATCACATTATTATTGATAGTGCTTTGTTAAATGAGTTTGTTTATAACACTGAAAATAAACAATATAAAGATTTTATTTAAAATCCCATTTTTTTAGACCGCCAAATAAAAATAGCAAACCAATACACAATGCAATAATAGATTGTAGGCTTTCAGCATCTCTAGATATATTTTGAATAAAATGAAAGGATAATTCACCAATTCCTCGTAATATATAGATGGTGGCAATGGTAAAAATACCAATTTTTAAAAAAGGTAATTTTTTATATTTCCCAGCTGCAGACAAACCATATAGTCCAAAAATAAAAAATATAATTGAAACAAAAATAGTAAGCAAATAAGATAGTGATGTATGGATTTCTGTTAGTTGTTTCATTTCATTACTTATGCCAGTTGCATAAAACATTTTTTCAGCCCAAAATAAGCCAATAAGGTGCGCAATGGCAATACCAATATTAATTACTCCACCAAGTTTAAGCATGTTCTGTTTTGTTTTTTAATCCTAATAATCCTAAAACACCATTTGGTAATAATAAAATCCATTGTGGTGCAAAAACTCCTTGAAATAGACTTACTATTATAAAACCGATGCCGTATAGAATATATAAATAGCTTCTTAGTACATGACAAAAATATAATTCACTGATTATCAGTAAATTAATCGTTAATAAGCTTGTTTAAAACACTGATATTCAGTATATTATCAGAATAACATCAACTTATTTTACTAATGAAGAATACCAATGTTAACACCAAAAGTAATGAATTAATATCAATTTTAGACACTCATTTTAAAGGAAAAATAAATTTGGCAAGAGTAAAACTTATTGCTTTGTTTATTAGTTCTCTTTGCAAAGTTCAAACTGTTACCTTTAGCAAATTAGCAAACTCCTTTGATAGTACTGCAAACCCAAGCTCATCATTAAGGCGAATTCAACGTTTTATTGCAGGTTTCTCTATGGACAGCAATCTTGTTGCAAAACTAATTTTTGGCTTACTTCCAAAAAAAGAGGATTTAATTCTTAGTATTGATAGAACTAATTGGAAGTTTGGTCAAGCAAACATCAATATTTTTATGTTAGGAGTTGTCTATAAAGAGGTTGCATTTCCTTTACTATTTACAATGCTAAATAAGCGTGGCAACTCCAATATTCAAGAACGAATAGCACTAGTTAACAGGTTTGTAGCTCTTTTTGGAAAACAATGTATCCACTCTTTAGTGACAGACAGAGAATTTGTAGGAGAAAAATGGATTGCATTTTTAAATCAACAAAATATTCGATATCATATTCGAATACGAAATAATTTTAAGGTTTATGTTCCAAGTAAAAACAAAGATATTAAGTCCTTTTGGCTTTTTAATAATCTTAAAGTTGGTGAGTATAAGGTGTATCATAAGATTATAAAAGTGAATAATCAATATTGCTACATTTCAGGATCAAAGCTTACTAATGGTGAGTTCCTAATAACCTGAGTTCGACCTAAACTTACATCAAAGAAGCCTTATAAATAGTAAGATTTGGATAATAAAAACGAAGATTTAATATTAAATTAAGGCTTTTATTGTTCAAAGATTGCTGTTTATAAGGCTTTCCAAAGGATTTTCAGTCTTTTCCTTATACTTCGTTATGTCTTTTCAAACTAAAAATAGTCCTTCAAAGCCACGCCTCGTCTAAGAAAAAGGCTGAAAACTTTGATTGCAAATTTAGGTCGAACTCAGGTTAATAATAATTTCATACAACAAACCAGAACAAGCTAAACAAGACTATCAACAACGTTGGCAAATTGAAATGTGCTTCAAAGCCATGAAATCAAGTGGATTCGATATTGAAAAAACGCACTTAACAAAACTTGATAGGTTAGAAAAATTAATATTACTTGTAATGATTGCTTTTGTATGGTGCTATATTGTAGGAATATATTTGCATCAAATAAAGCCTATTACCATTAAAAAACATGGGAGAAAAGCAATAACTATATTTAAATATGGTTTAAATCATATTGCAAATGTCTTTTTAAACACTTTAAATCAAGGGAATATAAATATTATGAGTTTTTTGTCATGTACTTAGGAAAAAATTATATAAAAAAAGAATTGAAAATGGTAAAAATAAAATGAGCACAATGAATATTATAACTTACAAGAAAAGTACTTTTTTTAATCATAGAATACTCAGGTTAATAAAAAAACTACTTAACACCAAACATTAACCTCTTCATAAAAGGAGAAATTAGAACAGCAAATAAGCCAACAAGTAAGGTAACCAAACCAATACCAGTAAAAACCGAAACATAAGAGTATAACTGAATATGAGAAGTATCTAATTGGCTAACCGCATTGTAATCTAAACCTGTAATTTTAGGAACAATATTGGCAAAAATACCTTGCGTAAAAACACTCTCTTCACCAGCAACAACACTAGTAAGTTTTGCAATTTTACCAGCAAAAAAATGACCATAAAAAGAAGATAAAAACCACACACCCATTAAAAAAGACAAGAATTTTTTTGGAGAAAGCTCCGTAACTTTAGAAAGACCAATAGGAGAAAAAAACATCTCGCCAAGCGTATAAATAAAAACACCAAAAACTAAAAACAACATAGAAACTTTAGCATTAACATCCATAAAATTACCCGAATAACCAAAAATTAAAAAACCAAGACCAACTAAAACCAAACCAAGACCAATTTTAATAGGCGAATTAGGATTTTTATTAACCCTAGATAAGTAAGTCCATAACCAGGTAAAAGGTAAAGCAAGTAAAACAATAAAAGCAGAATTTAAACTATTAGATTGCGAAGCATTTAAAAATTGAAGATTAACATTACGTTGCGCAAATAAAGTTAACGAAGAGCCAGCTTGCTCAAAAACAGCCCAAAAAAGACAACCCAAAACAGTAAAGTAAACCAAAACAAGTAACCTGCCTTTATCCTCCTTAGCAGATTGGCGATAAATGTAGATAAGAACAGCCAAAATACCAAAACTAACAAACCAAACAATATAATGCTCAAACTCGTTAAACTTAACAATTAAAGCAAAGATCGGTACAGCAAGTAAAGCACCAATAATAACAAGAAAATTGGTTTTAATACCAAACAATTTATAATCGTAAATAGCAGTATTAGTAACACCACCTTTATCACCAAAAACACCGTTTTTAATACCACTTCTAAAAAACCAAAGACCAACAAGCATACCAATACCAGCCAAACCAAAACCATAATGCCAACCATAAGTAATACCAAGCCAACCACATAAAATAGGAGATAACCAACCACCAATATTAATACCCATATAAAAAATGGTAAAACCAGAATCACGCCTATCATCACCCTCAGCATAAAGGTTACCAACAAAAGAAGAAATATTAGGCTTAAAAAAACCATTACCAACAATAAGTAAAGCCAAAGCAGCATAAAAAGCAATAGGCGTATCAATAGCCAAAACAAAATGACCAAGCGCCATTAAAATACCACCAAGCTCAATAGATTTTTTAAATCCCAAAAATTTATCAGCAATAAAACCACCAATTAAAGGAGTAACATAAACAAGAGAACCGTAAGCAGCATAAATACCAAACGAAATATCATCGCTATACAATAAATGTTGAGTCATGTACAAAATTAATAAGGCACGCATCCCGTAAAACGAAAAACGCTCCCATAATTCAGCAAAAAATAAGTAAAAAAGACCCTTAGGGTGACCAAGTAATTGTTGATTAGCAGCATCGTTATGCATAAGAAATAGAATTTAAAATTATATGGATGACAATAACCAACCAATTAACCATTATTTAAAAAAATGTGATAAACTGTAACTAAAAATTTGTAATTGTGACTAATTGTGATTCAAAAAAATTGGTGAGAGTTATGTAAAATCAAGTTATATTTGTACAAACAAAAAAATGGAAACACTACTAAATTTCTTTTTAGAACCATATAGAACAGCACCAGCAATAAACATAATATTGGAGCTAATAGCAGCAACATTAGGTATAGCAAGTGTATTGTATGCAAAAAAAGAAAATGTATTGGTATTTCCAACAGGCATAATAAGTACAGGAATATACATATACCTACTATCACAATGGAGTTTGTATGGCGATTTAATAATAAATATATATTATACCATAATGAGTGTATTTGGTTGGTATATGTGGAGCAAAATAATAGACACAACCAAAAAGGAACACATACCAATAGCTAGAACAACCAAAAAAGAAAAAGGAATAGCAACAATTATATTCATAGCAGCAGCAATATTTGTAATATTTATATACAGACATTATAATGTAATGCCAAACAATCTAAATTTTACAGAAAGTATAAGCTACGCATATACAAATTTAACATCAGGAAGTTTAGAAAAATTTAGAATAGCAGTACCATTTTTAGACACGTTTACAACAGCAGCGGCATTTGTAGCAATGTGGTTAATGGCAATAAAGAAAATAGAAAATTGGAGCTTTTGGATAGTAACAAATATCGTATCCATACCATTATATTTTGTAAAAGGATATGGATTTACAGGAATCCAATATACCGTATTTTTAGTATTAGCAATTTTAGGATATCAACAATGGAAAAAAATCTTAGACAAGAAAAAGCAAACATCGTAAGAGTAGTATTATTTGGACCAGAATCAACAGGCAAAACAACACTATCTACACAATTAGCCAGGCATTACCATACTGTATGGGCACCAGAATATGCGCGAGAATATTTACAAAATAAGTGGAATAATTACCGTAAAACATGCGAAAATTCCGATTTAATACCAATAGCAATAGGGCAAATGAAATTAGAAAATGAATTGGCAAAAAAAGCCGATAAAATACTAATATGTGATACCGACTTGTTAGAAACTAAAGTATATTCGCAAGAGTATTATGGCGGATTTGTAGATCCAAAACTAGACGAAGCAGCAAAAACAAACCAATACGATATATACCTACTAACTTATATAGATACGCCGTGGGAAGCAGATGACTTAAGAGATAGACCAGAAAAGCGACTAGAAATGTTCAACGCATTTGAGAAAGCATTAAAAGAACATAAATGTAATTACATATTACTAAAAGGCGATAAAGAAACACGACTAAAAAACGCAAAAAAAGCCATAGATAAAATATTAGAAAGTAAAGAGAATTTAGATACTTTTTCCGATAATTTAGAAGATTTAGACATGCATTTTATGCATCAAAATAATCCAGATATGTTTTGATAGAAAACCCTTTATTATAACTTATATAACACACCAACCATTAATCGAGGCATTAATCGAGGTTGTTTTATAGCATCGTTAGCACTTTTGTAAGTAAAAGGAACATTGTTATTTTCATTATCATTTCTTACATTAATATTTTCATCACTAGGATCATAACTAGTATCATGACCACTAAGTGTACTATTAAAAAAATAATCTAAACCAGTAGCAAATGATAAATCTAACTGGTCAGTCATTTTAAAAAAACTTTCAAAACCAAGACCAATCCCCCATTGCTTAGACTTAATATCAAAATTTTCATTACCCCCAATAAAATTAAAATTAGCATTAAAACTAGAATACCTAGGACCAAAAACAATATAAGAATTTTTAAGATTAAAAAGTTTGGAAGACATCATATAATCAACCCTAAAATCAAAAGACTTTCCTTTTTTTTCTAAAACGCCATTGGTAGCATTATTAATAAAAATCCTACGAGCATCAGCACCATTTCCTGGACTTAACCAATTCATACCAATACCAAATCTAAAATTCCCCGGTAAACCTTGAGCAATATTATGAATAGCAAAACTACCCATAACACCATAACCTCTGTTGTATCCAGTTTGTATAGTTACAGATTTTTTGGAATCAGATTTAGTTTGGCTAAATCCATAAAAAGAACATATTAATAAGCACATAGCAAGTAAAGAAAATTTCATAATGGTTTGGTTTAAGAATATCTAACGAACAGTATCATAGTCTTAGTATATATTTATACTAAAAAAGCAATGAAATATATTATTTTGTGATAAATTTCAAATGAAAAAAGAAAATCTAAT